>Ga0214473_10000833_pt1 | contig 42089 bp, 35 predicted proteins | sample RVTome_7_FD_203509 | JGI IMG/M metagenome (GOLD analysis project Ga0214473, IMG submission 203509) | Soil microbial communities from uranium-contaminated site in the Upper Colorado River Basin, Wyoming, United States - RVT98D197 | ecosystem: Environmental > Terrestrial > Soil > Contaminated >...
CAGAGCTCTGGTGAAGGAATTTGCCTATACCGCTCATATCTGCTCGCGGGGCGAAGAAGCTCAAGCGATCAAGCATCAGGTGGGCTTCAAAGCACGCCGGTGGGTGGCGGAACGAACGCACAGTTGGGAGTCATATCCTTTGTCCAAACAGATGCCTTGCGGACGCTTGCGTGTCGGTTGGGGACGCTGGACCGGCACACTCTCCAAGGTTGCTTGGACCATCTTGCAATCGTGTCGGTTGGCCCCGTCCACCGCCAAGCCAATGGGCATGCCTACCGCATCGGTCAGCAGGCTGCGTTTGACCCCGCGTTTGGCCCGATCCGTGGGATTAGGACCGCTTTTTTCCCCCACCCAAGGGAGCCTTGGTCATGGCCCCATCCATGGACTGCCAGGACCAGTCGATCCCTTTTAGTTGGTCGTACTGCTGCAGGCCCATGGCCCAGAGCTTCTGAAAGACGCCCGCCGCGGTCCATTCCTGGTAGCGACGGTGGGCTGATGAACTCGAACAAATTCCGGTGGCATTCAGGGCATTCCACTGACAGCCCGTACGCAGAACGAAGAAGATCGCGTCCATGGCCTTGCGTGGGTCCACCGGCGGATTGTGGCATCCGAGGGGATGGGGCTTGCCTGGGGGCAACAACGGCTCGATCCTGGCCCACAACTCGTCCGGAATACGCCATTTGTCTTGATAAGCCACCTTGCGTTGAGTCTTGCGTTTTCTGGTCATCCGTGATCTCCTGCGGCACATCAACGTGCCTCAGGAGTTATCGGCAAAACAACGCCTACTGGGATAGGCTCTTAGTCCTGAGACATATTTCTTGAGCTCTGCCATGATGGGAACCGGCACAGGGCGGGAACCCATACTCTTTCTGGTCTTCTTGCTCCTTGTCGTGACATAGCTGTTTTCAAAGTCAACATCAGAAACGCTCAAGGATTCGATGTCACCGCGTCGCAAGCCCGTGCCCAAGGCTAAGAGAATTCTCATCCTTAATGTTTGATATGACTTGGATGCCAAGAGCAATTTCTTCTCGTGTCCTACCACGATTGAACGCCTGGAGAGATCAACCATTCGATCAGAGAGCACAGACGCCTGTTTTTGCCGAACCAGGCACACAGGATATGATTTTTTGCAGCACGTTTGCCATAATGACGACAGTTTTTATGCTGACAACAGAATTCATAAGGGGCTTGCTTTGTTTTGCTTCGTGATTGTTAACTGTTTATGCGACAACCCCTTACACCTGATTCCGGATGTCAAAAAGATCACACAAATTGGTTCAATTATCATAGGACACGAGGCAATTTCTTAATCTGGGCAGTAGGGGGGTCAAGTTGCAGTACAGCGATGCAATAGGCCCTGCTGATGGCGTTTCTGCTGGCGGTTTGATAAAGCTCAAGAAGGGACTGACCCCCGCAGAGCAACTCTCAGTTCTGGCCCATGAGGCGGCTCACGAAATTTTGCACAAGGACAGGGACAACATGCCAAAAGAGAAAAAGGTCAGGGAGACTGAAGCTGAGGCCGTGGCGTTTGTCGTTTGTCACGGCATCGGTCTGGATACCAACAGTGCCAGCAGCGATTATATTCAATTGTATAACGGCGACAAGAAGACACTCTTGCAGTCATTGGAGCGGATACAGAGTACGGCAGCGGAGATTTTGGGGGGGGGTTATGGATAGGGAATCTGAGTGTGAAACTGCGGGTGGGGAGTCCTGTCTGGCTGCTGCGGCATAAGCTTGTCAGCAGTTTTCTTGCCGGGCCAAATAGGTATATTGTCAAGGACTTCTGACGTTTTGTGACTCATGGGGAGGGTGACATGTGTTATAAATCGCTTGAGATTGGTGCAGGAGCTTTTTCGAGCAGCAGGTTTGCACTTTTCGGAGGCGATCCACGCTTTGTGATCATATGCCTTCCTTTCCTATGACAGCCAGACTGTCATATCACTCATATCACTCGAGCGTTGACAACCTCATGTAAATGTCACGTACTGTTCTCCCACGGTTTCTTACTATCTGTGCCTTCATATGAGGGATCGTACGCAGCAGTTCGGCGGTGGAGTGACGGCCGCCCGTGATGAGCGACGGGGGCGTGGACGTCGCAATGAAGTCATGGCAGTTCCATACGAGGGACGGGCAAGAACGTGAGCCAGCCCGGTTCCTACTGCAGCAGTCGCACGCTGAAGTCGTCGAAGAGAGCGCGAGATCTCCAGGTGCTCAGCCAGATTCCACCCTTGGAGAGTCATGCATCCGTTGCCTCAATCACGAGCTTACCATCCAGATATCCTCGCAATTGCTCGCCTCGGACTTCCAATTCCAGCGTGTGCCATTGGTCCGGGACAAGGCTGCAAGGAGAGAAGCTCTGTGCCCCCTGTCGCAACGGGTCCGAGGCCGAGGATGCTCCTATTCCCTCGCTTCCTTCGCTCCGTGCTTTCGCAGGAGTTCGACGATTTCCGTTTGTTGCCTCACTGTGGCACACTGTAAAGGAGTCCGGCCTTGCTTGTTTTCGGCGTTCACATCCGCGCCCTTCGCGATCAGGATTTCGATGATTTCCTTGTGTTCCCTAAACGTGAACCCGATCTCGCTGTATCCTGCAAAGACGGCCGCGTGTAATGGCGTCCAGCCGAGTTCACCGTCCTTGGCAACAATATCGGTTCCCTGTTCCACGAGACTTCCCACTTGGGCGAGATTCCCCAACCAAGCAGCCCAATGAAGGCTGGACACGCGAGCCCCTTTGGCAACGAACAATTCGATGAGATCTCGACTTCCCGCGGAAACCGCGTAACGGAAGGTGGACCATCCATCAGGGCCCTCAACGTCGAATCTCGCCCCGTGGTCGACCAGGAACCGGACAGTGCTCATGTCGTCTTCCCAGATGGCGTAGAGAAGGACGGGGTAGTCCTTCTCGCGGGTGAGGTTGGCTCCCCCGGAGATCAGTATTTCAGCCATATCTCCCTGTTTGTTACCGACCGCCAGGATGAGCGGCGTACTGCCGTCCTTGTCCTTAGCATCAAGGTCCGCTCCCTTGGAGATCAGCAATTTAGCCACATCCCTCTGCTTGCTTTTGACCGCCACGTGCAGAGGCGCCAAGCCCGCCGTGTCTTTCGCATTTACGTCGGCGCCCTTTTCGAGACAAGCTCGTACTCTCTCTATGTCACCGAGCCGGACGGCCGCATGGAGGGAAACCTCCGCACCTTTGGCGATCAGCAGTTCGGCCAGATCCCTGTGGCCGGACACGATGGCACACACCAGAGGCGTTTGGCCGCGCGGGTCTTTGACGTTGATGTCACTGCCTTTGGCAAGGAGCAGCTCGATGGCTTGCTTCTGATTGTTCTGGGCAGCGTAATGCAGAGGCGCGCAGCCACGCCCATCCAGCTTGTTGACATCAACACCTTCTTGCAGGCACCGCTCTATTTTCGCCACGTCTCCCACATAAGAAGCCAGACAGATAGGCGAGTCTATGGCCAACTGCTGACCTTCGAGTTGCGGCTCCTGTGCACCACCCAAGGACCGTGCCGTGCCTGTGGTTCCGTATTCATCGGCCCCCATATCGCAGCCGGTCCCTACGGGTCTCTGCTTGCCATCCACGTCATCGCCGGCCAGACCGAGGATTCCACGATTGATGCAGGTCGAATCCGCGACGAGGTGCATGTTCTTATCCAGGCCGGGGCCCTCCAGGGTGTAGCCATTGCCTGTGTTGTTCTTCGATGCTTGGTTCCAGGCATCGGTCGTTATGGGCGTGCCGTTCCACAATCCTACGATCTCCGTGTTCTCGGTCATGCTGAAGCCGAACCCGGGAGGGTAGCCGTCCTTCATGAAGTCCGTGAAGAAGGCATTGTTGGCACAAACGAGATTCTCTGTGCACCCGCGCACCACTCTAAGAAGGTGTTTTAGAAGTCTTGTTTGGCGTATCCGTGAGCCAATCGGCGGCTCATCAGATTGACATCAAGATCAAGCCCAAGGAATCAACGATCAGATGGCGTTTGCGGCCCATGATCTTTTTGCCTGCGTCATAGCCGCGAAGCCCCCTTTTTCCGTGGTCTTGACGCTCTGGCTGTCTATGATCGCAGCGCTGGGCGTTGACTTTTTGCCTGCCTTGCGGCGGACCTTTTCACGTAGGCGGTCATGAATCTGCTGCCAAACCCCTTGCCGTTGGAATTCCCGGAAGTAGCCGTAGACCGTCGGCCAGGGACCATATTCTGTGGGCAGCATCCGCCACGATCCCCCGCCCCGTACGAGATAAAGGATTCCATTGATGATGCAACGCATATCGACATCACGGGGTCTGCCGCCCCACTTGGCCGGAGGGATCAAGGGCTGTATGGCTTTCCATTGGGCATCACTCATGTCCCTGGGATAAATCTTCTCTGGCATAAGGAATCCCTTGATATCCGATATCCTTATCAACGTATATCGGACAAACGAAAGGATTCAGTTGAGACTTCTAAAACACCTTCTAAGGTCGGAGTTCTCCTGTGGTCAGTGCGGTATCCCTGCACGAAGAAGACCGCTGTGAACCTGAGTCCAACACTCCGAACAGCCAGAATCAAACCGATTCCTGCTGGCAAAGGTCGCAAACTCGGGCCAGCAAGCAAATAACAACGCCAAATCATGCCCGTTCTATAGAGCAAGGCGTTTCTCAACCCCGAAATGTTGACATCTTCTTTTGCAGAATTTCACTTTTTTTCAGCGGGGCAAAATTGTCCACTACGGGCTTGAAGGAGCCCCGTCCGGGGAAGTCCGGCTTCTGAGGCCGATGCTCATTGGCCTTCATGTCCTTACATATCAAACACTTATAGTCTCAACCGTAGCAACACGTCAGCCTGATACGTCAGTCTGAGTTCCAAAACAGGGTGTTGTGCGCGCCGGGAGGATTTTTTGCAGCGCTGAAGAAAGCTGAATAGTAGTCTGGAAAACGTAACGTTTCCGGAGGAAACCAGTGCCAACAGCCGGAGAGGTGTTCTCCCGGTCCGCCCACTACCTAAGCGGATCGCTTCAGCGAGAACGGGGTCATGGCCCAATCGTCATATCAGCCGTAGGAGTCTCTGGATCGTCAGTGGAGCACAGCCTTCATAGTGGTTGTTCACATTCACGACCGTCCTGATCCCTTCTCTGGTGTTCTGGCCGGGGATGTAATCGACGGTCTGCGCCTACGAATTCTTGGCAGTGGCAATTTTTAGTGCTTGCGTATGACACAAGGAATGTATATAAATACAACTTTGATTTTTTCAGGCTGGAAAAGATTGATAAGAAAACAGGCTGTGACTTGACTCAAAATGATTATCCAGGACTATGGAATTGTTGGGCTGTTTTTTGTCATAGGCATCGCCTTTGTTGTAAGCGCGTTTGTCGTATCGTGGCTGCTGCGTCCGCGTGACCCGAATCCCGTCAAGAACTCCACATACGAGTGCGGCGAGATAGTCAAAGGCAGCTCCAGGGTGCAGTTCAACGTCAGCTACTATCTCGTAGCGCTTCTGTTTGTGATATTCGATATCGAAGTTCTGTTTGTGGTTCCGTGGATCATCGTGTTCCGCGAGCTCGGTATGGTCGCCTATATTGAGATGATGATCTTTATCGCGATCCTGGTGGTGGGTTTGATCTATGCGTGGAAGAAGGGGGTTTTTGAATGGCAGTGATTGAAAAGATCCCCGCCGCAAAATTCATTGCCAAGGTCCCGGGAGGAGGCTTGATTCTGACAACCAGCGAGAGCCTTCTGAAATGGGGAAAAGCGTCCTCTCTGTGGCCCATGACATTCGGGCTGGCCTGCTGCGCCTTTGAGATGATTGCTGCGGGTGCCGCGCGATGGGACATTGACCGGTTCGGTGCGGGAGTGTTCCGTGCAAGCCCCAGGCAGTGCGACGTGATGATCGTAGCGGGCACGATATGCGTCAAAATGGGCGACTGCATTCGGCGGCTCTATGCACAGATGGCCGAGCCTAAATATGTAATTGCTATGGGAAATTGCGCCATATCAGGAGGCATCTTTTACTACGATACGTATTCGGTCGTCAAAGGGACCGAATCGCTCGGCATCCCCGTGGACGTGTTTGTGCCGGGCTGCCCGCCTCGCCCGGAAAATTTGCTCTTTGGGCTGATGAAACTGCAGGAAAAGATAAGGAACGAAAAAGATGCGGCCAGATGAGTTATCTGGGGCCATAAGAGCCAAGTTTCCGGTAGTGACAGAGGAGGCGGGAACTAATAACCTGATTGCCCCGAGAGAGTCCCTATCGGAAGTGGCCCACTATTTGAAAAATCCTCCGCTGGCTTTTGACAACTTGCACTGCATAACGGCCATAGACAGAAAAGAGAGAATAGAAGTAGTCTATACGCTCTATTCCCTCGGCGAACATCATGGTGTCACCCTCAAAGTATATTTGACGCCGCAGGACTTAAACGTCGCCAGTCTGTCGGGGCTCTGGAAATCCGGAAACTGGCTGGAGCGGGAGGTTTATGATCTGTTCGGCGTCATCTTTCTGGGCCATCCGGACCTGCGGCGGATATTGAATCCTTACGACTGGAAAGGATATCCTCTGCGGAAAGACTACTCCAACCCGGATTTCATCACCAAACCGAGATTTTGACCAGGCTCGATGGATACAAAGCAGACAAAGGACATATACACCGAAGAGTTCCTCATCAACATGGGGCCGCAGCACCCCTCTACGCACGGTGTCCTTTCCCTCGAATTAAAGCTGGATGGCGAAATCGTCAGGGAATGTACCCCCCATATCGGCTATCTGCACCGTTCGATGGAAAAGATAGCCGAAAACCGCACTTATACGCAATTCATCCCGTTTACGGACAGGCTTGACTACGTTGCGTCCATGAACAACAACTTAACGTACGTGATGGCGGTTGAGAAACTGTTGAATCTGGAGCTGTCTGAGCGTGCCAAATATATTCGAATAATCGTCGCCGAACTCAACAGAATCGCAAGCCATCTCGTCGCCGTCGGGACATTCGCACAAGACCTGGGTGCGTTCGCGACGCCGCTGTTCTATTGCTTCAGAGAGAGAGAAAAAATAGTCGATATCTTCGACCGGATATGCGGAAGCCGGCTCACCTACAACTATATACGGATAGGAGGAGTGCAGTTCGACCTGCCCGCGGGCGTCGTTGAAGAGATAAAGGAATTCATCCGGTACATGAGGCCGAAGGTTGACGATTACGATCGCCTGCTGACCTACAATACGATATTCCTGACAAGGTCGAAGCATATCGGCGTATTGCCGAGAGACATGGCGATAAATTACAGTGTCACCGGCCCTAATCTGCGAGGGTCCGGAGTCAAATGGGATTTGAGGAAGGATGAGCCGTATCTGGCTTACGATAAATTCGACTTCGACGTGCCCGTCGGGGAAAACGGCGACGCGTGGGACAGGTATAAAGTCAGGATTGAAGAGATAAGGCAGAGCCTGCGGATTGTGGAGCAGGCGATCAACGCGTTGCCGGAGGGAGATCCTACCGTCAAGGTGGGACGTATTCATAAACCGCCTGTGTCCGAGACGTATCTCAGAACGGAGAATCCTCGGGGCGAGGTGGGATTTTATGTTGTAAGCGACGGCTCCGTGTCCCCCTACAGGTTGAAGATAAGGTCCCCTTCGTTCTCGAACCTCGCGGTGGTCCCGGAACTCGTAAAAGGCCTGAAAGTGGCGGACCTCGTCTGCGCGCTGGGTAGTTTCGATATTCTGATGGGAGAAATCGACAGGTGATGGTAAGCATCCTGGATTTCATCTTGGTCCTGCTCATCGGGCTCGCCGCTTTGGGATTCATCGCCGTCTCGGCCATGTTTCTGATATGGTGGGAAAGAAAGGTTTCGGCGCATATCCAATCGAGGCTCGGGCCCATGCGCGTGGGCTGGCACGGCGTTCTGCAATCCGTAGCGGACACCATCAAACTTCTGCTCAAGGAGAACATCGTTCCCGCAGGAGCGGATAAACTGGTATGGTGGCTCGCTCCTTTCTTTGTCGTAGTTCCCTGTGTAATGGTATTCGTGGCAATACCGTTCGGGAAGAATCTGATCGCCAGGGACTTGAACGTTGGAATCCTGTATATCCTCGCGGTCTCTTCCGTAGGCGTGCTCGGAATTTTTATGGCGGGCTGGGGGTCGAATAACAAATACTCGCTGCTGGGCGGAATGAGGTCCGCCGCCCAAATCATCAGTTACGAGCTTCCGCTGATACTCTCAATAATCATAGTCGCCATGCACGCGGGCTCGCTTTCCATGCAAAAGATCGTCGCCGCCCAGTCGGGGCACTGGTATATTCTTTATCCCAACATGCTGGTAGCCTTCCTGGTCTATATGATAGCTGCCACGGCCGAGGTCAACCGCGTGCCCTTCGATATACCCGAAGCGGAATCGGAGCTGGTGGCGGGTTTTCATACGGAATATTCCGGGATGAAGTTCGCGATGTTCTTCATCGGCGAGTACACCAACGTTTTCGTCATTTCGGCCATTGCGACGACCCTTTTCCTGGGCGGCTGGCACGGTCCCATCCTGCCTCCGGCCGTATGGTTCCTGATTAAAACGTATGGCATCATTACCGTACTGATGTGGGTCAGGTGGACATTCCCCCGGCTGAGAGTGGACCAACTGATGGGATTCGCGTGGAAGGTCCTGACACCTGTATCGTTTCTTAACCTGGCGATCACCGGATGGTTGTTACTGTGATGATAAAGCGCGCGAAAAATTTCGGTACCGGCGCATTGAGCCTGATCAAAGGGCTTGCCGTTACGTTGAAGTATTGCTTCAAGCCTGCTGTCACTGTCCAGTATCCGACGGAGAAACTGACGATGACCGAGCGTTTCAGAGGATTGGTCGGCCTTCGTCCGGAGAAATGCATCATGTGTTATCAGTGTGTCAAGATATGCCCCACCGGCTGCCTTGCCATCACTCACAAGCAGCAGGAAGACAAGAAGAAGACGCTTGAAACATTTCGATACAATCTGGAGCTTTGCTGCTTTTGTGGGCTGTGTGCGCAGGTCTGCCCCACCACCGCGATCATAATGACCGACATATACGAGAGCGCTGTGCACGACCGCAAGAAGCTGAACATAAACCTTTTGGATGCAAAGAGATACGATGAGTGGACTGGTACAACTACTAAGTAGTCACGGCCTCTCGCACGAGTTTGTCATCAGAGCGACTTTCTATCTCGTGGCCGGCGTGACCCTGCTGTTTGCCCTGCTGGTCGTGCTTTCCCGCAATATATTTCACGTCGCAATATATCTGGCTATGACACTGATCGGCATAGCCTGTGTCTATCTGTATTTGGATGCTGAGTTTCTGGCCGTCGTTCAGGTCTTGATATACGTCGGTGCCATCGTGACCCTGTTTATCTTTACGGTAATGCTGACCGCGGACATCGATACCGGCTCGATGCGCGGAATGATCCGACGCGTATCGCTATCCGCCCTCGTCTCGTTGGCGATCTTTTTTATTCTTACCCATGTAATAACTATGACTACCTGGAACGCTGCCGTGCCGGCGGAAGCATCCGTCGGTCTGCCGCAGTTAGGAAAATCTCTAATGTCGGAATACGCCCTGCCTTTTGAAGTCATATCTCTGATTTCACTGGCCGCGTTGGTTGGAGCCATAGTCATAGGAAAGGCAGAGAAGAGATGATACCACAAAGCCACTTTTTGCTGCTCGGCGCCGCACTGTTTTCGATAGGCATGTTCGGTGTGTTTACCCGCCGCAATGCCATCGGGATTCTCATGTCCATCGAGCTGATCCTGAATGCCGCAAACATAAACCTGATAACGTTCAGCAGATTTTCCGGAAATCCCGATGGTTCAGGGCAGATTTTTGCCCTTTTCGTGATCGCCATCGCCGCCGCCTCGGCTGTCGTGGGGCTGTGTTTGGTCATATCCATATACAGAAACTCAAAAACTATTTTGGTAAATAGAATCAATCTAATGAAATGGTAAACCTGGCGCATCTAATCCCCGTTTTTCCCGTTGCAGCGTTTGTGATAAATATCCTGGTCGGCCGCAGGCTCAAGATATCCAGCGCCATCGTCTCTATCTCGGCCTCCATCGCCGCCTGGTGTCTGTCTCTATATACCCTTGTCGCTTTTCTGCGGGGCCAGGAGTCATATACGCTGCTCAAGTGGCTTAGCGTCGGCGGCACGTCACTGACCATCGGTGTGATAGTGGACCCTCTGACGTGCATGATGCTCGTTGTCGTGACAACCATCGGAACACTTATCCAGATATACTCGGTGGGCTACATGAAGGGCGACGTTCGTTTCTCGCGGTTCTTCGCCTATCTGTCGCTCTTTATGAGTTCCATGCTGGGCCTTCTGCTTGCCGATAATCTCATCACGCTCTACATCTTCTGGGAAGGCGTTGGCCTCTGCTCGTACCTGTTGATCTCTTTCTGGTTCGAGAAGCCCGCCGCCGCAAGGGCGGGCATGAAGGCGTTCATCACCACAAGGATCGGCGACACGGGCCTTCTTATCGGTATCTTTATCCTGGCTTTCTCCGCACATACCGTGTATTTCCGCGACCTTGCAACCCTTCATGAGGCTGGCCCCTTGTTCACCGCCGCGGCATTATTGATATTCTGCGGCGCCGTCGGAAAATCCGCGCAGTTCCCCCTTCACGTGTGGCTGCCCGACGCGATGGAAGGTCCGACCCCTGTCTCGGCATTGATACACGCGGCCACAATGGTCGCGGCGGGCGTATATCTTGTCGCCAGATGCTTTACGTTCTTTGCCGCACATGGGCAGGCCCTCCTGTGCGTAGCCTATGTCGGCGGACTGACCGCTATTTTTGCCGCCTCTATCGCCGTGGTGAACAATGACATAAAACGGGTACTCGCCTATTCGACGATCAGCCAATTGGGATTTATGATGATGGGCCTGGGCGTTGGCGGGTATTCGGCGGGAACTTTTCATCTGATGACGCACGCATTTTTCAAGGCGCTCCTTTTCTTGTGTGCCGGCAGTGTAATCCATTCTGTCCACACACAGGATATACAGGCGATGGGCGGCATCTTTAAAAAGATGAAGGTCACCGGCGCGACGTTCGTAATCGCAACTCTGGCGATTGCCGGCATCCCCCCCTTCGCGGGCTTCTGGTCAAAAGATGAGATATTGTCCGAGGTGCTGCGTCAGGGCCACCCGTTCTTATTTGCAATAGCTTCGGTGACAAGCGTCTTAACCGCCTTCTATATGTTCAGGCTGATATTCCTGACGCTATTCGGTAAACCTCGCTCGGAAATGCATCCGCACGAGTCGCCTGCGGTCATGACGGTTCCTTTGGCGATATTGGCCGTATTTGCAGCGTTGATAGGCCTCGTTGGTTCCCCGTTTGCGAACCACGCGTTCCAGAATTTCATAAGTCTCGGCCAATCGCACGAATCCGAAGGCCGGGGACCCGATTATATGGTCATGGGACTCTCTACGTTACTGGCATTGCTCGGAATCGGCACAGCCTATCTGCTCTACATACTGAACAAGGAAATCCTGCCGCAGCGGATACGGCGGCATTTCACCCCGTTATACAATCTGGTATCTAACAAATACTACATCGACGAGCTCTACAGATTCCTCTTCATCCAACCACTTATCCGCTTGTCGCGGGTCGCATCCAAATTCGACCTGGGAGTCATAGACGGCGCGGTGAATGGCGCCGCATGGATCACTGTGATACTGAGCAAGATTTCAGCCTGGATAGATCGCTACATCGTGGATGGTGCGGTAAACCTGGTGGCGATGATCGTCCGATTGCTCTCTCTGGCGCTGCGTCGAATCCAGACAGGTTACATTCAGACTTACCTGCTGATCGCGTTCTTTGGCTTGGCGATTATTATCCTCATTAAATTGATAGGAGGTTAATGATGTCTTTTCCGATCCTGACATTTATCGTGTTCTTGCCGCTTGCGGGCGGTTTGATGATACTATTTACGCCTAAACAAAATGTAGGTTTGATAAAGGCGATCGCCACAGCCGTCACGGCGGCCGGGCTGATACTGTCGGTCGTCGTACTGCTCAATTTCGACTATACGAAATCTTCGATACAATTCGAGGAGAATCACGCTTGGATACCGTCCATCAATGTCTCTTATCATCTGGGAATAGACGGCATAAGCATCGGCCTGATATTCTTGACGACTCTGTTGAGCTTCCTGGCGTGCATCGGGTCTTATGGCATAAACACCCGGCAAAAGGAATACTTCTTTCTGTATCTGCTGCTTTCGATGGGTATGCTCGGCACCTTTGTCGCTCTTGATCTTGTTTTGTTCTACGTCTTCTGGGAAGTGGTGCTGGTCCCGATGTACTTTTTGATAGGCATCTGGGGCGGGCCGAGAAAAGAATATGCAGCTATCAAGTTCTTCATATATACCCTGGCCGGCTCAGTCTTTATGCTGTTGGGGATATTGGCTCTCTACTTCACATCGACGCCGCACACGTTCGACATATTGGAGCTTGGTAAGACAACAGGGACCTTGGCGGTGCCCCTGCAAATCCTGATCTTTATAGCTTTCTATCTGGGATTCGCAGTGAAGGTTCCCGCCTTTCCCTTCCATACGTGGCTTCCCGATGCGCACGTCGAAGCGCCCACTCCCATAAGTGTGCTGCTGGCGGGAGTTTTACTGAAGATGGGAGGATATGGCTTTTTCAGAATAAGTTTTCCTTTACTGAAAGATGCCGCGATCTACTTCGCGTTACCGTTTGCGCTGCTGGGTCTGATCAACATCGTCTATGGCGCCGTTGTGGCGATGGCACAAACCGATTTTAAGAAGATGGTCGCCTATTCATCCGTCAGCCACATGGGATTTGTCATGCTTGGCCTGGCGAGCATGACCGTCACGGGGTTCAACGGCTCGCTTCTGCAGATGTTCAATCATGGAATCATTACGGGAGGCATGTTCTTCCTGGTCGGTGTTCTTTATGACCGCGCTCACACAAGAGACCTTGACAAATTCGGCGGACTGGGCGTCAAAATGCCCGTCTATGCCGGAATACTGACCGTTTTCACCCTGGCATCCCTCGGCCTTCCGGGCCTGAGCGGATTCGTAAGCGAATTCATGTCCCTGTTAGGGACGTATGCGGTGTTCAAACTAACGACGATTCTCTCCGTCGTAGGGATCGTTATAACCGCGGGCTATTTCTTGTATATGCTTCAACGGGTGCTGCTGGGACCCCTAAATGAAAAACTGGCCGGCATTCCTGATATAAGTAAGCGTGAGCTTCTGACCCTGGTCCCTCTTATGATAGTCACAATACTGATCGGCGTGTATCCTTTAGCGGCGATCAAATACCAAATGGTTTCTATTGAAGCGCTCGTAAAGGTGCTTGGGGGGATGGCATTTTGAGTATTGTTGAGAGCGTGACATTCGTAACGCCGGAAATCATTTTGCTTGCTGCCGCGATCGCGATCCTGGCCGCCTCTTTCTTTGTGAACAATAAGGGCGTCCTGGGTGTATTGGCCCTGGCGGCGATTGTAGTTGCGTCACTGTATCTGCCCCAAAGCCATAAGACAGCTTCGACCCCGTTCTTTAATCTGCTCGCTAATGACTCCTTCTCCCTGTTTTTCAAAGAGATCTGCCTGTTTGTCACCGGCATCGTCATACTGCTCTCAATGGGCTACAAGGAACTTGCGCAGAAGCACATGGGGGAATACTATTTTCTCCTGCTCAACGGCGCCATCGCCATGCTATTGGCAGTATCGTCGAACAACCTGTTCATGATCTATTTGTCTCTTGAGATGCTGTCCTTGATTTCGTACATGCTGGTGGCCTTTCTGAGAAACAACCCTCTGTCGAGCGAAGGGGCCCTGAAATACTTCCTGTTCGGCGCGATGTCCACCGGCATAATGCTCTATGGCATCTCGCTGGCCTACGGATTATTCGGCACGACGGACCTGCCAGCCATCTCAAAAGCCCTGAACGCCGGCCAAACAAGCGGTTTGGTCTCGCTTATTCTGCTGGTACTGATACTGGCAGGGGTCGGTTTCAAATGCACGATGGTCCCGTTCCACATGTGGGCGCCCGATGTTTATCAGGGAGCACCCACCGCCGTCACCGCGTTCATCTCGGTCGGGCCGAAAGCCGTCGGGTTTGCCGTGCTCTTGCGTATCTTCACAAATAGTTTCTTTCCGCTCCACGCAGACTGGGTGAGCCTGATGACACTCATATCCATCTTCACCATGACCATCGGCAACGTTATTGCCATATCGCAGACCGATATAAAGCGAATGCTGGCGTATTCATCCATTGCGCAGGCCGGCTATATGCTCATTGGCTTTGTTGTCGGAAGCCCTTCCGGCACAGAGGGCGTTTTGTATTACATCCTCGCCTATGCACTGATGAATCTGGGAGCATTCGGATGCGTCATCCTCGTTTCGAACTCCATAAGAAGCGATGCCATTGAGGATTACGCAGGACTTCATAAAAGGGACCCTGTCACGTCATTTATGCTAAGTGTCTTTTTGCTGTCCCTCGTGGGTGTCCCACCGTTGGCGGGATTTTGGGGCAAATTCCTGGTATTTACCGCCGCAATTGAATCGAAGTTTATCCTTCTGGCCATAGCGGGTGTCGTCAATAGCGTCGTAGCAGCATTCTATTATATGCGAGTCATCAAATGTATGTACCTTGAGGAGCCAAGAATGAAGGACGCCGGACCAAGATCAGTGCCTCTTCAGATTGCGCTGGCTATTGTGATGGCAGGCGTGTTCATAGCAGGCCTTCACCTCACTCCTTTCTTGAATTGGGTAAGGCTTTCACAGTTCTTTTTGCCCCAGCAATAAGTGTGACGTCAAATCGGAGGTAGGTCCGGATGTCCACGCGGCCGAGACCATCAGAAACGGCACGGTCGCTTCAGAAATTCGACATTGGCATCGAAAATATCCCCAAAGAGTTGATTCACGCCTTCGGGGCGTTGAAAAGAGCCGCCGTGTGCGGGAGAATAGGCTGGCACCTTCTGGTCCGGCTTGATTGACGACGTTCGCATCTACAACCGGGCAGTGGAGCCGTACATATCTGGTGGATTCTCGAAGGCAAGGACTGTCCGCGCCTGTGGTGGGAGCTGATTCCGGAGAACTGATTTGTGCCAATTGCTTGGGCGTCACAGGTGTAGTTCGCCGCGCGATTGGCAACGAGCAGTCCAATTCGATTTGCAAAAAGCGTGCCTGTGCGCCTTGTGGGATTGAGCATGGTAGATCGGTGCGAGGACGCTCTTTCTTCTTCTACACCCAGCCTCGTGACGGCCGAAGCGGTTCAAAAACAACCGGGGCCCATACCGAATGAATCAGCACAGGCCCCGAAGGAATACAAATCACAGTTCAGCCGAAATGGTCTGACTCCTACGAAGCCGTTGTCGGCCGATACAGCCGGATGTCGTCGAAGTACATCTGGCCGGTGCCGCCCGCTGCGGTTGTATTGCCGCGGGTGCCGAAACCGATCGTGACGCTCGTCACGTTGGTCAGGTCCACGCCCAGACCGGCAAACTGTTGCAGCGGGATCACCCACTCCGTCCATGCGGTTGCCTGGGCGGCGGCAGGATCCGTGTGATAGACCACCGCTGTGTCATTGAGGGCAACGTACATCCGCTCGGCGGCATTGGCCGCTGCGCCTCGGAACCACAGGGACAATGCCGTGATGCCCTGCCGCGTCCAGTCGCGTCCGGCCGCCGTCAGCGTCAGCGTCGCCTCAGACAACTTAAAGTTGTCGTCGTATGACAGCGGCATCGCCTGAGCGCCGCCGTGAACATTGCCGCGCTCGGTGTAAGGAGGCAGGGTGTTGCCAGCGAGGGCTCCGTTTGTCGTCGGGGTCAGAAAACCGTCCATCCACTTGTCAAATACCCTGTTGCTCCCGGGGTTGGGAGGGTCGATGTCATTGTACGACTCAATGTCATCCACGACCAGATAGTCCGCGACCTTAAAGCTCCAGACCCTGCCTTTGGTGACGCTGGCGTCGTTGTCAAACTCATCGACCCGCCAGTAGTAAGTCTTGCCCAACTCAAGCGGGGCGGGAACATAAGTTGCGGCCGGCTGATAAGTGCCCCCAGTGGCAGCATTGACGTCGTCGAAATTGTCGCCGAAGTACACAGTGTGCAGTTTTGCGCCGAAGCCGGCCGTCCAGCCAAGGGTCACATCCGTGGCCGCAAACTTGGCGCCGTCAGACGGGGTTGGATTGTAGGCAACCTTGGACTGAACTGTAAAGCTCCAGATATCACCCTTCCAGGGGCTGTTCGGGTCGGCGTTGTTGACCTTCCCGTCAAGAAGAATCACTCGATGACCGATGGGTCGGGACGCTGTGACCTCATTTTACCGGCCCCTCACAACCCCTGATACTGCCCATTCTACTGGGAGGCAGGGCGTCGAGAAGTGCGACCTCCGAACATGACGCTTTTGTGAAGATTCTATCTTGCGAATCTGTGCCGGGGCGGCCTATGATACCCTCTCGCCAGTTTCGCATACTTCTGTCGCCTTACGGTTGCAGTACAGAAGGCCGTCAGAATACGCAGGAACACGCGCCACGCTTGCGCCACTGGACGAAATCCTCCACCAAGTGGGTCGGTTCATTTCCGGCGCAAAAGCGGAGTCGCTCGTCAAAAAAGCTTGACCACAGAGCTGCGGCGGGAATGCCGTATTCGGAGCCGCTCACTCGACTTCGAGGCAGTGGTTGAATGCCTCAAGAGCGGCAAAGTAAGATTCTGGGATTTTGTCTCAAATCGCGAAGAACCGGCCATTCCAGGGCTCGTTGGATACGTCCATTTGTCATTTTCACCTGATGGCAGAACTATAGTGACCGTCAGCGGCGACCGGACGGGCAGACTCTGAGATCTGGCAACAAGAAAAGAAACGGCCCGACTCGATCTGGAGAAGATGAACGTAAATGCATCAGCGTTTTCTCCTGATGGCCAAACGGTGGCTCTGGGATACCGCAAACAAGAGAGTGCGGATTGGATGATCGGGTTGTGGGACATAGGCAGTCGGAAAGAGATCAAGGAGTTCAAGGCGCACGAAATCCAGATTGCCCATTTGGCGTTCTCCCCGGATGGGACTCGCCTGGCTTCGGCGAGTATTGACGGAACAGCGAAGGTATGGAACCTCGCGGACCTTCAAGAACCCCTCGCGACGCCGAAGCGACCCTTGCAGGCCATGGGAACCATCAGCTTCTCGCCGGACGGAACGCGTCTCGCCACCGGGGGTGATCACGGCCTGGTGCAGTTATGGGACATGGAGACCTTTCAGGAAGTCGCCGTGCTCAAAAGACGCGAACACATTGGCAGGACCTTCTTTCCCAACAACGATTCTGTCGTAACCGCGGGACAGGAGGAGCCCAAATCCAGTCCGCTGACAGTAGTTCTTTTGCGAGCGGCATCACTCGAGGAGATTCGCTCGGAAGAACAGATTCGGGCCCGGAGGCAGTGAGCATGGACGTGCGACTAGCGCTGCAGCACAGTGCGCCGTCGTGGGCGGAGAGCGCAACGTAAGCATTGTTGAAAGGGATCGCTATGGGCTTTGACGCCGCTGCAGTTTTTGTTTTTCTTGACTGAACCCGCTGGTTGTGGTAGTTTTCGTTGGGGTTCGTATCACGAGGTGCAGAAGTATAACGATTCATCAGATGGGAGAACTATGGGACTGTTGAAGGAGTTTAAGGAGTTTGCCGTAAAGGGCAATGCCGTGGATATGGCCATAGGCATCGTCGTCGGAGCTGCATTCAACAAGATCATAAGCTCATTGGTTAACGATGTGATCATGCCTCCGATAGGGCTTCTTCTGGGCGGCGTCGATTTCAAAAACCTCGAATTAGTCCTGAAGAAGGCTGGCGTTTCCGCTGCCGGCGAGGCTTTGCCTGCCGTGACATTGCGATACGGGCTGTTTATTAACACCGTTATCGATTTCTTGATCGTCGCTTTTACAATTTTCGTGGTGATAAAAGCGATCAATCGGCTCGCTCGTACACGCCAAACCCCAACAAAAGCGGTTTGAATCGTGGCAGGTTCTCAATAGTGTTTGATCGAAGCATCGCGCAAACCACACTCTGCACGCAGATAGGAATGGAACCCGGGCGAGCGTTGCTGGAATGAATTTTCCTGACACAAGCATAATCTCTCTTCCTGCGTACATGGTGATCGTAAAGAAACTCATCAGGTTATTGAGGGCGTTCGCGGCAGTACCGATACGAAATACTTCCTGGGTCTCGGATACAGGTTCTAATGCGACTTGTGTCACGGAACTCGGCAGAATGCGTGTAATCATCTGCTTGTGTGTTCCCACAAGTCTATACAGACCTGCCGACAAAAGGTGCCGCGTGATAGATGGTGGGTGCCTTTGCGGCGTTTGGAGATCTCACGGGGTATAGGCTCGATGCCTGCACTTCAGAGCGATCACAGACCTCTATGTTCAGATATGACATGCCGGTTGTAGCCACTCAGATCTTTTTGAGCGTCGCGTTTGCGGGTGCTTGTTCTACGATCTCAGCAAAAGTAGCCAAGGCGTCAGTCAGTTTTTTCAACTCCTGGGAGGCCACAACCGGCACGTCCGCATTTCCTCGATTGTCCAGGGCGTCGAGGACCCGTTTTATGGTGAGCGTCTCGACATCCCGAGCGGGCTGATACAAGGCCTCCTTGTCTTCCTCCGGCTTTCTCATCTCAGATAGGATGTTCGATTCGACCAACTCGTGGAGTATCTGACGAACCAGCCGAATTGGAATCTCCAATGCCCGAGAAATCTCCGGGGCATCCCAGGCGGATTCTCCCTCACAAAACCTCTTCACGATCAGTCGTGCAACAAGCAGGGAAAGCAGCGTCTTGTGAGAGTGGCTGATGGACAGGCAATCCGGCTCGAATTCGTAGGTGTGTACATTCTGGACAGCGAAGGCAATTTCCGCCCCAAACAAAAGGATGAGCCAGCTCATCTGAAGCCATATCAAGAATAGTGGAAGGGCCGCAAAGCTCCCATAGACAGCGCTGTATTTTGCAACTCCAATCTGAAGGTTGATATAGGCCCACTGTACAAGCTGGAAAAGCGTTCCAGACACAACACCGGCGACCAGGCCGGATTTCAGCTTCACCTTCGTGTTGGGCATGAAAATGAATATGAACGTAAAGGTGACCCATAACGTGCAATAGGGCAAGAGCTTCAGCGGCAGGAGCAGCACGGGCCCAAGTGATTGCAGGAATGTGATCTTCTCGAACAGCAATCTCGCATGACTGCTCACCACGACTGTCGCACTGCCGGCGACAACCATAAGAACCGGGCATACGAGCACTAGAGAAAAATAGTCGCTGAACTTGCGCCCAAGACTCCTGGGCTTTGTAACACCCCAGATCTCGTTGAATGAATGCTCAATATTGCCCAGCACCTGGATCACGCTCCAGAACAGAATCATGACCCCCACGCCCGCAATGAGCCCACCCCTGGCGTTCTCAAGGAGGGAATTGGCAAAGGTAACGATTTTCTCGGCGACTTCCTCCTGGCCCTTGAATCTCTGCAGGATCTCTGTTTCAACACGCTTCTCGAGCCCAAATCCCTTGGCAATGCCGAACAGCATCGCGATGACCGGGACAATGGACAGCAGCGAATAGAAGGTCAACGCCGACGCCCTGAACTTGCAACTGTCCTCTTGATAACCCCGCAAGGCAAGGGCAATAACGCGCAGTTGTCTGAGCAAGAAGGACTTGCTTCGCGAGTAATCGGCGAGCCTTATTCTCCAAATGTCGGTATTCAGGAAACTGGTGATTCTCGACAACATCCTTCTTTGCTCCTTTCCGGCATGAATGTCAGACCGAGTGCGGTTGCGTACGGCCCCGTGATTCTGTCAGAACACGTGTTAGCATACCCGATTGCGCGGGCCCACTCAAGATGATCCCGCGAAGTATTTGTTCTCAATGCCTTTATGCAGGGCAGGCCGCCTCGCCGGCATGTGTGAGCGTTTTACGTCTCGTTCCAGAACGAGCAGGCCCAGACCGCGAAAAATCGCGCGTGTTTGAACTTGATTTTGTGTCATCGCTGCGGTACAATTGACGTATAAGGATCATGCGTATATAGCTGGCTGGATTGTTCGGCAGACAACCATGAAACAACGAGAACCTAAGCGGAGGTTCGTGGGGTGGCCGGCATCTGCCCGGTTCAACCATGCGACAGGCGGCCGTAGCGCGACGTTTGTGCTGATGTCTTTGGCTTTAGTCTCGTTTTCAGCGTGTAGAATGGGGCCACGTCGCGCGAACACAGTGTCTTCTCTACCAGCCTTGAAGTATGAGATTGATTACTCTGCCGGCTCTCCGAGGTTGGCTTTTGCACCTGTTCAGACGGGCGCGCTCCGCGCCGAGGATTCGCTCGCAATCACGGCAACGCTCGTAGCTGCCAAGCAGCTTCCCGCGGATTCCTTTGTGCCAGTTGAATCGCAGACAAGCATGATAACGGTCTTCCCGGCAGACAGAATTGTCGCTCCGGTGGCCCGTCTGACGAAGGGAGCAAGGATCGGGTCTGTTGAGGACGCCGAGCGATTCATTGTCCACCTTACCGACCAACAGCCAGACGGGGCCGTCCTCCTTCAGAGATTCCACAGAGTTCTGCCGCCCGAGATCACGGCGAGCTTCTGCCTCCTGGAAAGCGATCCAGGGGACTCCCAGTCACCAGAGGGCATCGAGGTCCAGATATGTCAGCGCTCCAAGGTAGGAGGAGGGTTGAAACCCGTCCGCTTCGATCAACTTGCAGACTTATTCTACGTGCCGTTAATCGTCTCGACGAGCCCCTTTTCCTGTGCGAGAATTGGGCGGATATTACGATTGCGGCCGCCTGGAGCAGGGCCTATAATCGTTTCAACGTGCCGCTTGTGTTCTCATGCGTTCGCTGTTTCCGTCGTTCTTTGCGGGCCAAGAGCTAAGGAGGTCAATAATGAGAACGAAAAGTCCTCTACTCATTTCCGAGAACAACAGTAGTCTTAGAAAGGCTCACCTGTGCGCTTTTGCCATATTCCTCATGGTACTGGTTTACCCACCGGCTTTGCAGGGGCAGAACGAGGAGATATCCAAGAAGCTGGAAGGATTCGACCAGTATATGGAAGAAATCCTCAAGGACTGGAATGCCCCCGGCGTGGCGGTGGGTGTCGTAGCCAAGGACAAACTCGTATTCGCCAAGGGCTATGGTTACCGCGATTACGGTAAGAAACTTCCCATGACAGCCAGCACACTGTTCCAGATTGCCTCCAACACCAAGCTTTTTACAGCGGTTGCGGTGGGTATGCTGGTGGAGGAAGGGAAGTTGGAGTGGGACAAGCCCGTCCGCCGGTATGTGCCCGCCATTCAGTTCTACAACGACGGATTGAACAACACGGTGACGATCCGGGACATGCTCGCCCATCGCACGGGGATTACGCGACATGATACGATCTGGTACAAATCAGACTTCACCAGGAAAGAGTTGTTCGAGCGGTTGAAATATCTCGAACCTGAGCAGCCGTTGCGTCAATCCTATCTGTATAATAACCTGATGTATGCCGCCTCAGGTTACATAATCGAACTGCTGACCCAAAAAACCTGGGAGGATTTCTTGCGTGAACGGATTTTTCAACCTCTTGGTATGAACAGTATAGTGTTTTCCATTGAGGAAATGAAGAAGCAGCCGGATTACAGCATTCCATATAAAGAACAACGTGATTCCAACGAACTTATGCAGATGCCGCATTATGAGGACCAGGCTGGCATTGGTCCCGCTGGGAGCATTATTTCGAATGTTCAAGAGATGTCCCATTGGCTCATCGCCTTGATGAATGACGGGAAATATCAGGATAAGCAAGTCATTCCATCCCGAGTGCTGAAAGTCACGCTGGAGCCGACCACTGCGATAACAAATTATCTTCTGGAAAACTGGGGCTACAAGGAAGAACTCAATCCGATCTATGGAACGGGGCGATATTTTTCGTCGTACAGAGGACATTATTTCACCTATCACGGTGGAGACCTAGGCGGATGTTTCTCCCAAGTGTCATGCATGCCCTATGATCAGATCGGGGTGATTGTATTTGTCATTGGTGATCACTGCGGTTGGCTGCCTGATGTCATTACCTACAACCTCTATGAAAGATTGCTCGGGCTGGATCAGACCCCTTGGAGCGAACGGGCATTAGAAATCCGCCGTAAAAGTAAGAAAGCTGGGAAGGAAGCCCGGGCAAAGGTTGGTGGAGATCGTGTTCCCGATTCGAAGCCCTCACACGCACTTGCCGATTACGTCGGAGAGTATGAGCACCCGGCTTACGGCATTCTGAAGATCGGGATCAAAGACAATGAGCTGCAGTTTGACTTTCATAAGATAGAACTCCCTCTGAGCCATTTTCACTACGACCGGTTCGATACTCCTGATCATGAATTGTGGGGTAAGTGGTCGGTGAATTTCAGCACCAATCCCCAAGGCGATGTGGACAAGGCTGTCATGTCCCTGGACGAGGCTGAGGTAGCCTTCACGCGCAAGCCTCAAACGCTCGATCCAGAAATACTCCAGCAACTCGTGGGGACCTATGAGACCCCGACAGGTCGCAAGTTACAGGTGGTTCTGAAGGAGGATGGCTGGCTATTCCTTGGTGAGGAGAAGCTGATCCCCTACAAGGGCCTGAAGTTCCGTAGCGAGCGGTTCTCTGACCTGGTCTTTGAGTTCGTCATCGAGAACGGCCATGTCAAGGCCCTCAAAAAGAGAAACCCCCGCGGAGAATACACACTCATGCGGAAATGACCGTGGAGGGGATTGCGATTCTTCTGGCTCGCGTGCAGGACGGGCCCTCTTCCGAGCAGTTGCAGGCTGGGCAACTCGATTACCCCCGCTGAATGAAAGGGAAGATTCTGATCGGAGGATAATGAACCACATGGACAGTCCACACTACGGCAATCTGATTTGAGGATTAGCCAACGGCCCAGAGGACATATGGTGGATTCTCGAAGGGAAGGACTATCCGAGACTATGGTGGCAAGCGATTCCTGGGAATTGATTTGTGTCAATTCTTCCGGCGTCGCAGGCGTACTTCACCGGACGCTTATGAGAACTCGATACGTCGTGAGGCCCTCCGCAATACGCACTACGCAATACGAAAAGGGAGAAGGTTTCAACGGAACCCCGCTATGGCCTGCAACACGGTGAGGGTTAGGCCGCCGAGCTATCTGTTCTGCTGCGAGACTTCGGAAAGGAGCTTGAGAAATTCGGGTGGTACCTGATATCCCAGGCTCTGCGCCTTGTGCACGTCCTGCCACGCCTTGTCATATTCGCCCTTGTTGTAATAGACAAGCCCCCGTTCGTAGTAGGCTCTCGCGTCGCGCGGGTTTCTTTCAAGCACCCTGTCAAATTCCGAGATGGCCCGGTCATATCGCTCCGCCAGCAAGACCGGCTCGCGATTGACAGGCTCCGGAGAGCGGCTGCTGCACGCCCCCAGAAACAAACAGAGCACCGTACCGGATCTCAGCAGTGCCATCCCAAGCATTCTATTGTCTGCGACGCGCATCATAACCAGCTCGCTTCGTGCCAATTTTTGTACAGACAATACTACACAAACCAATGCTACATGTCCACTAATTGGAAAAACCGCCGTACATTTGACGCCGCCTCTACCTGCCGCCCGTCGCCGTGTAACTGTCAATGCCGGCAGCCAAGTTCTGGATGTAGTAGAGGTCGCCGAGAAAGCGTGTGGTGTCGATGTACCGGGTGAAATCATCTTGTCGCTTGCCGAGTATCCAATACTGGGCCAAAACGTTGCCGTTGTAGTACTGCAAGGACGTCGTGCGTTGCTCCGTCGCCTGCTCCTTTGGCGCTTCGCTAATGTACCAAAACGGAAGCGAGTAATCGAGGTGGTCCAGATATACTTTGCACTCGGCGCGGGCGTGCGAGCCTAACAGACGGCCCACCTCTTCGACAAGGTCGTTGAAAGGCGGCGTCTCCTGATTCTGATGAACGCCGACCTCCATCGGACCCCGTCCGATGACCGTGCAGCCGGTATCAATGTGCAGCACTGCGCGGTTGTCTCGGTCGGCCTGCCCCTGGACCAATCCATGCTGATACATCTGCGCAACGTAGTGCGCCTGGGCGATGCGAGCCATTGCAAGTTTCGCCATTAGATAACAGCCCAGCTTTTCCTCCTCCGCCCAGCCATAGCGGCGAGCCATCCGGGTAAAACCAATCGCCCCTGCCAGCCAGCGGTTATAGGTGGCCGCACCCTGGAGGTTGTAGTAGAAGACGGCGTGCCGGTCCCTGACGTCGCGCATTCGGTCAGGCCCCATGATCGCCCAGTCCTGCTTGGAGAGCATTTGCCTTACAAGAGCGAGCGATTTGTCCCGCAGGGCGGAATCGGGCTGGACGCCTGCGAGTCGCAGGTACGCATCCACGCCGTAGAGGCTGGACGAATAGTCCGACTGGCGGTACTCACTCTCGCGAGAAACCGCGTAGGTCAAATGGCGGCTCATGTCCTCAAGCGGCAGCTCATACGTCATGCGAGGCTCCCCCGAAAGGTAACGACGCCCGTTGAATTGCAAGGGCGGGTTGACTTGCCATTCGCTCTTGAGATATTCGACGACTTTGGCTTGAAGCGGGTTGGAAAGATATGGGTAGGCCGCCATTAACGCCTGTGCCAATTCGGGGCTTGTCCCCCAGTACAGATGCGAGAACCACGTCCCGCCTATGCCGCCATAGATGTAAAGCAGCGGCGCCAGATGGCCTGCATCGACCATTTGGGCGACGTGTCTTTCGAGCTTTTCCTGCATGAGTTTTGCATCTGCATTATCGGGGATTTGACGACGGTCTCGAACCTCCAGCAATTTGTTCAGGTCCGAAACGCGGTATTCATAATCGTCCGTGTCTTCGATGAGCATGACAAGACCGGGCGCATCCATGAAGCCGCAGTCAACCGGCGTGACGGTTTTGCCCTTATTGAAAAACTTCACGGCAGCTCCGCCGGCGTAGGCCAGCGCCAGAGGAGGGGGGATCGGCGCGGCCTTTGGAGATTTGCTATGCCAGTCATCCTCGAAGGAGATCCACCGGAACTGCTGCTTGATTGTCACCGTGCCGGCCGCCGGGTCCGTCACGAATGATTCGGCGACAGTAACAGGAAAGTGCGTCAGCCTCGCCGACCACCGGCGGCACTCCTGCACCACGTCGGCCGGAAGCCCCTCGGCCCATGTTTTCGTCTCGGCTGGTAGAAAAATCCTGCCGCCGGCCAGAGGCATGACCGCCAGCTTGCCCACGTCGCTGGTAAAGTGGAAGACCAGGCCCTGTTGCCCGCTGGCCCGGATAGAGCTGACCCTATGTTCCAGCCGGAACAGAACCGGCATATCGACCTTGCTCGGCTCTTCGTTGTATCCACCAGGGCCTTTTGTCACGCCTCGCTCATTCTCCACATCGTGCGGCTGGATGTGCGCATGGGCGGGCGTCGAATCGCAAAACCAACCAAGCACCCAGGGCTCATCCATCGAAAACGCTTCCGCAGATAGACTCGCCAGCTCTGATGTCGCGTGCACGACGGGTTTGCCTCCACGGCTGAAGGCAACATAGTCAGGCCCCGCGCTGCTTGTAAATGTCACCTCATGGCCAGGGCTCTCGAACAGGACCGCAGGTGACAGACGGCTAACGGTTATCACCGCCTGTCCGGCATCGAGCGGATAAACCGCCTGCAGGTGGTCCCATCCGTCTTTCTTGATTTGAGGCTTGTCCGGCGTCGAATCGGCGAAGGATACCGTGAAAACCGCATCTCTTGACCCACGGTAGGTATCCAGTGGCAGGTGTTTTGCAGCCCTTCCAAGTACGGGCCAGCCCTTGTCCATATCGACAAGCCAGCAGAGGCCGTGTGCGGCGTTGAAGTTATCTCTGGCCAGCTCGCTCGGAATGGTGCTGCTCTGGTTCGACAGACACGGGTGTACCGGCAGAAGGACAAGTCCGGTCAACAACATCACAGCAGCGTTGGATTTGCTCATTCTGTTCATTCCTCTCGTCCCGTATTGCTTGACCTGCTTGCCTGCGATTGGCCCGAGCCCTCGTATGCGAATATGACCGACCGGCTGGTCTTGTGAAAAAGGTTGTTGTCCGAGATCGCCACGGGAGAGCACGTATTGTGCATGGCCCCGCCGCCGACCGTCCCGGTATTCAAGCTCGCCATCCTACGCCAGTCTGCGAGCAGGTAACGGTCCTGGCGTGTGGCGATCCTGTAGTAATTGTTGAAGGCTGGGTCGCCGGGCCAGCCCGGGTCGCGTACGGGAAAAGCGATGTCGCCGCCGAGACTGACGCCCCAGGACTGGTCAATGACGGAGAACCCCCCGTCCCAGATGCTCGTGCCGCCAAAGCGAGTGCCGTCTCTTGGCTGCCAGTGCCATTGCTCCGCATGTTGCAGCTTCGGGGCATACCGGTCCGTGATCAGCGGCTCCATCTTGCCGGTCAAAAGGTTCAGACGTCCGAAGAAGGCCCAGCCCGAAGCCCTCAGCCAGATGTTGGCGTAGGTTGTATAAGCCCAACCGTCAGGCGATACCGCCGGCAGGGGACCGATACACGAGCCGCCGTTGACGGTTATGATGGGTGCAACGAATTTCTCCCGGCCGCTTTTGGCGTTCAGGACGAGCAGCGTCTTGTGATGAGGATGCGCCGCGAGCCACTCCACCAGCGGCTCGAAGGTCTCGTGGTCGCGCAGCATGGGGTCATCCTTGTGGGCTTTGTTGTAAGGATTCATCACCCCTTGTTGAATGAGGTCCTGAGTGGGATGGCAGGCGTAGGCCAGTTGGCTGGTCAGAACGACTGTGCCATTGGCCGCTACAAGCCAATACTCTCGCATGGCAGCGCCCGGGATCTTCGGCGATTTCCATTTTTCCCGGCCGGTATCGCCCTCGTACGCATAAACGTGCATGTTGCCCGCCGCGACGTAGAGAGTCCCGTCAGCGTATGCGGGGGTGCACATAACCAGCCCGCCAATAGGCGAACGCCAGAGCTGCCTGCCCGTGCGGGCGTCCAGGGCATACACAAAACCGTCGCGGCCGCCGACATAGACCTTCGCCTCGGCCACCACCGGAGCGGCCCATATCCCTTCGCCCGTCCGGAATTTCCACAGCCCCTCGCCGGAGTCCGACTTGATGGCGTGGCAGTGGTGATCCATTGAGTTGACATAGACCGTGCCGGCTTCGTATGCCGGGGAGCCCAGAATCGGAGCGGACGTCTTATAGACCCAAACGGTCTTTCCCGTCCGGCGGTCCAGAGCATACAGGTTGCCGTAACCCGTGCCCACAAAGACCTTACCGTCCGCTACGATAACCTGGTTAGCGGTTGCCATGGGCTCTTCGAGGTCCCGATGCCATAAATAGCGGTAGGGCGGCTCGGGTTGATCCGATGTATATCCCGTGTGGGCGGCATCATGCTGAAGCTGGGGCCAGTCCGACGCGGCGATCTGGCCGGACCAGACCGCGCACAGCACAAGCCCGACTGCTAAACCTGCGAGTTCTCTTTTGCGCATCGGTACCCCTCTCTTATGTCAATCGTTCTGCGGTTCCACGGCTCTTTGCACTCTCCAGAAACGTGAGCTCACAATCGTAGCCGTTCCTCGACATCGGGCCCGCCAAGCAGTACCCTCTGCCCGCTTAAGAATACCAAAAAGTGTGAAGAATGCCAGCGCTCACGAGTTTTCTCATTCAAACAGAAAAAAAAGCGGCCGCTCTCCTCAAAGAAAGATTCACAGGAAGTATTGAAATAGGGCGGGCTATTGGGGTAAAATCAGGTGTTGTAGTGTGCTGGAACAACGTTCGCGAAGTCGAATGGAGAATCTCGGTTGAACAGGTATTGCCTCAAGCTAAGTGACTATTCAACCATGTATATAGCAACAGGGATTCTCGCGTTTGCCGGCTGCGCCCAGATAGAGAGAGGGTGAAATTACCAACGGAGCAGGGTATGAAGCAGGTGACCGATGTAGAGACCAAGAAGGGATACGATCAGAACGTTCGAGACACCAATCCAAAGCTGATTGCCTTGACTGAAAGCCATGCCATGCTCGCCAGTCTGATCGGTCGAGAACCAGTGGGGCGTGTTCTTGACGCGCCCTGTGGTCGAGGGACTCTGGCGGTGCAACTCCAGCGAATGGGATTCGCTGTGTCGTGCTGTGATATTGACCCGGGTGTTTTTGAAGCCGAGGGACTGCCGCTGACGGTAGCGAACCTCAACAGGGACCAGCTCCAGTATGACGATGGAGCATTCGACTATATCGTCTGCTCGGGCGGACTGCATCGGCTCTGCAATCTCGACCATGCCATAGGGGAGTTTGCCCGCTGCCTGAAACCCCGGGGAAAGCTGTTCATCTCGCTGCCTAACTACGGGAGCCTCTGGCGCCGTCTTGCGTTCTTGTCGCTGGGGTCGTTTGGCAGAGATGTTGACCGCCCGACATTTACCCAGACCACCTCCGACGCGGAAGCCCGCTTTCGAAGGAACCTCACTTTCACACAGTTCGACCACTACCTGCAAAAGCACGGCTTCAAGAAAGTCGATGTATTCAAGTCGAGAACGGAGACGCTGAACCTGCTCTTGTTGCCTCTCTATTTCGTAATCAGGCTCTTTACTCTTTTGTGCGGATCCAAACTGCGCGCGGAATACAACGCCGGCAGAGCCAACTCGCGAACAATCCTTCTTGGCAGCTATCAACTGTATGTGCGGGCCAGCCGTGCCTATGCGGGTCCTGATTGTAACCCAAACAGGAGAACAAATTATGAATAATCGAAAAGGCAATTCAGCTCGCGCCGCAAACACGATGACACGAAGGAGTTTTCTCGGCGGGGCCACGGCGGCGGCAGCTTTTACGGCTGTGCCGCGCCAGGTTCTGGGCGGCGCCGGCAATGTCGCCCCCAGCGAAAAGCTCAACGTCGCCATCATCGGCACGGGCGGCCAGGGCATCGTCAACATGAAGCAGCTTTTCAATGAGCCGGACGTGCGCATCGCCGCTCTTTGCGACATCAACGAGCAGAGCGACTACAGCATGTTCTACTACGGCGGCACCGCCGGCCTGAAACCTGCTGTCGAGCTGGTGGACGCTAAGTACGGCCAGCCGTGCCCAACCTACCGCGACTACAACAAGATGCTCGCCGAGCAGGATATCGACGCAGTTCTTGTTGCCACGCCCGATCATTCTCACGCCATCGTCTGCCTGGCCGTCATCGCCAAGGGCAAGCATCTTTATTGTGAGAAGCCTCTTTGCCGGACCGTGTATGAGACTCGCGGCGTCACCGAGGCTGCCCGCAAGGCCGGCGTCGCCACGCAGTTGGGCAACTTCGGACACTCCAGCGAGGATATCCGTCTGGCCTGCGAATGGATTTGGGATGGCGCCATCGGCGACGTCCACGACGTGTACTCCTGGACCAGCACCGGCGCTCGCCGCTGGACTAATTTCACGGAGCGCCCCAAGGAAACGCCGCCGGTGCCTGCCGGCTTCGACTGGGAGCGATGGCTCAAACCCATGCCGCAGCGGCCTTATCACCCGGATTATGCCCCCGTGCGATGGCGGGCATGGTGGCAGTTCGGATCGGGGACGATTGGCGACTTTGCGTGCCACCATCTCGACCCGGCCTTCTGGGCGCTCAAACTCGACCAGTGCAACAGCTTCAGCGTCGAGGCCAGCTCCGTTGGAACAACCGCGGAGACCTGCCCGGCGGCGTCGCTGATCTATTTCGATTTTCCCGCCCGCGCGGGGATGGGACCGGTGCATCTCACCTGGTACGAGGGCGGAGTGATGCCCCCGCGTCCTGCGGAGCTTGAAGCCGGCAGAACCCTCGGCGAGCATGGCATCCTCTTTGTCGGGAGCAAGGGCTCCGTATTAGGCGACGGCTGGTCGAAATCCCCCCGCATCATCCCAGAAGCGAAAATGGAGGCTTACCGCAGGCCCCTGAAGACGCTGCCTCGCGTACCAGGCCACCATCGCGACTGGCTCAATGCCTGCAAAGGCAAGGGCAAGGCCAGCGACAATTTCGGCTATTCCGGCCCGCTTTCGGAGTTCGTCCTCATGGGCAATGTCGCCATCCGGACGGGCAAGAAACTGGATTTCGACTGGAAGAACCTGAAGGTCACGAACGTGCCCGAAGCGAACGATCTCATCAAGCCGGGCTACCGTGAAGGCTGGAAGATTTAGAAGGGCCCAAAAGCGCGTCGCTGTGAAGCTCACTCAATGAGCATGGAGCGAAGTCTCTGCCGAAGCTCGCGCAGCTCCTGTTCCTGCTGTGCGCTGAAGGAACCGCGCTTCTGAGCGTACACGTCCATCCAGGTAACAAGCCGGCTGAAGCTCTCGTCATCCAGGCGGACGCCGTAGTGGCCATTAGCCTCTGTCAGCAGAGCGAGCAGCTTGCTTCTTGCAGCGGGGGCTTGGCCTACGAAAGATTGGTCCCGTTCAAAAGCCAGCTTTTCCAGATCTTTTTCGGCGAACGCCATCAGGCTCTGATATGAGTTCTCCGCAGCCAGATCAAAACGAGCCGCCTGTTTGTCGCCGCTGCCGGGTCTGTGGCACGACACACACGACCTATCCAGGACGGGCTGGACGAGCGTATCGAAACGCAGGGGCCATGAGCCGGCCGGGCCGGGGGTGATCCTCGAAGGCTCGCGGCTGGCAGCCAGCGGGGGCTTAGCGACGCCGGGGGCAAGCTCGCGCGATTCATGGCAGCCGATGCAAGATAGCGTCTGTCCAGGCTGAACGTAGGTGAGACTTCGCATGGTTTGGAGGGCGAGGCCCTTGTCGTCGAGTGCCTGAAAGAATAGCGGAACACCTGACGGCACAAGGAAATACGCCGAGCCGTCCGCCTCGACCGGGACGGTTCCCAGCACGAATTTTCCGGGATCCTCCCGGGAGACGCCCAGGCTGGGCGAGTCCATGTGTGGCTGCGTCTTGGGGGGAACGCCGACAATTCGCAGGCTCCTGATCGTGCCGCGCTCGACCCCTGCCAATCCCCTATAGACGTCCTGCACCAGGAATTGCCCCTCCTGCAGTTCATCCCACTCAGTCCGGCAGGGCTGGGCGAATGGCTTCTTTCTGGCGCGAACTGGAATCGGATACATGCTCGATATGTTCGGGTCCCTGTAGATCAACTCAAGGTTTCCGAAAGCGTCAGCTAAGTATAGCCCCAGAGCATTTGCTGGGTTGCGCTCGTCCGTAACCGGTGTGCTGCCGTGGTGGGGGGGTAGCCGCCGGTCGCTCCAGGCCACGAGATAGTGATCTTCGGATAATGGATACGGATTGGCGTAGTACGTTTCCGCCGATCCCTCGATTTCGGGAAAGCAGACTTCAGGTGTAAGGCGAGTGAGAGGTCCGGGTCCTTCGGTTCCACACGCTCGGTCCAGCAGAACGACCGAGCCGCCCGTGATGGAATGGTGAGATGATGCGGTGAAAATGAGCTTGTCGGAATTGGGGATTGATCTGGCCTCAAAGATGCACTGGGGCCGCGCGGTGAAATTGCCATACACGAGCTGCGGATTCGTTCCGTCCTGGTTCGTTGACCACAGGCTCATGAAGTGGCCATTGAACCGGTCGATGTAGTCCCACCTCGCATAGAGAATTCGGCCATCGTCGGCCACGGAGGGCGTCCATTCGAAGTTCTCAAATGCCGAGATCGGCCGTAGATTTCCACCGTCGCAGTCCATTGCGTGCAGTGTGAAGACTGCGCAGGGACGCTTGTTATCGCCGCCGCAGCGGACGTAGCTGTCCGGCAGGGTGGCCGCCTCGGTGCACGATGTATTGGCCTTGCTGCACTGAACGAACTGGCCTTTTCGCGTGGACAGAAATACGATGTCACCGTCGGGCAGATACCGGGCGTCGAAATCGTCGTACCGGCCACGGGTCAATTGCCTGACACCAGTGCCGTCAAGGTTCATCTCGAAGACGTGGTAGAAGGCGTCGTCGGGCAGTTTCTCCTTGTCCACCTTCTCCATGCCGGCCACGTGCGGATAGTACCTACAGTAAGCAAACAGGACTTGCCCGCCGTCGTAGGAAAGGTCCGGCGATATGAAGCTTCCCGCAGGCCAGCCTTCGGTCAGACAACGCAGATGCGGCGCTTCGTTCTTAAAGTCCTCAAGAAGATAGATGCCGCCGCCGGGGCGCGACCACCAGCCGTAGTGCTGGTCCGACATGTGGGGCAGTGTGCCGGGCGCACGTTTGACGAAAAGTATTGTGTCGAAATTCAGCAGGGGGTTGGAGAACGCCATTTCCCGAACCGTCCGACGAGTCTGAAAATAGAGATCTCGTTGAAGCTGTTCGGACGCTTCGCTGCGCAGTTGCTCGCTGCGCTGGCGCAGAGCGTTGAGCGTCCTTATCTCCGCGTCAACATTGAGCCCCAAATGCGCCAGATTCTCCGCCAGCTTCAATCCTCGGCGAACGATTTCAGCAGAGTCGTGCGCCGTTCTTCTGAGATGCCGTTTCGACCACTGGCTTGTGCTGCTCTGAGTGGCAGGCTTGCCCAAGGCGATGTTGTCTTTGACGCCCCGAGCATAAATTTCGACTTCGTCCAGATGAAGATAATCTCTGCCGGGTTGTTGAAGCCGGATGTATCGAGCCGTCGCGCCGTTGAATTCCACGATGAGCGGCTTGCCGTCGGTGTGCCCGAAAAACGGTGTTCCATCGTGTTGATAGACCCGCCTGAACGTTTTGCCGTCGTCCGAAAGCAAGACGATCAGCCTCGCGGCCCTCCCGGGAAAATCGCAACGGTTGAAAATGACGACACGATCCAGCGAAGAGGTCGATTCGCCCAGGTCTATCTGCCACCAGGGGTCGTCCTGGCGTTCCGTGTGGAATCCCCACGCGCCGTCCTTGACACCATCGCAGGCTCCGCTTGCGTCCTGATCGGGTGTGACCGGACTGCCGGCGGAGACGGACCCAGCGCCGCGTAGTTGTTCCTGGCGAAGCCAGTCGGCCTCGATCTGCGTTGCCGACTGCAAGGCGTGGCTGCCAACGAGAACAGTAAACAGCCCTAATGAAACGGTCTTGCCCAGATGCAACGCATTCATACTCTATCATTCTACTCGCCGAATCCCTGTATCGCAAAGCAAATCCAGGTAGTTGCCGATTCGCGCGTTTGGCGGAAAAAATTCTTGTCAAATCGTGGTATTGCGAAGATAATTAAGGGTTTGGAGCATTCAGGATATCGGGCTCGTAACGGTATATAAGTTCCGGAATGGACGCAGAATCTGAGGCAAATTGAGAAATCATTTCATTAGGAGAAGCCAGTCATGAGCGAATCAACTTCACAAAACACATCGCGCCGCGAATTTTTGAAGAGCACCGGCCGGATGGCTGCGAGCAGCGCCTTTGCGGCCGGGATCACCTCGCGCATGTACGCTGCGCAGAGCAACACCATCAAGGTTGCCTTGATCGGCTGCGGCGGGCGGGGCACCGGCGCAGCGTCAAACGCCCTATCGGTCAAGAATGGACCAATGAAGCTCGTTGCCATGGGCGACGTCTTCGCAAATCGCCTTACCAGCAGCTACGATAATTTGAAGAAGATGCACGCTGACAAGATGGATGTGCCGGACGATCGCAAGTTCGTCGGCTTCGACGCTTACAAGAAGGCGATGGACTGTCTAAGCCCCGGCGACGTGGCTATCTTCGCGACGCCTCCGGGATTCCGCTGGGTGCATTTCACTTATGCGATTCAGAAGAACCTCAATGTCTTTATGGAAAAGCCCGTCACTGTGGATGGCCCGACCAGCCGGCGGATGTTCAAGCTCGGCGAAGAGGCAACGGCCAAGAACCTCAAAGTGGGTGTGGGATTGATGTCCCGCCACAGCCGGGCGCTTGAAGAACTGGCCAAGCGCATCCAGGATGGCGAAATCGGCGATATCATTCTGCAGCGCGGCTACCGGATGGCCGGACCCATCGGGTTCTTCAACTCGCTGCCCAAGCCGCCCGGCATCACCGACCTGCTTTACCAGGTGCAGCGTTTCCATAGCTTTATCTGGGCCAGCGGAGGGTGCTTCAGCGATTTTTACATCCACATCATCGACCATCAATGCTGGATGAAAAACGCCTGGCCCGTTAAGGCCCAGGCCCTGGGCGGCCGGCATTATCGCCAGAGTCCCGAAGGCGTCACTTACGTGGACCAGAATTTAGACACGTATTCAGTGGAATACACCTTCCCCGACGGAGCCACGTTCCTGATGGATGGGCGCTGCATCATGGGCTGCAAGGACATTTATTCCAGCTACGCGCACGGCAGCAAAGGCCTGGCCATCGTCTCGAAGAGCGGCGATTGCGGAATGCCCTCCAGCACTTACAAGGGCCAGAATCCCGATCGAGCAAACATGATCTGGGAATCCAAGGTCAGGCCGGATGAGCGGGACCCCTATCAGAACGAATGGAACGACTTGGTGGATGCGATCCGAAACGACAAGCCCTACAATGAAACTGAGCGTGGTGTCAAGGCCAGCCTCGTCACGAGCCTGGGCCGCATGGCTGCCCACACGGGCCAGGAAATCACCTACGACGATATCCTCAACTGCGAGCACGAGATGGCGCCCGGCCTGGACAAGGTGACGATGGACTCTCCTGCACCTCTGCGGGCCAATGCTCAGGGCAGGTACCCGGTCCCCGAGCCAGGCATCGTCAAAGACCGCGAGTATAAAGACTTCGCATAACAGACAGACAGCATGGGCGATTCAGCGAAGACCCGGCGCCCGTCGAGGCCGGCGACTGTCTCTTCGAGGAATCGCCCTTTTTGCGCGCATCAAAGTCTTCCAAAAACAACTTGAATCAGGATAAGCAAGCGGATACTATACAGAACCGGCTTGGCAGGGTTCATGCAAAACTTGGCCCAATGGCGCTGATGAGCCCATCGTGGCCGATTTCGGCATAGGCGCAGGTCCGGGAGCAGAAGAAACGGCTAAGAAAGACACATCGGAAAAGGAGAGACTATGACAGAGTCGAATGAGTCAAGAAAAGAACAAAGCACATCACGCCGCGAATTCCTGAAGAGTACGGGTCGCATCGCCGCCACCGGCGCGCTGGTGACGGGGCTTGTTCCTCGCATCTACGCAGGCGAGAACAATACCATCAAGGTGGTACTGATCGGCTGCGGCGGCCGCGGCACAGGTGCAGCGGACAACGCGCTGTCGGTCAACAACGGGCCGATTAAACTTGTCGCCCTGGCCGATGTCTTCGAGAACCGCCTTGCTCGCAGCTACGAAAATCTGAAGAAAAAGCATGGCGATAAGGTCGATGTGCCTGACGACCGAAAATTCATCGGTTTCGATGGATACAAGAAGGCGATGGATTGCCTGAGCCAGGGCGACGTGGCTATCTTTGCGACGCCTCCGGCGTTCCGCTGGGTCCATTTTACATACGCTATTCGCAAGAACCTCAACGTGTTCATGGAAAAGCCCGTCACCGTGGATGGTCCGACCACCCGCAAGATGCTTACACTTGCGGAAGAATCGGTGAAGAAGAATCTGAAGGTCGGTGTCGGACTGATGATCCGCCATTGCCGGGGCCGGCAGGAGCTGAAACGGCGCATCGAGGACGGCGAAATTGGCGATATCGTCGCCCTGCGAGCCTACCGGATGGCGGGGGCTTCGGCCACCGCCGGACCTAAACCCGAGGGTATGAGCGAGCTGCTGTACCAGATTCAGCGATTCCACGCCTTCCTGTGGGCCAGCGGCGGCATGTACAGCGACTACTACATCCACCAGATCGACGAATGTTCGTGGATGAAGGGCGCCTGGCCCATTGAGGCCCACGCCAACGGCGGCCGGCACTACCGCGGCAAGTCCCTGGATCAGAACTTTGACAACTATTCGATTCAGTACACCTATCCCGACGGCACCATGCTCTTCTACCATGGCCGGGCGATGAACGGTTGCACCGGCGGATTCGACAGCTACGCCCACGGCGCAAAAGGCGTGGGCGTCATCTCTACGCGGGGGCATTACCCCGGCAAGGTCCGCACGTATAAAGGCTATAATCTCGACAGCGCAAATTTGATTTGGGCATTTCCGCAGCCCGAGCCAAGTCCATACCAACTCGAATGGGACGACCTGATCGACGCCATTCGGCAGGACAAGCCTTATAATGAGGTCAAACGCGGCGCCGAAGCCAGTCTGGTCAACACGATGGGACGCATGGCTGCTCATACGGGTCAGATTATCACCTTCGACCAGGCGCTCAATTGCGACCATGAGTTTGCCCCCAATGTGGACAAGCTAACGATGGATTCGCCTGCGCCCCTGCGTTTGGACTCCGACGGCAAGTATCCGGTTCCGCAGCCGGGAATCCTCAAGGATCGCGAATATGGAGAGTCCGTATAGCAGGACTCTGTTTATAACCAAGGCAAAAACAAAGTAAGGAGAGAGATTATGGCTCGCTCGGACAACTCAGGTAAAAAGCACGGGACAACAAGGCGTGACTTTCTGAAGGCATCGACTGTGGCGGCTTCGGCGGCTGTTTCGGGGTCGTTGATTAGTCAAAGTGTGTTTGCCGTCGGCAGCAATATCCTGCGCGTCGGCATGATCGGCTGCGGCGGGCGCAACACCGGCGCCGCCGCCCAGGCGCTCACGGCCGATCCCGGCGCGAAGCTCGTGGCGATGTGCGATATTTTCATGGACCGCGTCAAGGACAAACGGCGGATCCTCAAGGAACAGAAGGGCGATCAGGTGGCCGTGGACGATGACCACTGCTTTGCCGGCTTCGACGGCTACAAGCACGTCATCGAGTCATCGGACGTGGTTGTGATCGCCAACGCCGCGAAGTTCCATCCGCTCCATGCCATGAGCGCGATTCAGGCCGGCAAGCATGTGTTCGTGGAGAAGCCGCACGGTATCGACCCGGCCGGAATCAAGCTGATGCAAAAGGCCGCTGAATTGGCAAAGCAGAAGGGCTTGAGCCTGGTCTCGGGCCTGCAGAGCCGTTACCACACGGGCTATGCCGAGACCATCCAGCGCATCCACGATGGGGCCATCGGCGATGTTGTCGCCATCGAAGAGAACTTCCTGCGCGCTCCATACGTCATAATCGATCGCAAGGAAGGGCTCTCCGAGTTGCAGTGGCAGTGCAGCACTCAGTACCATTTCCGCTGGCTCTCAGGCGACGACGTTCCGCAGTCGCTGGTGCACAACCTGGACCGCTCCAGTTGGGTGATGCACAACACCGCCCCCGTCAAGTGCCACGGTCTGGCCGGCCGCTCCTCAATGACCGACCCCATCTACGGCGACGTCTTCGACCATCATTCGGTCATTTACGAATTTGAAAACGGCGTGCCCATCTACGCCTTCTGCCGCACGACCGAGGGATGCTACAACAGCACCTCCAGCATCGTGCATGGCAGCAAAGGCAGGGCATCCGTGTTGCAGTGCCGGATATGGGGCGACAAGGAATGGAGCTGGGAGGGCAGGTGCGATCCGTACCAGAGGGAGCACGATGCGCTCTTCGCGGCGATTCGCTCCGGCCAGCCGGTCAATAGCGGCGACTACATGACGCGCAGCACCATGATCACCATCATGGGACAACTCTCCTGCTACACCGGCAAGGAGGTCACCTGGGACCAGGTCAACCGGTCCGACTTTTATTATCCGCCCAAGCCGGAGGATTGCCGCGATGACATGGAGCCGCCGGTGAAACCCGGGCCGAACGGAAGTTACCCCGTGCTTGTTCCCGGTTCCACGAAATTGATTTGAGTTGAGGGACCTCCGTCGTCCCGCCTGTTAATACGCTTTTGAGGAATCAGAATATGACTATTCGTCGTACCTTTGCCCACGTTGCCATCGCAGCGGTCTGCGTGGCTGTCACGATGACCCTGGATACCGGCGCAGCGCAGAATGGGCCGCTGAAGAAATATACCGAGACTGTCACCGCCAAGAGCGGCGAAAAAATCTCGTTTGATATGGTCCTTATCCCGGCCGGGAGTTTTCAGATGGGCAGCCCCGCAGATGAGCCTGGCCGTAAGGATGATGAGGGGCCGCAGCACGAGGTCCGACTCGACAGCTTCTACCTCTGCACAACGGAAACCACAATCGCTCTATTCACGGCCTACTATCAGGAAACGGTCAGCGCCAAGCGGGACTTGCTCGGTATGCAGGAAGAGAAGAAGCAGGAGGACGCCAACGTCGATGCCATCACCGGTCCCACGCCGGTCTATGGAGATATGACGATGGGGTACAACGAGAAGCATCCGGCGATGGGAATGACCTGGCACAACGCCACGACGTTCTGCCGGTGGCTCTCGCAGAAGACCGGTAAGCAGTACCGGCTCCCCACGGAGGCCGAATGGGAATACGCGTGCCGCGCCGGCGCAACGAATGCGTTCGGCGTCACGGGCGACGCGGAACAGATGAAGGATTTCGCGTGGTACGAAGCGACGGCCGACAACGAAACATCCGAGATAGGCAAGAAGAAGCCCAACGCCTGGGGCCTGTACGATATGTCAGGTAATGTGCGCGAGTGGGTATATGATTTCTATAATCCGACCGCCTACCAGGAAACCGCCCAACAAAAACCCGCGGTCAATCCAAAGGGTCCCGAGAGCGGCCAGGTGCACGTCGCTCGCGGCGGGGACTATAGCTGCCCGATCCAGGAGCTTCGCTGTGCGGCCAGAGCCTTCGAGGAGCCCTGGTGGCGCGCGGGCGACCCCCAGATCCCCAAGAGCCAGTGGTGGCTTCCCGAAATGGACATCATAGGCTTTCGCGTGGCCCGTTCGGTAGATGCCGGCGACAAGAAATAGTGTTCATAAAGGGACGCCGGCAATTGCAGAGGTGAATCAGCGTGAACAAGAAACTCGCCAGGTCATGTCTCGCCGTTACAGCGCTCTGCGTTTTCTCTGTTGGTGCGGGTGTTCTGGCCACACAAGGGGACCAGAAGAAGCCCAAGACCCTCGACACGGATCCTAACCTTGCGGGCCGCTGGACGTTTGATGACGGAACCGACAAGAGCGTCCCGGACTCCTCAAAGCATGGCCGTGACGGCACGCTCAAGGGCGGGCTCTCCGCCGGCAAAGATTTCGTCCCGGGCAGAGCAGGCAAAGCCTTGAAGCTCGACGGCCAGGATGATTACGTCGAGATCGGCAAGTACAAGGGAGTCACGGGTACCCGGCCTCGAACGGTAGCGGCCTGGATCAAGACGGCGGAATCCAAAGGTGAAATCGCCTCCTGGGGCGCCGACGACTACGGCCAAATGTGGACGTTCGGTTTTATCGGGGGACGCGTCGGCGTTACACCAAACGGCGGGTACCTCTATATGAACGACCAGACGCATGACGACAAATGGCATCATGTGGCGGTAGTGGTCGAAGAAACAAAGCTGCCGAACCTTCACGACCACGTCACGCTCTACAAAGACGGCACGTTGGCGGAAATCCACGATATCGGGCTATTGGACCTCTGGCCGATTGAGACCGGCGATGTCCTGGACGTGCGGATCGGACGGGGCTTCAAGGGCCTCATCGATGATGTTCGCATCTACGACCGTGCCCTGTCGGACGATGAGATAAGCCTGCTGTTCAAGCTCGAAACCAACCGCGCAAAGTCCTGAGTCGCCGGCCCGGCCTTGTCAGAGGGCCAGGTGCGAGGCCGGCCACCAGCGAAATTCTGCACCGGATGTTGCTCCAACGTTGGTTAGAGCCACTACAGGAACAGCCGGTGGTGGCGGGGGATAGAGCCTGATATCGTCAAGAAGCACCTTACCGGTTCCGCCGACTGCGCCGGCTCTTTCGAAGCCGATAGTGAGCGTCGTCACATCGCTCAGGCCCACGCCCAAAGCCGCCAGGTCGATGACCCATTCCTGCCACGTGGCCGTTGTCAAGTTGCCGTCGTACGTCGCCTTGACATTGTTGACCTTTACGTACATCCGCTCGGGGGCGTTATTCGGATCGCCACGGAACCACAGCGACAGCCTCTGCGTGCCGCCTTTGGACCAATCCCGGCCAATCGCCAGGCTACTGGTGTTCACCGTAACCTCCGACAGAATGGCGACGCTGTTGTTGTAGATCACGGGCACGGATTGTCTGCCGCCGTGAATCCGCCCTTGGCCGGACTCGGTATAGGGAGGAAGCTCATTGCCAACTAAAGCCCCGTTGGTCGTCGTTCCATAACCGTCGCTCCATGTCTCAAATATCGTGTGGCTCTCTGGATCAGGCGGGTCAATGTCGTTGTAAGACTCGAAGTCGTCCACCACCCGATACGCCTGCGTCGTGAAGCTCCAGACGTCACCTTGCCACGCATCGACGCCGTTGACCTCGTCCACGCGCCAGTAGTACGTGCTGTCCAAGTCAAGAGACAACGGGCCGTAGCTCGCGCCGGCTACCGTCGTGACGGGGGCCGTCCCAGCGATCACCGCCTGCTCATCCAGGCTCAAGTGCACTTTATGCTCTCCGGCCTCCCGTCCCGCTCGCCACCCAAGAGTCGTATCGACGGCCACATCGGCGGACGCACTACTCGGGTTGGGTTCTCGCGCCGACACGGGTATGGCCATAAAGCGAACCTCGCTGAGACCATACTGAGCGAGCAGGCCGCCCCAGTTGCTGTTGGCCGTGAGCTTGACGGACTTTGCCGCCACCCCGCCGAAATCAACCGTCGTATTGTGGGCATAGTCAGGCGTGCCCGGCGCCCGGGCAAACTCTTTACCAGTTCCCAAGGGTGTGTAGCTGACGCCATCGACCGAGTACTCAATGGAAACGCTTTTGAACCCGTAACCGATGGCCAGCTCAATCGGCTGATTCTGATTCCAGACCCACATCTCGTGGAGCTTATAGACCTTATCGAACTGAAATTCAATCCAGGTCGGTTGCGGCCCCATCAGATCGCTCAGCCACATATCGTCCGCAACCGTCGAATGTAAGTCGCTGGCGTTCAAGCCGGAGCCATCAATGGTTTTTTGAGGCCCGGAATTGCTGCTCCACGAGCTGGACGCCGTGGGGGTTATCCTGTCGCCGGGGATCGCGTACGCTATCGGCTCGACCGTGAAGCTCCAGACGTCACCTTTGAACACCGTCGAGCTCGGCGGGGCGTTGACTTCATCGATCCGCCAGCAGTACGTCTGGCTGAATTCGAGACGACCGGGATCGTATGTGGTGCCAACCTGCGCCCGGCTGAGCAGCAACGGACTGGTAATACCCGCGATGCTGACATCGTCGCGAGTCGTTCCAAAATACACATCGTGAGCCACTGCGAATTGCCCCGGTGTCCAGCTCAGAACCCCATCACGAGGCACACCGGTCGTTGCATGGGCGGGAATCGGCTTTCGGGCCTTTGTCGGCGTCTCCATACCCTGATCGCCATCCCACCAAATCTCATCGATATAAATTCTTTCTACCTGACCTGCCGTTCCCGTCGGATTGGCAACTATCACGCCGTTCAGCGGCTCTGTTGTCGCAACGCCAAAGGGGATGTTCCCTGCGACGAGGTCATCCGGGGTCGGCAGCGCTGCCTCTCCAGCCGGGCCGGGGGCTGTGCTCATGTATAAATCGAACGTGTCCGTTTGATTGTTGGCTACAATCCAGACATTGTACCACTGGCCGCGTTCAAGACCGGCCTTGAGGATCGTCGAAGCGTCTGTTTTGGTAACGCTAAGTCCGCCCGCACCATTGTCCACCAATCCGAATCCGACCGGAATATTCGTCGGCGTGCTGGTGTTTGCGCTGTTGATGGGATTATCAGTCGCGTCTGCAATCAGACCAACAAAGGAGCGCGGGGCCAGGCTGCCGGCCCGAACCATAATCCGGAAGAATCCAATTCCTGTTTCGTTGTTTTCAATCGGGTTGTTTATGCCGCCAAGTCCGACGGCGCGTGGAGAACCGCCGGTATTGCCGATAACATTCATCGCATTGCTTCCGTTGACGGTGCCGAGGCCGGAGTTTCCGGTAGCTTCGCTTTGCGTATCCAAGAAGCCTCCCAAGACCCCTTTGCACACTTGGCCGTCAGGCCCCCCCGTAAGACCATCAAAATTTTCCACCAACTGCAGTTTTGCATGGACATTGGTGGCGGCCAGCAGTACCACCACAACTCCAACTACGTGCCGCATCAGCCGCTTCATTTTCACACCCTTTCAAAACAGGACATTTATAGGGTTCTTCCGACTAACGGGTAGGTGAGCTTGCATAAGAAAAGACATGGCCTTACACTTCATGGAAAAATCCGAAGGGTAAAACCATGTCTACAAGTGTGCTCTATCATGTGTTTGGAGTTGCTGG
>Ga0214473_10000834_pt1 | contig 42081 bp, 65 predicted proteins | sample RVTome_7_FD_203509 | JGI IMG/M metagenome (GOLD analysis project Ga0214473, IMG submission 203509) | Soil microbial communities from uranium-contaminated site in the Upper Colorado River Basin, Wyoming, United States - RVT98D197 | ecosystem: Environmental > Terrestrial > Soil > Contaminated >...
GTCATCCCGAGCGAGGCGGTTTCTGCCGACGAGAGACCTGCTGTCTCTTCGCAATCCTCGATTCTCCGAATGAACTTCAGCGGGATGCCAAGCATGCGAGCGTCTCGCGCAAACTCCTGGCGCACACCCAGCGGCGCGACAATCAACCCCCGGCCGCCTTCGCGTTCAAGGATGAGCCGTAAGGTCTCCAGTTGGATCATGGTCTTGCCCAGGCCGAAACTGGTAAAGATTCCGCGCCGGCCACCCCGCACCGCCCACTCGACAATGGCCCACTGGTGGGGCTTTAGGATCGGATTCACCGCGCCGATCTCCACAGCGGCGCCAGGATCCTGAGCCACGGCAACCTTGCTGCGCAGGAACGCGCGGTAGCGTTCGAGTTGTCCGGTGTCGGCTTCAGTCAGCATGGGAGTCACAGGACCTATGCGTTCAACGCGCTGGACGCCCTTAGGGGGCTGGGATCGGAAATTCGTTGTGCTGACATTGGACCTATGTTAAAACGGGACCCACACTTCGGATTTGCGCACATAATGTTTACGCAAAGGCCGCCGTGGGGACCTTCTAGAAACCCTTCTCGTTTGCAGTCAGGGCAAAACCCCAATCTCAGCAACTCCGATTCATCTTTGGTGCAATCCTCAAACATGATTTTAGACAGCTCCTTCCGGTTGTGGCGGTGCATCCGCATGGCGAGCGGACTCTACGTCGATAATCAATTCCAGAAATTTCTTAAAGGTTATGAAGTCAACGGGCGCCATGCTGGCCGGATACTGCAACGACACTGCTCCTTGGGAGAGCGAGCAAAGATGATTCTTGTTTTTGATTTGTTCTGGATCAACGAGTCCCATATATTATCCTTTCATTCCGGTCTGACTTCGCGGAGTGTGTGCCATTTGACGGCGGTTTCGTAGCCATCATCCCAGCCGGTTTCGTAGCCGACAATGTGACAGATGAGCCCGGAAATGACAGCCGAAAGCGCGCACAGCAAAATCGTGGTAATCATCGTAGCTCCCTGTTATTTCTGCCGATTGACAGGGATGCGCAGCGCCGTGAACGTCTGGCCAGCCTGGAAACACAGTCCTGGCGGAGCGCCGAGGTACACTGTTTCGGCGATGATTTTGCCGGATTCAGAATCGGCGGTGGGGTCGAGAATCCGCACCGCGGTCTGCTTCTGGCCGTCCTTGATGCTTTCTTCAAATTCGATCAGGTACATTGCAACCTCCTGACTCATTGTTGTGCCGCGACCATTTCCAAAAGTTCTTTGACGGAGACCCATTCTTCGATCACGCCCGCTCCGCCACACGACTGGCAGCGCATCTTTTCGGAGGGCCACGGTAGGTAACGGTATCCGTGAGCTTTGAACCAACAGAAAACATCTTCGGTAGTTACTTGACCGGGATGTTCCCGATAGAAGAGATTCCAGATCGGATGCGGCACAGTCCCTTTTCCCAGGCAGTCAGCGCACTTTTCCCGGATGCGTATTTCCATCGGCTGTCCTTTGTTCTAAAATTTTCGCCCGCGCCCGCTGGAGCAGCTTGCGATACTCCCGGACACGCTCCCGGTCTTCGGATCGGAACGGCTCCGGGTTAAGATCGGCCCACAATCGGCGGAAAAGGATCGCCTCCTCCAGCGCCTGCACCAGCAGCGGCTCATTGCTTGTCCCGAGCAAAGTCGAGGGGCTCTGTCCGATCCGGGTCATTTATCTCTCGCCTGAACTGCGGCCAGTCGAATCGTTGCCTCTAGGCGTTCCAATTGGCAAGCAACTTCCAAAATCGCCCGGGGAATCCAATAGGCCGCTTTGGCGGTCGCCTCGCTTGGTGTGGCATTAGCTTCGAACACTTTACGCATTGAATTAAGAACGCTCTCGCAATGGGTTTCGTTCATGCGGCCTCCTTTTCTGCTCGCCGGGCGAGCTCTCGTTGCTCTCTGCGAATCATCCGCTGGCGCCGTTTCTCCGCAGTGTCCTGCTCGACACGCGCTGCCGTGTCGATGCTGTTATTGATTCGGCGGGTAAGCGACTCACAGGCTTCGGCGCGCCCAGCGGCAACCGCCGCTAGGTAGACTTCTCCGCGCACCAATTTTTGAATCGCGGAGCGTGTGCTCAAGTCGCGCTCATCTTCGAGCTGCGACAAGTAAAGACGTACAGACATATTTTCAGTGGACATAACAGGACCTCCAATCCCGACAAGAGGCCGGTGACCCTTGCTGATCTTGTCGGGTAACTGGGGGAAGGTGGTGAAGAGAGCTATGGGGGGATAAAGCCGCCGTTTGCAGCTCTTCGCAGCGGCGCCAGCAACTACGTCTGATAAGATATATTCCCGTCTAGTACCAAAGCGCAACGGGTTGTGCTGTGTCATCAGCATGGGCAATCTATTGTGCCGTCTTCAAGGGAGGGGGCAGGGTGCTAAGCACCCGCCCCGCGCCCAGGCTTCACCGCGCGACCCTGGCGAGGGAGAGACGGTGAATCTCGTAAAAACTCTTTGTGCTTAGGTGCCAGGGTCATAACGCGATAAACGATACTTCCGGCCAGCGCCGGAAGTCAAGATGTTTTTTCGGGATGGCCATTTCATCATCCGCGTTGTGCTCTTTGAGTGACGGGCCTTCCTCCGGGCTACTCGCTCCTGGCGGCGCTACTTCGCCTCCGTGCGCGCGACGCGCAGTGCAGAGATAGTGCGCAGGCACAACACATAGCAATCGTGGTAGGCTCTCTCGCACCGATACAGTTCGGAGATCGCCCGCCGTGCCCTCAGCCAGGACTTGGTGTTGGGATAGTCTACCGCCGTCTCGCTGCTAGTGGTCTTGCAGGTCAACTCCCCAGTAGCATCATCATGGATCAATCTGCCGATGCCCTCTCCGTCGGTGATAATCGTTGCCAGTGTGCGTCTCATTGTCTATGCCACCTTTCTTGTTGGTCGGGCGAGTTTCGTACCGCCCGCCGGGTTACCGGCCCGGACGTTCGGAGCGCGGGAGCAAAACGAACAAGCACCACGCTTCCGAAGCAGTGAGGGCTGGCGCAAGGATCATCCGCATTCCGCTGTCAGCTTTGCCGATGTAAACACCGGCCACCTTTACAGCGTGGCGCTATTGATGCAAACGCCAAGCCCTCAAGCCTGCCCGCCACTGTTGCCAGCCGCGGGCAGGATTCAAGGCTCAGGCTGCGGATGACTCAGGTATCAGCACAGCGATTCCAGTTCCTCCAGGATCTCGTCTGAGCCTTCCAGGGTGGCAACGATGGGCCGGAGCAATTCGGGATCATCGCCTGGATCCTCCTGCCATTCGAAGTCATCCACTCCGTTTTCGTAAGCCTCAATCGCCGCTTCGAGCGACTGAGCCTCGACGCGCACACTGCCGAATTTCTGAGCGGGCAATAGGAATGCTTTCCCCTGCCCGTTCGGAGCTACCGGGAGCGTATGCCGCGGCGCCGTTTCATCGCGCAACGGCATGAGCAATGCAGTCCACCGCTGCCCGGTCTCTTGCCGCTCCGCCTCCAAGCGGATCGGATTCGCCCCTCCATAATAGTGGATCATTATGGCGTCGTCTCGGGTATCCGTGAAAGCCGCGGCAGCTTGCGCCAGCCGTTTGAGGTAGTGCGCATTCACGCGAAGCGAAAACTCCGGCGAGTCTTGCGGGAACACTTTCTGATAGTCCGGGAACGTGCCGGATTCTTTGCCGATATTCAAGGGCTGAAAGTCTGGGCGCTGTACCAGGAGACAGGCGCGCCCGTTCTCATTGGTCTTTTCAGCGTCCACTGCGACGCACTGCGCAAGCGGGATAACGGATTTTTTCGGCAAGAGTTTCAGAATGTCCTTAGCGGACGCAGCGGGCAACAGGAACGGGGCAAAGTCATCGCTGGCCTGGAAGCCATCGTGTTTTGGGAATTCCCCGGCGGGGATCTTGGAGGCGGAAACTTTGACTAGAACGATTCCGTCCGTTGCGACGGTCTCTTGTGGGTTGACCAAAATGGCTTCAAGTGGCAGGCTGCTCCGGCCACTTTCGCCGGTGAATGGAGCGATTTCGAAATTGTGTTTATTCAGCATTGTTCGTTTTCCTTTTCTGCCCCTGGTAGTGGGGCTTTTCTAGTCTTCGTCTGGAAGCATGATTGTGATTACCGGCTCCGGCGTGTCGCCGGGACCAATAGTAGCCTTGAGCGTTACCAGCGGCGGTGTTCCCGGCCTGTTCGTGTTCCTGACGTGTAGCTGGTAGGTCAACAAACTACCTCCGGCAATTCGGGCCTTGAATCGGAACATCGTCAACACGTCCCACAGGCGACCGTGAACGTCTTGGCACTTGACGCCCTCCGGCACTTCAACGTACTGGTCCCAGACTGCCCGCGTCAGAGCGACGGGGAATTTAATCCCGGCTTCGCGGGCCGTTTCGGTGACGTCCACTAGAAAGCCGTCTTCGATTGCCTGAGCCCGGCTGTAACTGCTAATGATTGGCCCGAACGGATTCTCGGATTCTGCCATGTTAGGAGACCGCCTTTCCGGTGTTCGCGGGCTCGGTCTGCGAAATGTGGAACACCGTGGTATGCCAGGGGTAGCGGTAGCTGACTTCCTTCTCTTCTCCGGTGGCACGGTCAGTCTCTTTTTTCACGCGGTCAATATAGGTAACGATCTTGACGCCATGCTCGCCCTTGCGGACTTGCCGTCCAAGGGCGCGCCAGGCTTCATAGGTAAAGACGTTCACGCGGGGCTTGATTTCGTCTTCGGGGATACCCTTGTCGATGAATCCCTGGTAGATGGCGGGGTAATTGCTGGGAGTAAATCCGGAAGTGGCCCGGCTCAGTGCCTCTTGCTGGATTTCTCTTTGACTCATTTCGTTTTGCCTTTCTGCCCTGGTAGTGGGCTTGTCTCTCTTTACATCTATATACTACGTGCTCGCATGTATAGGAGTCAAGATAATTCACGCCCGCCTGTATAATAGTTTTTTATAGATCCGCTAAAAATAATTTATAGGTACATGCGGGCAGGTAGGCTATACTCGCGGCATGGGCGAAACAGATCAGCAGATATTCAAACGCCTGCAACGGGAGCAGATGCGCCGCATGGCGAAACGCTCCTGGAAGAAACTCACGCCGGAGCAACGCAGCGAGCGGGCGCGTAACGCCGTTCGCGCACGCTGGAAAAAGCACAAGACGGAGGGGGAAAAGAAATGAGTATCACACCGCTGCATCCCGCAGGAATGCCGCCGGTTTCTCCCGAGCCGCAGCCCGGCGGAATGGATGAAGGCAAGATCATTCGGAGGTTTATCTGGCGGCAGATTGACCGGCTGCTATTTGTCTTGTTCGGATTGCTGCTCGGCGCCCTGCTTCTAGGCCGCCAGGCTGACAACGCAATTCTGGCGGCGCGCGCAGAAACGGAGCAGTGCGTAACCCAGCTCGTTCAACTCCGGGCGGCGGCGCAAGCCACGCAAACTTCCAGCCCGCTGTTGGAAGCCGCTGGAGCGATGCTCGGGATTCCGCCGCAAGTTACGAAAATGGTTGCACCAGCACTTAGCCAAATGGTAGATGAGGCAGCACGGAATTTGGAACGGTCATCCGAAGCGGAACAAGCGGTCCGCAAAGTCGGACAGGATCGGGTTATCAGCACTCTTTTCGAGGAGAACAATTGCGGCACAATGTGGAACGCTGACTGTATTTTGACTCGGATGTGCGAGCCGAAGTTGATCCCCCAGGTTGATGTTAAGGCCGATGCCTGCCACTCGGATGTGGAATGCTGGCGTAGCGTTCTGACGGACTGCGGCGGATTCAAATAGTTCCGAAGGGACGTTCCAGCCCTTCGACAAGCTCAGGACCTGACGGCCGGAGGCGGTGAAATAGTGGCAAATCGAGGAGCCGAAAAATACGGTAAATGCTATTGGTGTATTGGCTCTCCCGATGCACCGGATGGAGAGATATACGCATACGCCGACAGAATCGAAGTCGGTCACAGTGGAGAACTGATGTTGATTCGGCAAACAGAGCCGAACCTGATTCTAGCGCCAGGCAGATGGCGATTCTGTTATGCGGCATCTGTATTGGATGGCAGCGCTGTTGCGGTGGAACATTGGACAGGCCAAATCGTGGAGGCGGTGAAATAAGTTGCTCTACACGGTCAGTATCGCCGTTCACAACCGCCAGGATTTGACGGCGCAGTGTCTCAACTCCCTGCTTGCATTCTCGGATCCTCAGCAGAGCGAGATTCTTGTTTGGGATAATGCCAGCGATGCGGAGACCGCGGAAATTCTTGACCAGTGGGCGAAACGCTTCCCCAACCTCCGCGTTCATCACTCGGAGCAGAACATCGGATTCGGAGAGGCGCACAACCGCCAGCTCGAAATTGCCGCTGGCGCGTACTTTGTGGCTCTGAATAACGACACCGAGATTCAAGGAGAGTTTCTTTCCATCATGCGCCGTGAATTCCTGAACGATTCCCGCCTGGGGCTTTGCGGGATGGTGGGCGGCTGCTGCGCGCTGCGTGAGGATGGCTGCGGCATCCCCGGCGATGCGCAGCGCCCGGAATATGTGGAAGGCTCCTGTCTGATGATCCCGGCGTGGCTGGGCCGGAAAGAAGTCTTGTTCTCTCCCGAATTCCGGTTCGCTTACTGCGAAGACGTGGACCTGTCGCTACGGCTGCGGCAAAAGGGCTGGCGAATCCGGCTGCTGAATTTGCCGGTAACGCATCTGCGCGGAGCTACGGCGCAGACCGTGGGACTACTGCACGGGCGCAATGGGGCTCCCGACCTGCCCGGCTTCCATGCCATCAACCACGCCATCCTCCGGCGCAAGTGGCAACCCTACTTTGCCAAGCGGAGTTTCGAGCGGCGAGTGCTTGTGATTCGCGGCGCGGCGCTGGGCGATGTGCTGATGCTGACTCCGATCCTGCACGCTATGAAAGAGCGCGACACCGGCACTGCAATTGATGTGCTCACGCACTGCACTCAGGTGCTCGAACACAACCCGGCAGTGAACGCGGCGAGCAATGATCGCGCCGCGCTCGAAGATCGCTACGATGAAACGCTGGACTTGGACATAGCCTACGAAAAGCAGCCGCGGCAGCACATCATTGCCAGCTACGCCAAGGCTGCCGGGCTTGACCCCGGCGCGATTGACTGGCGGCTGCGGGTTTATCCCGGAGCGGACGCCCGCCAGAAAGCCAAAGAGCTGGCAGCCGAAATGCAGCAGGGGAACGGGCAGTACGTGGTTTTCCATACCGGAATCACGGCCTGGCCGGGGCGCAACTGGCACCGAGACCGCTTTGAGATCATTGCGCGCCGGCTGCAAGAGCAGGGCTGGGGAATCGTGGTGGTGGGAAATCATGCCACGCCCAAGCTCGACGCGATGGAAGGCGTGCGGCGGATCATCTCCCGGCCGTTTTCCGAAGTCGCCGCGGTGATCGAGCGGGCCGGGCTGTTTGTGGGCCTGGACTCGTTTCCGATGCACCTGGCGCAAGCGGCCCTGGTTCCGACCGTGGGAATTTTCGGGATGATTGATCCGCAGTACCGGCTGCTGCCGTTCCCGTTCATTCGCGCCGCGCGGATTGAAACGCTGGGCTGTATTGGCTGCCATCACGAGCAGCCCGCGCCGCGCACGGACGGCTCCTGCCTGCGTGATCGGGATTACTGCATGGAAAATCTCTCGGAAGAAACGGTGTGGGAAGCCATCGGGCAAGTTCTGGAGGCGAAAAAGATGTACCTGGAGGCGAGCAAGATTCGAGAGCGGATCTACAAGTATGTACAAGAGGGCTCCGGGATTGACATTGGCTGCGGGCGGGACAAGATCATGCCGGGCTGCGTCGGATACGACGACGACCCGTGGGCGGAAGTGGACCAGGTGGGTGATGCCCGCAAGATCAATTTCCCCGATCACCATTTCGATTGGGTTTTTTCTTCTCACTGCCTGGAGGATTTGGCCGACACCGAAGCGGTCTTAGAGGAATGGCTGAGGATCTTGCGCGCCGGTGGAAACCTGATCCTCTACGTTCCGCACCCAGAGCTTTACAAGGGCTTCAATCAGGATCACAAAGTTCCCGGCTTCCGCCCGGAAGAATTGTGCGCATTGTTGGACCGGCTGGGCTGCGAAGTTTTGGAAGCGTATGTTGACGATGGCCCCGACCGTTACTCCACCTGCGTAGTGGCCCGGAAGCTATGATTCACGGCCCCACGCTCGTTGACCCATTGCGTTGCGAGAATCTGTACCAGCTCGCAAAGAACTGCCTGGCATTGCCAGAAGCGGGAGAGATTTGGGAGTGTGGAGTTTACCGCGGCGGTACGGCTTTGCTACTAGCAGATGCGATTCGGGAATCAGGGAGACCGGTTCCGCTGCGCTTGTTCGACACCTTTTCCGGGCATCCTTACAACGATCCTGCCAGCGAACACCGCCAAGGCGGCTTTGGTGACGTCCGGCTGGAGAATGTTAAGGCGTTGCTCTCACCCTACCCGCAAGTCAGTTTCCATTGTGGAGTGATCCCGCAGACCTTCACCGGGTTGGAGTCTGCTAGAATTCTTTTTGCGCATGTGGACGTGGACCTCTACCAATCCACTTTGGACTCTCTGGAATTCATCTGGCCCCGGCTGGTTGTTGGGGGGATTCTGTTGGATGACGACTACGGAGCGGCGACGTGTCCCGGAGCGAGAAAAGCGATGGATGAGTTTTTCAAAAAACGGGCGCCACTACTGAACGGCGCGGAATCGCAGGCTTATGTCATCAAAGAACCCGCCTGAATTTTACGATGAATCCTATCTAAAGTCTCCGCTACGCTGGGCGGGCGGCGCGACCCGTTTCGAAGACAACGGAAGTTTTTACGAAGCCGCCCGGTTTATTGCGGAATTTCTAGCAGAGCGCGGCGCCAGCAATCCTCGGATGATAGATGTGGGATGCGGCCGCGGCTTCGTGGTGCGGCATCTGCGCAGCATGGGATTGAACGCAACCGGCTGCGAGTATGGCGAAGTGGCGCGGCGGTACTCCGTCTGCGCGGCGGAGTTTGGCGATTTGATTGACCGGCTCCCCTATGCCGACGAAGCTTTCGACTTCATCGCCTGCACCGGCGTTCTGTCGCACTTGCCGGCAGACGACGCAGCGCACGGCTTGCGGGAACTCGCCCGCATCGGCCGGCGCTGGCTCTGGACTAACATCCTGGTTGTGGAGCAAGGGGAATCGCCCGAGGCGGAGCAAGCCCACCATCGCAACGTCGTTTCCCGAAGCTGGTGGAAAGAGCAATTTCAAATTGCTGGATGGCTGGAAACGGAATGCCCGTTGCTCGCCCGCTTTTTTGATCTGGAGCGGGATGCTCGCCGCCAATGGATGGCGGTTTGGGAGAGAAAATGATTTCGCTCTGGGAAATCGCTGTAAGCTCAAATGCCATTGTGTTTTTTCTGCTGCTCGGAATCATCGCGGCATTGATGATCCGAGGACCATCTCGTGCCAGGATTATCGCCTTCATCTTGCTCCTCACCTACATCATTTTATATCTGACAAAGTAACCAGCGCTTACGAAGCCGGGACTTCTTCAGCGGTTTCTGCGGGTTCTACCAGTTTCCCTTCTATTCCTTCTTCCTCGAAATACTCCACAAACTCTTTAGAGAATTGCATCACGTTGGGGTGTGGGATGGCATGTTTCAGAACCGGGTCATTCTGCAATGCTGCGGGATTTGATTTGAGAGTTTCCGCCAGCGTCCGCGCCAGCGGCTCGTGAGCCATCTCAGCATAGTGGGCCGCATCGTCGCCGCTATCGCCAGCAAACAACATCCGCACGATGGACGCCTTCACCACATCCTGCGCGATTTTGTCAGCGATCTCCGGCGTTATCGCTCCAGCAGTTGATTCTGGAATATCTGATGGCGGAGTCAAGTTGTCCGAAGCGCGAGCGGCTGCACTGACAGGAGACGCTTGGGGAGCGCCAGCGGCGCCGGTGCCTGCGGGCATCGCCGGGAAGGGCACAACGGCAGGCAGAGCAGCCGGGCGCGGCGCTACAGGAGCTGGCCCGCGTTGGGGAACCAGTCGGGCGGCGTTGGCGAGCAGGTCCGGGGCGCGGTCCACCAATTTCTCGACTACCGTAGCCCAATCCGATCCGCCTCCGCCTTCTGCCGCGGCGTGGCCGCTGCCAATCTTGACCCCCAGCTCCTTGAGTAATGTCAGCAGGCCGGTGAGCTGCGCAAAGGTGTCCGGCGGTTTTTCGAGTGCCCGCGCCAGCAGCGTTTGCAGAATCGGGTCTTCTTTCCGGGAATTATTAGCCTTCATCATTTCGGTGAGCATGTTGCCCAGGACGGTCACGACAGCGGAATCCCCCTTGCCAGTGTTTGCGTTGATCGTGGCGAGGGAGCCTGAATAGGCCGTACCAAGCAATTCAACAGCTTTCTGCAAGGCTTCCCCGGCGTCAAACGACTGTCCTTTTTCTTCAGCCTCGTTGCGGCGCTGAAGGACATCATCGAGGAGTTTGTTGAGCATCTTGTCCCGTTCGCCACCTGATGATGGATCGGCCATGTTGCCCACAGAGCGACTTGTTCGTTGGCCGGGTACAGAGCCATCCGCGGGCACTTCTCCGTCCTGCCAGATCACCGGGGCGTCAATGTCGAACTGCTCTTTATAAACCTGCCGCTGCCTGGCCCCGACGCGCCGGCTGAGAATCAGCGTATATTTTTTCCCGCCGTATACTTGCCGGACCATTTCCAGGGTCAGCGGACTGACGATGCAGGCAAGATAGGCGGGATGATCCGTGGGGGCGTGCTTGGGAGAGACGCGGTACAGGTATCCGATGTAGTCCTGCCAGAGGTCTTTTTCTAAGAGTTCCTGCATAAAGTCCCAAATTTTCCAGACTTTGGGGTTGGGATGACCGTCTGAAAGGTATTCTCCGGTTGATTCTTCCTCCAGGACCGGATTTTCAGGTATTTCTAGCACACTATCGGATGTGTGTGTCTTTTCAGCAACACTCGAACCCTTTGTTTTGGGCATCAAATCCTCCTTAGAAGCCTACAAATAATCGTAACATACACTCCAATTGGAGGTTATGTCAAGGTAAAATGCCGTCTACCTCACCGTACGGTACGGTACCGAAGTCCTTGACTGTGGTTTTCCCGACACAGTACCTTAATGACGTTCATGCGCTCGCTCGCCGGGTAAGGTCGGGCTGGGGAAGGTTCCCCCCTCCAGCCCGCCTCGGGTAACTATGGGACTCATTACCACGCCAGCCACGCACAGTTCGGGAATGGGATGGTCGCGCAGCACACCGCTGCTGGCCGGCGACGCTGGCACGGCGCAGACCGTCGATCTGATCCGCCAGGCAGTGTGGCAAGGGCTTCAGGATGCCCGCGTGCGGGCGCAGCTCGCGCAGATCCTCAACACCGTTCCCGCCTACAACACGCTGGCCGAGCTTCAGGCAATCTTCGAGTGGGTCCGCGCCAACATCCGTTTTACAAATGATCCCGTCGGCCACGAAACCGTCTCCACGGCAAGCTGGACGATCGAGCATCGCATCGGAGACTGCGACGACATTAACGCCGTGCTGATTCCAACGCTGGTGATGATGGCCGGGATCCCGGCGCGGCTCGTAACAGTCTCGAACGATCCTTCCGATCCATCGCGGTTCTCGCACGTCTATGCCGAAGCCGAAGTCAACGGCCGCTGGATTCCGATGGATGCGGCGCGGCCGGGTGCACGCTTTGGAACTACTGTGGCGCAGTACGGCCGCAAGCGGCTATGGTCCCTGGTGGACCGCAAGTACCAGGACCTCGCGGGATTATCAGGAGCGCACGCTTCCGGGACAGGTCTCGGGTTTAATTGGGACATTTTCGGGCAGATTACCCAAGGGGCCTCACAGGGTATTGCGGAGGTCCTGCGATCCATCTATAGGCCAGGGGCCCAACCTCCGGGAGCACTGCCGGCGGCCGGCACAGCGCCCAGCTCCGCAGTGGGCGGAGGTATCTCCACCAACACGCTGCTGATGTTGGGCGGGTTGGGGCTCGGCGCCATGCTGCTGATGCAGATGAAAAAGTAAAGGCCACTGCGTGGCGGCCTTTGCGCAGCCGCTTCCGATAGAAGCTGCTGCGAAATGTAAAAACAGAAAGGGTTAAGATCATGGCCTACAGACGCACAATGCGCGGGGTTTATTCCCCGCTGAATTATCCGCTGCCGTCGAACAGTCTGCCGCTGCTCCCTGCGGCTGTGGCCGCGGTGAAAGCGGCCGCCAAGATTGCCGTCGCGCAAAACGGCGGCGGGATGGCTGGGGCTTACGGCCCCGCGGCGCGGCGCTGGCCAGGAGCGTACTCGCGGCGCGGGATGGCGACTTTATCCGGGGCAACCGCGCGTCCCGGCATGGGCGCGACTTTCGACCCCATGAGCTGGATCAAAGAAAATCCGGGCATGGCCGCAGGCGTCGGAATTGCCGCAGCGGTGCTGTTGTTTGGGATGGGCGGCCGGCGCGGGCGCCGGTAAACAATAACAATTCAACCCAGCGCACGTCTCGGCTCGCCGGGATCTCCGCTGGAAAGGAGAAAAGGAAATGGATTGGCAACTGGTAGTTCTCTCACTCTCCATGCTGGCTTTTGGAGCCTTCGCTTTCACCAACGAGTGGTACACCAACGACATGGAGTCGTGGTTGTTCACCGCTCTCTCTTCGGACGCTTCGGGAGTGCTGACGTTCATTAATCCGAACTTCAGGCCGCATCCGGCCGTGGTCCTGGTGCCTACAGACGCTTCGATGGCTGCCAACGGTATTTACAATTCAGGATTCCCGGTCGCCAACCCCTACGTCTCGGGCGTGACGATCGCGCAGACCACCGGAGTCGGAGCCGGGCAGGGCCGCATCATCGTTACTCGCCGCCGGTAAGCACGGGTATACCGTGCGAAATGCGCAGGCCCTTAGCCGGGCCTGCGGAGGATAGAAGATGCCAGGGAAAACACAGGCGCAGACCGATGCGGTCTTGAATGTGCTCAGGGCCACGAATATCACTGCGCCTGCTACCGTCTATGTTGGGTTGTTTTCCACCAATCCCGCTAACGATGCTTCGGCAGGAACCGAACTTACGGGCGCCGGCGGATATGCCCGGCAAGTCGTCGCCTTCGGAGCTCCTGCAGCCGATACCGGGAACGTCAGGAAGATCAGCAACACCGGCATCATTACTTTCGGTCCGGCCACGGGATCGGATTGGGCGCAAGCGGTTGGCTTCGGAATTTTCGACGCACTGACGGTTGGGAACCTCCTCTATTGGGATTCGCTCACGACGCCCAAAACGGTGGCGGTCGGCGACAGCGCCCAATTTGCTGTGGGTGCCTTAGTGGTGAAAGAGGACTGAAGGTTGGAATGATCTTACGTCGCCTGCATAACTGGCTGCTGGCTCTCATCATGGCTATCACATTTCTCAATGCGGGAGCGGAGGGCAGCGCCGCCAGCGGGAATATCACTCTGGGCGCTCCAGCCTCTCCGCAGACCAATGATGTGTGGATTGCTGTAGTCCACTCGACCGATCAGGTTGCTCATTCGTTCGCCGACTGGACGCAGATTTACCAAGGGAACGGGGGCGGCACCACCAGCCGCCTCTCGGTCTGGTATTTTCGCTATGCCGGATCCACTCCGAACCTCGTTGTAACTCACGCTGCGGGACAATCTCCCATCGGTGGCATCTCAGCATTTCGCGGATGCAAGGCCGCCAGCAGCCCGGTGAATGTTACAGGATCGGGCGGCGCCGGGACGGATGCCAGCATCGAACTGACCGAAATCACCACCACAAAAGACGGCTGCATGATTCTGGCCTGCGATGGATCGGCAGACGATAATAACCGCTCGACTCTGCCGACCGGATTCACCGCCTGTTTCGAAGATACTGCGGGCGGCACGCAGAGCTGCTACCAAACTACCGCCGGGAATCCTGATGGCTCTGTGGCCTGCCATCGTTTGCTGCAAGCATCTCAAGGACCGACGGGAGCTTTGACGGATACGCAAGCGGCCGGCGATGCCTGGGCATCTGTGTTGCTCGCCTTGGAGCCGGCGGGGACACTGCACGAGCTGGCGGGCGCAGCCGCCAGTAGTTCATCGGGAGTTGGCTCACTTCTCAAGACCAGCTCGCTGGCTGGCAACTCCACTGCGACCTCTTCCGGCGTCGGGGCATTGGGACAGCTCAAGCAATTGGGCGGTGCCAGTGTCTCTTCCAGCAGCGGCGTCGCCAATCTGGGCTTGCTACAACCCATCGCAGGAGCGGCTGTTGGAATATCATCTGGCGTCGGTGGTGCGCAACTTGCCCTCGGACTGAATGGCTCCACTCTATCGCAATCGAGTGGCGTGGGCGTGCTTCTCCAGACCGCAGCACTCAGCGGATCTGCGCCCGGCTCCAGCAGTGGTGTAGGCGCACTGGTGAAAACCGCGTCGCTTGCCGGAGAGGCAGTTGCTTCGAGTAGCGGAGTAGGCTCGCTGGGGCTGCTGGCTCCACTCAGCGGGCAGAGCAGCGGACTTTCTTCCGGCCAAGCCGCTCTCCAGTTGATAAAACTCCTGGAAGGCTCAACGCTGAGCCAGGCCAGTGGCACGGGTGCGCTTGCCATTCTGCACAGCATGGCCGGAGCTGCGCTTGCCGTTTCATCAGGGCAAGGCACACTCGCCGCAATACGCGCACTCGGCGGAATCACTTCTGGAACCAGCAGCGGCGTAGGAGACTTGGGACTAGTGAGCGGCGGCGGCACGGTTCATCAATTGGCTGGGATGGCATTTGGGAGCAGCAGTGGGACAGCAATCTTTGTCTGCCCCTGTACCGTTCAATTTACCAACGAGTTTTTTACCGGCGTGATTGAATCCTGGGCGCTCACTACAGAGATTGCCGATAGTTCCGGGGTGATGAATTTCGTGCAGCCGGATTATCGCGTACCTCCGGTAGTGATCCTGGTACCGCTTGACGCTTCGATGGCTCTGAATCGCATTCACGTTGCGGACGTCACTGCCACTGGCGTCACCATCGGCCAGACGCCGGGAATTGGGCCTGGCCGCGCGCGGGTCCTTGTCGCGCGCCGAGAAGGACTCTGGAAGAGGTTGGGGAGCTAATTCATGCGCTGCAAGATCCCGGAGATTGGCTTCCCCGAGAATGTCGAGATTGGGCCGGTGCTGCTCGAGGGCGGCTTCGCTCGGGAGGCACTGCCTTATCTGGAGACGGCGGCGAGCAATCGCGGCAACGCCAACGACCTCACCAATCTGGCCATCTGCCATCGCAACCTGATGCGGATGGATTCGGCGCTGAGCTACGCACAGAAAGCCGTAAAGATCGAGCCTAACAACGTCCCGGCGTGGCACAACCTCGGAATCATCCGAGAGGACTTCGGGCAGTTCCAGGAGGCGGAAGAAGCCTACGGCCGCGCCCTCGACTTGAACAATCTGGTCAGTTTTGTGCAGCAGGGTGTGTGCTACTGCCGGATGCGCCGCGGAATGTTTCTCGACCAGGCCACGCAGCAGTTGTGGCACGTTCATCGCTGGTGGGCAGTCGAGATGCCGGAGCTGCGCCGCTGGGAAGGCCAGCCGCTCAAGAACAAGGACATCATCGTCTGGCGCGAAGGCGGCGCCGGGGATCATATCCTGTTCCTGCGCTATCTGAAGTTGCTCAAGGATCAGGGCGCGCGCGTTACCCTGTTCGGATTGAAGCAGCACCGATCCTTGCTCACCGGGCACCCCTGGGTTGACCGCTGGATGGATACCGACGAAGAATTCAACTCGGAAGAGTTCGACTTCCAGGTTTCATTGTTTTCGATTCCGGCGATCACCAAGCAGTGGCCGCTGCCGATGCACACTGCCTATTTGTTCGCTCCGAAACTTTCACGGAGCGGCGAGTTCACCGTGGGCCTGTGCCTGAAGGCCGGGGAGAAGTCAAAGAATAACCGCATCAGCCGGAGCGTACCGGCAGAGCTGGCTGAATTGCTTCACATTCCTGGAATTCGCTTTGTCAGCTTGCAGCGCGACCCACTGCCGAATTGGGTAGAGCCGCACAAAGAGGAAAACTCCAACTGGCGAGACACCGCTGACCTGATTGGGTCCTGTGATGTGATTATCTCTGTGGATACCGCTATCGCTCACATGGCTGGCGCGATGGGTAAGGCGGTGTGGACCATCCTGCCGCTGAACTCGGACTGGCGCTGGTTCATCGACAAGGCCGATTCGCCGTGGTATCCCACGATGCGGCTATTTCGGAATCGCCACGTCTCGGACTTCCGAGAAACGGTGGAGGAGGTAGGCGCCGCGCTTCTGGAGTACGCCTCCGATCCGAGCCGCGCGCGGGAGCAAGCGGTTGCTATGGGGGTCAGGTGAGAGCCAGTGCGCATCATCAACTTATGGAAAGAGCTGAATACGCCGTATCTGCTGCGCACCATCTACCCGCCGCTGCGGAAGCCAGCAGGAGAACGTGATGCTCGGAGCGGTAATTTCGCCGTGGTGGACCAGGCTGCCAATCGAACAAACGGAAGGGGGCACGATGAGGCTAATTGCGTTTCCAGTCCTCGGGCATCTTAGCTCCCTTTTTCAAGTTCTCTTCGCGGGAAAGAACCTGAATATTTTCGGGGTCATGCGTTCCACCACGGGACCACGGGATGCGGTGGTCAAAGTGGTAATCGCTTCTGCGAAGGCGCTTGCCCTGGGCTTCAGGATCAGCGTAATACGCCAGCAAGAACTGAGCCCAAGCAATCTGTCGGCTTTTTACGGGAATGTATCTCGACCTTTTTTCAGCAGTGATCTCTTCCGGGTGTTCTTCTGGCGTTGGAGTCTCTTGTTGAACCGGGCGCGATTCAACTTCGCTGGTCTCATCCGGTACTTTTCGATTGGTCAGCAGGATGTGAACGGCCAGGATCACCAGTACGACAAAAGCAGCGTTAGTCCTCGTGCGGATTCTCTTCGGATCGCTGAGCGGGCTGTTTGCCAGTATCAGGATGAAAAGCACGATGAAAAACAGGGTTCCTATGCGGACTTTTACGAAGCGCATTTTCTTGACTCCCCGCTCCTGAAAGTAGCCCTCGTGCCAGAAATTGTACTTGGAAATTAACGATTGAGCAAACGTCATGGGAGCCACTTTACGAGACCGAGGATTGGGGCAGAACGATACCGGAAGTGCGTTGTTCGATGTGAATCAAATGTGGTCTTCGACTCTGACCGTGAACCCCTGGATTCTCTTCGGAGGAGTCGGGCTGCTGGCTCTGATGATGTGGTCTGTCGGGAGTAAGCCAGAACGCGCACGAAAGTCAGCAGGCAGGAAGGCATCCCGCGAACGAGGTAAGAAAATGGTCGAAGAGGGCGTAAGGCTGCAACGGGAAGCGGGATTCTTTTAGTTAGCCAACGAAAATGGGCTACGCAGCACAAGCCGGGATGGGGTACAACCTTTTTGGAATCGAAGTTCACTCACCGGACTTCAACCCGATCCACTGGTATCAGGCTGTCAAAAATCTGGTAACTCCCGGCCCAGCCAACGTTCTTACGGACAAGCTGAGTTATGAACAGAAGGCTGAGATCGTTCAACAGGAGACAAAGGATCTGATCCGCGCAGGGATGGATGCGGAGAAGGCTAGGACACAGGCAGAATCCGATGTAACAGCAGTGCTCATCTCCAACAATGCCGACCCGTCCCAAGCAGAGATGCCGTTGTGGCAATGGATTGCGCTCGGCGGTGCGGGGTTGGCGCTGCTGATCGTGATTATAAAGGACTGAAACGCTATGGCAAAAAGCAAAAGCATGGGACGGGCGCGAGCCACATTCAAACTATTCGGAGGCCGCACGCAAAACCCGATAGGTTCGGCGACCTTCCACGGCAAGTCGTATAAGGCCGCAAACGCTGCCGGCCGACGCTACCTGCGCAACATCGCCGCCGGCTTCTACGATGCGGATGGCGTGTTCCATCCGATCCGGGCCAGTTTCGATTACTCGTCAAAGCGAGCGGGCGAAGGCATTCACCGCGCAGCACCCCGGCGCCGCGGCAAGACGTACACGAAGAAGCGCAAGGGAGCTCGGCGGCGAAGGTAGCAATCCACAGATTACGCCGATTACGCAGAGTCGGAACAATCTGAGGAATCTGTGAAATCTGCGGAAGAAAATACATGGGAACAGCGCAACAATATCGGCATGAGGACGTGGCCACGGTGCCACGCGGATATCGCGTGCGCACCGTCAAGAGCGGCTCGCACCAGGTCCGCGTTGCGTTCCCACCAGGTCCGCGCAAGAAGGGCAGCGGCAGGCTGGTCTCCATCCTGCATCCGAAGAAAGAGAACCCGAGGCGATGCAAAACGAAGGCGAACATTCGGAAGCTGAACAATAACGGAGCCGCACAACTCTACACCGATTTTCACGGGCGGGCGCCTTCGGAGATCCTGACCATGCAGGAAGCCTTGATGGCTTCGGGCGATTACACCGCTTTGGGAGATATGGGCTCGCTGTGGCTGGAGCCGGTAAAGGGCGAGCCGTCCGACTGGCCCGCACCCGATATCGAGTTCGAGAAGAAAGACAAGGTGAAGCTCGCTACCGACTCCAAAGGCAAGCAGCTCTACCTGGTTGGCGGGAATCAGAAAATCCCGCTCGACTACCTGGAGAAGCACGGCGTCTCGACCGACAAGCGGTTTATCTCGCTCGGAGAGGTCTACGGAATCAGTTACCTCACCACCAAAAGTTTTGATGGCTACCGGGATTCGGAGTACGCCCACGAGTTCGGAGAGCAGACCGGAGAGCGGCCGTTTGCTTTCTACGATGCGGAACTGGGGCGGATCGTGCTCGTCGGCGGCGGTTATACCATCGCCGGCGTAGATGATGCGCTGGGCGCCAGTCCGGGGATTGTGAACTGACCCCGGCAAGCCGGGGTCATCCTGAGCCCTTCGACTTCGCTCAGGACAGGCTCCGTGAAGGATCTGCTGTTCAATGGCGATTGTTGAAAACCCGGAGTGGGTGACGGCAATCGAGGAGAAGTTGCGACAGGGCATGTTGCCCGCCGAAGATCCCGGCAAGTACGTGGCCGGAGCGGTGATTGTAGGAGTGGTTGCCGCGGGACTCTATTTCCTGCTGCCGCTGCTAATGAAGCCGAAATGAGGCACTGCGTGCCGGCCTTTGCGCTCGCACGCTATGCGGCTCGCGGAAGAAAACCATGGGGATGGAACAGGAGCCGGTGTTTCGCACGGAGGTTGCAGCCAGACATTATGACTGGGGCCTGTGGCTGCTGGCAATCGTGCTGGGAGCGGTGCTCCTGAAGAAATTGTAACGATGAAGAAAAAGAAAAAGCAGATTCCTCGCGGCGCTCGGAATGACACCATCCTGCGGGATGCGGGCAGCGGGCGCTTTCTGACGGATGCTCAGGCGCGACGCAAGAATCCGAATACCTGGGTACGAGAGCGGGGCAGGAAGAAACGATGATGGGACAGGTTGCCAATAGCGCAGTTTGGCTACGCTCACCACAAGGGATGGGGTTTGCGCCAGCCGTGGCCGCCGTGGCGCCCGCTGCTGGTCCGCTCGCTCCGATTATCTTGGCAGTGGCGGCTGTTCTGCCTTTGCTAACAAAGTATTTGAACTTTGGCTACAACCCGCGCAAGTTGAACGACACCGCCATCACGGAAGCGGTCAAGGGCTCTCTCAATGTCTTGTGGTACAACCTGACCGGAGAAGCCTTGAATGGCGTGCATCGCACCGCCGAGCCGGGGCAGTACGGCGCACAGCACATCGCGCTGTTTACCGGGAGCCAGTATCCCAATGTGCCTTATCCCGCGGGGCCAGCCGATGCTGGGCTGATCCAGCAGGTGATTGCGCAGGCTCAGCAGATCATCGCGCAGGGCCGCTCCAACCTGGTGCGCCAGGAGAGTTACCAGGGCTATGACTTCAACGCCAATTACATGCTGGGGCTGATGCAGCAAGTGGCCGATGCGCGGGCGCGGGAAAACCCGCTCGCTGAGTTTATTCCCAGCGGCGCCGGAATTATGTCCTGGCTGCCGTGGCTGATCGGCGGCTACGCCGTCTACAAGTTGGTTCTATGAAGGGATTTTCAATGACGCTGAGTCAGTGAAAAACAAAGTCCCGGCGATAGCTGGAAACTACTGCCGGGACGCATCGCTCGGGCCAGAGGCCAGAACGAAGGGTTGGTTAGACCGCTTCCATTCTGCCTCCGGCCCGAAGAAAGTCAAGGGCCGAAGTTGAGCACACAAACAGTTGCAGAAAAGCAGATCCCTCGCGTTGCTCGGGATGACAGCGCGGGGGGAGTGCCGCATGTGGCGGCGCCTCTGGTGCTGAATCCGATCGAGATGATCGAATTCCAGCGCGGGCAGATTCGCCACAAAGAATATACGCCGCTCGGACGCCTGGAGCGGATCGACTTGGGAGAAGGCTGTCTTCCCAATACCGCCCCGGACAATCCGCTGGTGGGCCGCTGGACGGCAGATCACAAGCCCATGGCTCCGGCGCTCGACTGGCTCAACAAAGGCCCGATGCTGGCGCTCTCGAAAGACGAGCAGGACATTCTGGTTTGCACTCATGCGATTCATCCTCCGCCCCTGGTGGACCCGGACTGGAAGCGCAAAATCCCCGTGCCGCTCGAATTCAAAAACGGCATTCCGATCCTGGATCAGCCCGCCACGATCGAGCAAAGCCTGCTGCACCGCTGCTGGGTTGGGCCGGAAGGCCGTTGGGTGAAGAACGGGAACAAATGGGTCCCGACCGGGGAATGGTTTCTGCCGGGCACCGATGGCGAGCAGTGGATGCTCTTCCAGCCGGTCTCGCAGATTCTCCTGGCACTGATGAATGGCGGCTTTGGCATCGTCAACTGCCGCGCGGCGGGCGAACCCCCTCGGCACACCGTTTTCATGTACGACCGGAAGCGTGAAGAGGGCCACATTCTTTTCGGGAAGAAAGAGTTTGATCGGCACTTCGAAGTTTTGAAATCGGTGTAACCGAGGCGCGCCACCGCTCCCTAGCGGTCGCGGCTCTGAAAGGCAAAATGCAATGCCCATCATACGGCTTCACAATCCTTCGAAAAAGAGGCGGCACACCAAGCGGACCGCCCGGCGTCGCAGCTCCACCAAGCGGCGCAGAAACTCGCTGGGAGAGGGGGTGCTAACATTCATGGCAAATCCGAGACGCAAGAAACGCTCCGGGTCGCATAAGCGGCGGCGTTCGGCCAGCCGGAAGACCATCCGGCATCGGGCGCGCTCTTCGAATCCGATGAAGCGGTCTCACCGTCGTGGGCGCCGGCGTCGGAGCAATCCGTTGCTGAATCCGCGGCGGCATCACCGCCGGCGTCGGAATCCCGGAGGCTTTGGCTTCCCCGATGTCAAGGGTCTGGCGATGGACGCGATGTATCTGGCGGGCGGCGGCATCACCGCGCGCTCGCTGCCACAACTGGTCATTCCGCAGTACAACACCGGCTGGCTGGGATACGGGCTCAACCTGTTGACCACCGGGCTGTCGGCGGCATTGATCGGCAAGTGGCGCGGGGCGGCGGCTTCCAGGCCGTGGCTGCTGGGCGGGTTCGCATTCACACTGTCGCGCATCATTGACGACTTTGCGGGCCTGAAGATTCTCAGCTTCGCGCAGTACACGCCTCCATTCGAGCTGGCTGGTGACGCAACCTACGGGATGCGCGGAGTCTATGCAGGACTCAACTTCCCGTTGCCGTCGAACAGTCTCCCTCCAGGATCTATGGCTGCACTGCCTCCTGGGGCGGTGGTTGCTGCGAACGGCAATGGCGTGGCGGCAAATGCTGGCGTGGGCTGGGACAGCTCATTTAATTAACTCCGAGCCACGGCCGCCAGGGACTGGTGGCGGGTGGCCCATACAGGTAGCCCACTCAAACCAGTTTGAGTGGGGCACCCAAAATGTGTGGAGCAGCCCGGCTCGGACGCAACACAGCAAAAGTTTTTGACGGAGAGGAGGTGTTGAAAATGAAAGTCAAGACATTGGAAGTTGGGACGGTGGGATTTCCGAAGCACAGGCTGCGGAATCCAATCTTCCCCAACCACGTCTATGCCTACCATCAGCCGCTATTCGGGTATTACGGAGTCACCGTGAATACCGCGCTCTCCCGGCAGGTGGCCTTTGCGGTCGCTCAGTCGGGGCAGTACACGCCGGCGGGCGGCGCGCAAATCGCGCTGAGTCCGTGGCACACGAACTTGATCGGGCAGGGAGGGATTCTTCCCAATCCTGACCGGCATTTCGTGAAGTACCTTTCGCTGTCCATCGCCGGAGATACGCTCTCTGCGGATGCAGTTCGCTTCCTGGAAGACGCTCTGTTGATCTTCTTCATGGGGTCAACGGCGGTGGAATATTGGCGCGCCCACGGCGTCAAGACTCCCGCAGGCGGCGGCGCATTCGGATTCACCAGCGCCTTTGTGGGTAACGGCTCTCCCGATGTTCGCAACCAGACTCCGTTCTGGGGTCCTCCCGATCCGCAGTTCCAGATCGCGGGATCCGAGATCATCGAGCAGGGCCAGAACTTCGGCGTCACCGTCGACCCGACACAAGTCTCCCGCGCCAACGCTGCCGGTATTTACACCACGGCGACGGCGGCCAACGGAGGCATCGGCATCAACGCATTCATCTACCTGGACGGCATCCGGGTACGAGGAACGCAATAACCGCTTCTGAGGAGGGGGCGTGTCAGCCGCTAAAAATGGCGGCACAGCGCCTCCGAAAGAAGCATTAAGGAATGTTCACAATGGCTCGGAATAATCAGTGTCCGGTGTGCCAGGGGAATCTGGTTGTCGAAAGCAACAAGACGGGAGTAGTGCAGGTCTGTCCCAAGTGCAACGGCACCGGACGCACGGAGCCTCCGGTCATTCGTCTGCCAAAAACCTATACCTTCGGGAACACATCGCAATTTACGCTGGCGGCCAGCGCCGGAGCAGGCGTTGCCGGGGCCTCCAGCAATCAGCAGATGACTATTGATGGCCAGTACGATTTCGAGCTGGTCTTTCTGATCGCTTCCTCGAATCCCGGCCTGACGGCTGGGGCCTGGCAGGATCGCATCGCGGACCAGATGCCGCGCAACTGGCAGCAGGCCGGTGTCTTTATTCAGAACGCGAACCGCTGGGGCACCGCGCAGCGGCCGTTCCCTGTTGTCGCTCGCGTCATTATCGGAGTCCGGGAAGTGTTGACCGGAGAGTTTCAGGATATGAGTGGCGCCACGAACGTGATTCAGCCGTGCTTTGTGGGTTACGATCTGCACCCCGACATGGGCCAGTAACAGAGCCGCGCGCATGAAAGTCGTGTGCATTGACCGTGGCCGCTTCGAGTGGACCCGGACGTGTCCACAGTGCGGAGCCGTCATCAGGAAACGCGAGCCGGAGACACCCTGGAAATGCGCCGCCTGTAGCTGGCCCGATCCGAGCCGCGCGCGGGAGCAAGCGGTTGTTTCAGAAAGGACCCGATGCGACAAAGCACCATCCCGGTTGACGGAGTTTTCAACACGCCGCGTTATGGGATGACCTATCCCGAAGGCTGGACGCTGGGCCTAGTCCTGCCCTGGTGTATCCCGACGGCCCGGGCGTACCTGCCGTCTGTCCCGGAGCGGCGTGCCATCGGCGCACGCAAAACCCCGTTCTGGCTGGCGCTCGATTACGACCTCCAGGCGCAAGTTACCGATAACAACGGCGGCGCATCCTTCGGAAATTTTGTGGCCCTGGCGCTTCTTGGGACAAGCTCGCAAGCCCGTGGCTTTCGGACGCAGTTCCGCCAGTTGGCCGATGTCAATGGCGTTGGCTTCACGTTTTCCAGAGTCCCGATAGACGATGTGAACGCGCTCGGCACAGCGCAGCGGCCGATGTTTCTGAGGCATCCCGTTCCGATTCCAAATTTTCTCAGCGTTCTGAACCGCACCGTGAACAAAGCCTTGAGCACCGATCCCAACTCCGGCCGGAATCAAATTCAGATTTGCGTTTACGGAGTGCGGGATTGGGGAGAGGTTTGCTGATGGGACAGCGCACACAGCCATCCGATTTTTCACGCCTGCGTCGCGGCATGAGCGGAATGTTCTACGTTACATCTGAGGGCCCGCTCCCGCAACGTCCGGCGATCCGAGCGCCCGCAACCGCTACCGCCAATGGGCGGCGCATGAGTTATGAAGAGGGCCTGGCGCAGCAAATCCTTCAGATGAATCAGACCGTCGCGGGCACCAACCATCTCACCAACTCCTGCGACATCCCCGATGAATCAAGGACTGGCGATGACGGCGGAGCCACGATCGATGAGCGGCGGTCGCGTCTGCCTTACGTCTACATGGCGATTCAGGGACAGGCTCCGGCGCAAATCCTGTTGCCGGCAATCGGGCTTACTCAGGTGATCGTCAGTTTCACCTGCCCGCGGCGGCAAAACGGCGAGATTGAATTTATTGCCAATGATTTTGTCGGAGGCGGCTGGAGCCCAGGATCCGGCGAGCTGATCTGGCAGCTTTTGATTGACGGAGTGCCGGTGCAGGGCTATGACGCCATTTTGGATTCGATGGGAACTAATAACTCTCCAGGATGGCTCGGCAAGGGCGCCGTTCAATTTTCCGAGGGGCAACTGATCCAATTGCAATGCCGCAATGTGTCCGTGATTGTGAACCAGCAGGTCTTGACCGGGATGCTGCGCGGCACCTTCTTCCCGCTGGAGCAGAAAGGGGAACGCGCATGGAGTTGAGAAACAGAGGGAAAGGTGCGGTGACAATCCGAGCCACGCGCACAAGCCAGTGGTGGCCACTTTTCTATACGATCCTCCGCTTCCTCCCGGTCGCGGCTCTGATGCTCGCCCTAACTCCTGCCCTCCACGCCCAGAGCAATGTCATAGCGGTTCCGCGCACGCTGATTGTCAAGGCGTTTGACGCGGTGAGTTGCGCAGCGCATACCTTCGTGGTCCGCGACCGCGGGCTGAACGTCCACATGATCGTCTATGAGACTTCGGGGGTTATAAGCTCCATTGAAGTGGGAATCGACGGCAGCTTCGATGGAATCACCTACATCAGCGTCACGCCGGCGAATTCCTTTACCTTCCCGATTGGATCGAACTTCGCAAAAATATACATGCCGTTCATTCGGATGCGCATTTACGCTTGCACCGGAACCGGCACAATCACCGCCTACTATTCTGGCTCGTGGGGCTTTGACCCTTTCTTTACGCCTTCCACCCCGGTTGCTCCCGGCCAGCCGTTCCCATGCACCTTGCGCGCCAACGTCTCGGTAGTCGCTGCGGGCGATACCGTTATCATCTCTCCGAGCGCCGCCGACAAATCCGTGGTGCTCTGCCATCTCAGCTTTGGGATGACCACGGCGGCGAATGTGCAGATCATCTCCGGCACTGGCGTACTCTGTGCCACTGGCACCACCACGACATACGGCGCAGCGTATGAAAACCTGCTGGCACTGGCGCTGAATCTTCCGCCGGGAACGCTGTCGATTACATTTCCCGCCGGAGATGACGTGTGTCTGCGCGTAACCGGAGCAACGACATTCGGAGGTCTGGCGCTTTATGCCGAATTCCCATAAGCCACTGCGTGGCGGCCTTTGCGCTCCTAGCCCCAGAAAGCGGGGCAGTCGCGGATTCCTCAGATTAAAAGTGGCCAGCAGCGCGCTTGCTTTTAGCATCTGCGCAATCGGCGGAATCTGCGGATACTCTTCTCCCGCCTTTGGCCAGAATGTCAACTCGCAGTCAAGCATTCAAGTCTCCGCGCCAGGCGGAGGAGCTGCCTGTCCTCCCAGCATCACCACATTTACTTCGGACGGTACGTTTAATCTGCCGGATTGTGCCAGTGGCTCTGGCCTCGTGCTGGCAGAGGTCCAGGCCGGCGGCGGCGGAGGAGGCGGCGGCGGCGGTTTCAACGCCGGAGCGGGAGGAGGCGGAGCTGGCGGTGGGGGCTCTGGACAATTGGTCCTCATTCCGGTTTTTGTCAGTGGCGCAGTTGCCGTTACCCTTGGCGTTGCCGGCACGGGCGGCACGGGCGGGATTGCCGGTGGAGGGGCCGCAGCGACCAATGGCACCGATGGCGGTGCCAGTCTCTTTGGCACTGTTACGGCGCTGGGAGGAAAAGGCGGTAATGCCGGAGCAAATGGCGGCGCCCCTGGAAGTGGCGGGGATGCTCAGCCAGCAGCGACTCCCGGAGGGGATGGAAACGCTAGCGACGCCGTGCCGATTCAACAACTCGGCTTATTTGGCAGTCGCGGACTCAAAGGCGGCAATGGCCGTGCGGAAGCGTTCACGGCAGCAACCGGAGCGAGCTCCGCATTGTTCGCCGGGGGAACTGGCGCCGGGGCCGTCAATTGGAGCGGAGGCGGTGGAGCGGCTTCGGAATTCGGCTCAGGAGGAAACGGTGGTACTTCCGGGATTCCTATCGGGAGTGCCCCAGCAGCCACGGCCTATGGCGCTGCGGGCGGGGGGGGATTCGGGTCAGCGGCAGCCAATGGGTCTGCTGGTGGGAATGGAGCACCCGGCATCGTGCGGGTGATTTTTCTAAAATGAGATTTAGTAAAAAAGTATTTGCGCTTGCCCTGCTTATCAGTTTTTACTCGTTGCCAACTTTTCCCTTTGATTGGGGACCCGAAATGGTCCGGCCATGCTCCGGCACCGCCGCAGCCACCGGAAGCCTTTCGGTTCCGTACCCCCCCGGCATTCAGGCCAATGATCGCATCCTGCTGCAGCTTGGCATTCGGAACAATGGCGACACACCTACAACCCCCGCCGGATTTTCCGTGCTCTTCTCTGCCGATGCCGATGGCGGCACCAGCCGGCAGTACGTTTACTGCCACGATGCCGATGGCACCGAAACTGGAAATCTAACTCTTACGATCACTGGTAGCGCGGACGTTCACATCGCCAGAATGTATTTGTTCCGGAGAACGGCGGCGTGCGCTTCGCTCTACGAAGCCGCTGGATTGGCTCAGAGTTTCGATCCAAACGTTCCTGCGGTGAATGTAACCACAACGGGAAACTATCGCTTGGGAGTTGCCTTTGTAGCTCTGGGTGGAGGCGGAGCCAGCAACCCCGTCCCGGTTTCTTTCACCAATGAACACGGCGGCGATTGGATCTCGCAAGCGTGGACTAAATCTACGCTCGGGAATCATCAGACGATCCAGTTACAGATTGCTCCGCTCCCGGCGACAGGAACGATTTCGGGAGGGAATTATAATATCGGCGTACCGGGAACGGAAAATATTAACCGCTCCTTTGCTCTGCTGCCAGATCCTGTTCCTCCAGCGAACACAACCCTGACGGCCTTCCAATTGCCGCTGTTGCCGTTTACGCATCAGCAAATATTCACTTCTTCTGGCACTTGGACAAGACCCCTGAACGTGGACGTTGTGTTTGTCCGCATACAGGCGCCAGGCGGCGGAGGCGGCGGAGGGCAGGGCGCTCAAGGGGTTGGCGATGATCCAGGCGGCGGCGGTGCTGGCGGAGGAAGCGGACAGTTCGTTGAAGATTTCCTGGAAGTATCAGCAAATATAGCCGTAACCATCAATGCGCCAGGTTCAGGTGGTGCTGGGAGCGTCTCTGAAGCAGTAAGCCTGCCGGGAGATCCCGGAACCAATGGCGGTACCGCTTCTTTTGGCTCCATCGTCGCGCAAGGCGGAGACGGTGGAGACGGTGGACAACTCGTTACCGATGCGCCCGGTGGCACGACCGTGCCCGCCCCAACTCCGGGCGGAACGGGAACGAGCAGTAGTCCTCAGCCAGTGCAGTATTTTGGAAAGCGCGGAGAGCGGGGATTGCAAGGTGGACAGGGTTCCCGCATTGGTGGAAATGTTCAGAAAATCGGGGCGAGTTCCGCTTTGTTCGCAGGCGGTCCCAATGGTGCGGCAGGAGCGGCTCCTGCACTCGGTACCGGAGCGGGCGGCGGCGGGAGCACTGAATTGGGGATCGGCGGTACTGGCGGCGATGGCGGCACGAACGTACATTTCGCCGGATTCTCCGGTCAAACTGGTCAGGGTGCCGGAAGTGGCGGAGGAGGAGGCGGCGGCGGAGCTACGTTTTCGGTTGGTGGTGTAGATGCCGATGGAGCCGCCGGCGGCAACGGAGCCGCTGGCCGCGTGGAGGTCTATTGGTGATGCGACGAATAAAATCTATTTTCATCTTGGCGGCGCTGTTGCTGGCGATTTCGAGCGCCGGGTTTGCCGCCGATAATTTTGATTTGATCTGCGACACCCCGCGGTCTACCACTCTGGCCGGAAATTCATTTTGGACTGTCGGGGCTCGCACCGACATAGATATGGGTCACTGGGAGTTTGTGAAAGATGTGCAGGGCAAGGTTGCCTGCCATCTCACCGCTCCAAGAGCTACCACAGCAGCAGCGGTCCAGTTAGTGATCGCGGCGAATGCAGTGGCGGGAGTCACCAGCCTTCAGGTTAGTTGGATTTGTCTTGGCAACAGCGCCTCGCTCAATGGGACGCTGACCGATCTCACGCGTCAGGATATAACGGTTGACGCCACGGCCTATGATACGAAGTTCGTTACCTTCACGCTCGGCTCGCAACTCACCGCCGGAGATTATTGCATGTTCGAAATCTTTCACGATGGGACGCAGGTTGCCGACACCTTGGCAGCGAACACCGAGCTCTATTCGGTTCATCTTTCCGATTGAGGGATTCTATGAGACACGCACTGAATCTGCTGCTGTCTTTTTTCCTTTTGCTGGCTCCAATGTGGGCCTCGCGGGATTTTACCGGGGCAGTAGATGATATCGGCCAGGTTACTGCCCCCGGCGGAGCTGGTGGTCAGCCAACCGGACTCAAGGTAAATACTTTCAGCATTTCCTGGTGGATGGATGCCGATGCCGCCAATGGTATCGTAGCGTTTTTTGGTGCCGGGAACCCCACTTTCGGCTGGAATATCTATATTGACAACGCTACCAGCCGCATTCGATTGGAGCTGGATACTTCAGCGGGAATCAGCTCCATTCTTGGAACATCCAACGTCGTAACGGGCGGCTGGTTTCACATTTTGTTTGGCTACGATGCGGTGAACTATTGGATCTGCGTCAACGGCGTGCAAGAAAATACAGGGGCGAAGACCGGGACTGTGGATTACGGCACCGCTAGATTTCAGTTTGCAAATTACTATGATGGCACCCTGCGGTACAACGGCAGATTGGCTGAATTCGCCTATTGGGATGTTGCCTTTGCCTGTACCAGCACGGAGGTTGCCGCTCTATCCAAGGGAGCGCCGGCTCAAACCATCCGACGCAATCACTTGCTGTTGCACGTGCCGTTTTGGGGCCTCGCAAACTGCGGCCCGCTGATTGATTATGAGGGTAGTGGAACGAATTATTACGTCGAAGGCTTTGGCATTTACACCAAAGGTGACCATTGCCCCTGTGCACCATTCAAGTTGCGCTAAGGAGAGAAGATCGGAAAAGTTCTTACTATGGGACGCGTCGCACGCTGCTGTCTCGGGCAATCGTTGAACGAGCCCTCCATCGCCGTGCAGGGCGATGGCGCTGCGGGCCGCGTGGAGGTCTACTGGTAATGAGGGAGGTGAGGCATGGGACGCATCGCAGGCTGTCTCGGGCAATCGTTGGATGAGCCATCCATCGCAGTGCAGGGCGATGGCTCTCAGATCATTACCTATGCTCCTGACAGTTTCTCCGATCCTGTCGAGGTCTATGTGGGTGATCCTGCCAGCCCCGGCCAGCGCGGGCGCAACCGAACTTTGTTTGGAAGGGGCCACGGTGGAGTTGCCAACGTGAATTGGATCGGGCCGGGCGGCCGCTGGCAATTCGACATGGAGACTGCTGGCAGATTGGTCTACTCCGTGCTGGTAGATTGGACAGGACCAGCGATCAGCCAATATGTAACTTTTGGAGGAGGTGCCGCTGGCACCGAGCACGAGATCGATGGTCGCAACGCTCCGGTCGGCCCAGCGACGAGCACTGGCGCATCGTGGTTTGAAAGCAGCACCAACATCTTTGGAGTGGACGTTCCAAATCTTGCGCTGGTAGGCGGCGGAGGGCTGCTGCTGTTCGCGGCGCTGCGCAAACGAGGCTGATACCGGAACGTAAGGAGCCTGGATGAAACAATCGACTGAGAAGCGCGTACACTACAGGAACCCGCCATACCTGCCTGCTGTTCCAGGCGGCCCGGTGATCCTGGAGTTCAAGGACATGCGCCCTGTCGAACTCGTCCATCAGCCGGCACTCAGTACCAAGCCGTCCAACGTGAGGGCATGGCCGGGGCTGGGACTCGACAGCGTAGAACTGATCCTCGGGACCAGACTGCGGATGCTGGGGCTTCCAGAGGATCAGGCCCACTACGAATTTCGGATGTATCGTGGGAGTCCGTCGCTGGTCCCGGTTAAGCCCAACAAGTGGGCGCCATATTACACCCCATGACGAGGGAAACTTTATGGGCAGAGTGCTAACGATCGGCAACCGCGGCCTTGGGGCCATCACGCTGGAGCCGGCGCATGAGTACCACGGCGCTGGAACCACATTCAAATCCGCCGATGGAACGAGCACGCATGTCATCGTCTCCGAAGGCGGCGGGAACCTGACTCGCTGGCAGACCGGCGGCCGGACGAACATTTGGCTCAACGTCGGAACAAAGATTCGCCCGGTGCCTCCGAATGGCTGGCTCTATACGCTGGGCAGCGACGGCTACTTGAGTTCCGTCAAGGACTCTGAGCCGAAGCCCACCAGCCCAAAAACTGCTGACACCGAAGTGGTGACAACCTGGAAGCCAGACGCCGATAAGCTCGACGTTATCTGGAACATCGACTACCCACCACCGAAGGACATAGACGTAACCTGGACCGCCGCGCCGGGTGCTGCTGATTCCCAGGAAACTGCGGCGGCGGATGGCATTCCGATGTGGGCATGGCTGGTCGGAGGCGGGCTGGCGCTTTATTTTCTCTCCAGGAGGTAACTGCTGTGGCGAAGTACGAAGTAGTCGCGGGAATTTACAAATCGGGCGTCGATGAATCGTTGGAAGAAGAAACGCTGCTCGAGACCGATGACCTGACGGAAGCGCAGGAGTTTCTTGCCGAGCTAGCGGAAGGCGACGACTCAGAAGACGCTGGCGAACTGGTCGAGGAAGAAGATTTGGAGGAGTCCTCCTAAATGCAGTGGCTGATCCTGGCAGCGATCGTTTATTACTTCTACACGCACGGGGGCTTCGCCGCCTTCGGGCAGCGCCCGGTGCTTGATACCAAGATTGACCAGCAGCTTCCGGGCGGCTGGGTGATCGGAGCGCCCATCCCGCGCGGCTGGCGCGCGTGGCGTCTGGCCGATGGCTCACAAGTAATCATCCAGCCGGGAGCGCAGACCGCGCCGGGCGGCTGGGTCGTTGGAACGCATAACGGCACCCTCATTTGGTTCAATGAGCAGACCGGAGAAATTCGCTCTTATTGATGGCATCTCCGCGATCCCGGCATCGCCGGGAGAGCGCAAAGGATGGGGCCCCTTTAGGGGACGCAGTACATGGTTCAACGAAAACACCGGCGAACTTCGCCCCGCACGCTAGGCCAGGCGAGCCTGATCCCTGATTCCGTGGTGCAGGCCATCGCAGTGGCGATAGCGCGCGCTGAGGGATTCTTTGCAGGTCCTCACGCCTTGCCCGTGCGAGCAAATAATCCGGGGAATTTGAAACTTGGCGACCTGGGCCGGGGAACGATTGACGGCAAGACCATCTTCAAGACCATTGAGGATGGATGGGCCGCGCTGTACCGGCAAATCCGCCTGATGCTCACCGGAGCCAGCAAATACTACACGCCTGAGATGACCATTGCACAGGTTGCCGAGATCTACACCGGAGCTGACAACGCGTTGGCCTGGGCCAAAAACGTGGCAGTCTCGCTCGGAGTGAGTATCCAAACCAAACTCTCTGACCTATTCAGTTTCACCGCAGGCGGGCCGGGCTCGACTCCAGAAATGCCGCCGCCCGGCGGTACCGGGCCGGGGCCGGAGACCGTTGCGCTGCTGATTGTTGGATTCGTTTTGTTGCTTTGGGCGGTGAGCTGATGGCGTTGGAATTGGACGCTGGAGAAGTCCGTGAGTTCATGGGCGACGTTCGGGCGAGGCTCAAAGGCTTGGAAAATTCCAATGTCCGGCAAGGCGAGCGCGCCGGAAAGATAGAAGACCGCCTCGCAGCTCTTGAAGGCAGGCCGGGCAACGGCTGGCGCACCAAGGCCGTTTACGCTGGAGGCGGCGGATTGGGGCTCGCTGGATTGATAGAAATAGTCCGGCAGTTGCTCACGGGTGGATGATGAAAACCGCGAAGTGGCTCTTGCTGATCTTTGGATTGCTTATTGCCGGAGCGGCCTTGTTGACAGGCGTCATCGTAACGGCGTTCTGGCGCGCGCTGAATAATTTGAATTTCCGCTAAAGGGGGTTGGTATTATGAGATACGGGAAAACAGTTGCCGGAGCAACGGTGCTCGGAGCGGCTGCAGTTCTTTATTTCCTGGGGAATCCGCTGGCCGTCCCGGTCGCAGCGGTCGGAGCTGGGCTAATCTCCGTTGGGATGGGCCACAAATTAGACCGTCTGCTTGACTTGCTCGGAGTTCTGAAAAAGTAGTCTCGTATGTTCGGGCTGATTAACGAATCGGATTTGCGGAAGTGGGTGCGGTTCATCTTTTCTTGCGCGATAGCTGCCTTCGTTTCTTTTTGGGGAGCGTTTGCCACGGTGGGCGGTACTTTGTTGTATGCGGGCAGTACTCCCGCGCTGGCGTATGCTGGCGGAATCTTTGCTGGCGCCGGAGCGATGGCCGCAGCCGTCCTCGCCACTGCCCACGGCAATGAAATGTGGAAAGAATTGACTGTGATCCTGCCAAAACAGCCTCCCGCTGATCCTACCAGCCCGCCCGCCACAACGGCGCCCTCTCCAACCGATTGGGCTTCGCGTCCGCCTGCCATCACCGGCTAGGGTTTGCTTTCTCCAATTCACACTGCGGACAGCGCGGCACCATGACAACCTGACCGTGCTTCCAGCAATCTATCTTCCCGGTGAGCCGCCGCTGCATTCCACGGATACGCGACGCCTGATCCGCTACAACGTGGACCAGCTCCAGTGTGTCGGTCCCGAGGGTAGCGTACATCATCCGCCAGACCGTCTCCTGCTCGCTGCTCGGCCCCCAGGGAACCGACTTGCGCTCGGCGTTGCGCCCTTCCAGATACCCGGTGTCGCGGCCGTACCACTTCCCCAGCAGAAACGCCGCCAGCAGCCCGAGCGATAGTAAGACTCCGTAGATCACGTTTCCCTCTTCAGTTTCTCGTGCGCCATTAACCCAGCATCAGCGGTCTGCTCAATGAACTCTGCGATGTGGCGAAGCAGTTCCCACGGCTTGTCATCTAGCTCCCGTAAAGCACCCGGAAGCGGCCAATCCTTAGCCACGATGACATCAGCCTTACCGTTCGAAACATCGGTAAAGATGCCTACAAAACACAGTTCCCGCCGACGCCTGGACTCTCGCAGCACTGCATCTATAAATTCCCGGTTGCTCAGTTCTTTCCAGTCGGCCATTTCCTACGCTCTCGGAACGCCGCGCTTTGAATCCCAGGAGCCCGGCGGCGTCTCTTCCACCACTTCAACGGTAACCATCTTGCGGCAGACCGGGCAGCGCCACTGCGACGTTACCGGAGGCCGCGGAAACTCCCCGCGCAGCAGCGTGTAGTGGCACTCTCCGCACTCGATCCGGTACGGCTTCAGTGTGTTGTCGATTTGGTTACCCTCGTCAAATTGACGCGACTTTGTGCTGTTCGTTTCATAACCTTTACCTTTTGCAACACGATTTCCAGGTTACCTAAGTCGTTTAGAAATGGTGCAGAATTGGCACCCTTTCTAGCCCACCTTTTGCAACGCCCCTGGGCTGAATCTTCGGAGCAAGGTTGAGGGGGTAGCGCCTACCAGTTTCCCGATCATGCGCCAGCTATGCCCCTGCTCTCGCAGAAACAGGATTCTGTCGCCATCCAGAACTTTCCGCGGGCGGTGCGGCGGCAAATCCTTCCCCGATTTCGAGTGGACCGATTCGCCCACCTTGCCCGCCGCCAGATCCGCTTGATACCGCCGCATCCCGGAAGTGGACCGCTCCCGAATCAGCTCTCGCTCGAATTCCGCCGCCGCTGCCAGGACGTGCAGCAGCAGCCGGCTTGCGGGGTTTTTGCAGTCGGTATCGAGACCCTGACTCACCGCAATAAAGCGCACCGCCTCAATGTCGAGCGTTTCGAGATTCGCCAGGCAGTCGAGCAGCGAGCGTCCGAAGCGATCGAGTTTCCAGACCAGTACGGTTTCAAACTTGCTGGCGCGGGCATCGGCCAGCAGCCGAGCCAGTTCCGGGCGGTCCCGATCCGTTCCCGAGGCGCGGTCCTCGTACTGGTCTACAATGTCCCAGTCATGCCGCGCCGCATAGACTTGCAACTCCCGGCGCTGCGCGTCTGGGTTCTGCTCGAAGGTCGAGACCCTCAGATACAGCGCCACTTTCATTCGATCTCCAGGCCCGCCTCGAAACGCATCACATCGCGTATCTCGGCTAGCACCTCGGCAATGGTCCACAGAGCGTGAATCTGTATCGCCCTTCGTTCCTTATAGGTCACATTCAAAACTGCTTCTGACTGTAATTTCTTGTTTGCCCGAATGTCTTCCACACTCATGGATATGGTCTTCACGCTCATGATTCCTCCGTTTCAGATTCGCCTTCGCATTCGCAGCGCCCGCCAGCGCGCTCAAAGCGGATCTTCTGCGAGAACTCGTACCAGACATCAGGGTATGGTTTAATCGTCGGCATGTTAGCCACCGCTCCCTTCCGGTCGCGGCTCGGATTCCAGCGCGTCCCGGATGCGCCGGGCGATTTCCTCAGTGTCGGCCGCAATTGCTAGTTCCTGGAGGCAAGCGCAGAGCGGACAGAGATAGCCGTGAAACAAGATGGAGGCGTGCCCGTTCGCGCAGCCGTTCACCGGACCGATACATTGCTCGCACGGGTTAAAATCAGTGTGGTCCGCAAATTCCACCTTTATGTATTTGCTGTTCTGGCACTTCTCACACTTAGGCATCGGGTTCCTTCAGAACAAATTCTCGCTGGCTCGCACTTCTCCGCGCCCAACTGATTCCACCAATTCCTTTGCGCCCATTCGCTGAATATAGGCGTCGCGGGTAGAGCGTTTCTGTCCAATAGCTTCGCTGAGTGTTTCCCGGTCAACTGCCTTTGGATACGCCTCAATGAGCACCTGTAGGATTTTGGATTCGCCAATCGGTAACCGATCCAGCCAGTATTCTTGCAGTGCGATTCCGGTAGGCAGCGGCTCAAAGCCCTCTCCCAGCACCGCCACGCCAGACTCCGTTGCGAATACTTTCCCCTGCTGAACTGTTGTGAAACCACGCTCCCCGAGGCGCTGAATGTAGGCATCCCGCGTTGAACGCTTGAAAGCTGTCAGCACAGTCAGTTGCTCCCGGAACAGGCCAGCCGGGTACTGCGCCAGCGCCGTGAGCACTCTTGCTTCGCCGCTGGGCAGGTCGGAGACCCCGGCTAGCCGTGGGTTGCCGTCTGATCTCGTTGTACGATCCCGGCTGGCCGGGACTGGCCGGGGAACTGGCGGGAGACTTGGCAGGGCTAGCCGCGGGCGTTCTGGCGCTTTGAATTCTCCGGGATGCAGCGCCGCCATGATCTCGTCAACAAACCGCTCCCAGCTTTTCATCAGCAGCGAGCGCACGGAGCGGAGCTTGCTTTCCCATTCCGCGTCGCGCTTGCTGGCAGCGTTGGCCGCTGCTCGCTCAATTGCCGCCGGGTCTATCTGCGGGGTTGGGGCGAGCTGTTTTCTTTGCAGCTCGGCGCGGAGCGCGGCAATCTGCTTTTTCAGTTCTTTGGGATCATCGGCCTTGGCGCGCTCGATGGTCGCGGCCATTTTGTCGCGCAGCTTTTCAATGTCCACCGGAGCCAAGGCTTTCGGCTGCCGCAGGAGTTCCCCTGGTTTCGGCGTGCGCCGCGAGTCGAATGTTTCTGGCTCCAGAATCTTGACCTGGCGCAGCCCGATGGGATGACCCTCCGGCCACTCGGGACCCCACACCCAACACTCGCCCGTTTTCAGCGTCGCCAGCGAGCTGAGGAAGGCATCGCGCTTCTCGTCATCCTGATGGTGGTACTTGACCCACTCTTCAATCGCCTTCCGATCGTGCGGCCCGACGATCCGATGGCAGAACAGGATTTCCGCCTGGTTGCGCGGTGTGGCGTGCAACAGCGCCGGCCGCTGCGTGATGAGCGTCAGTCCCAGCCCGGACGTGCGCCCTTCGGTGTGGAGCTTGTTCATTGCGCCAAGCATTTCTTCGACCCGGCTGCCGTGGCCGTACTCTTCCCGAGTCTGCGGGAACAGCCGGTGCGCCTCTTCGCAGAACAGCATCAGCGGCTCGGTGTTGCGCTTGAATAGCTGGTTGGCAAAGTCGATGCAGAAGCGGGACCGCTCGCCTACGGTGAAATGGCGCAACGACATGATGACGTTGATCCGGTGGTCCACCAGGATGTCCGCCATGAGTGCGCCCGCGCCGGGTTCCATGGGCAGATCGGCATGGCGCCCGCCGAAAACGTAAACTGCGACGCCCGGGCTCTTGCCGTCCTTCGAGGACTTCAAACCCCACCAGGCGTCGGGAGGATCAAGCACGGCAAACGGGATGCCCGCAGCGGCGAGCTGCTCCGCCATCCGCGCTCCGGTCGAGGACTTGCCAGAGCCCCGTTTCCCGAAGATGCAGCAGGTCTCGGTAACGAAAGTCTCCGGAAGCTTCAGGTTGTCAGCCAGAAGTAGTTTCATGTTCTCATCCCACCGAACTGAGTCTCTACACGCACAAAAACCAGGAGATGGTACCCCCCTGCCTTGTGGCGGTGTAACAGTTCGAGTCATGTTCCGTGTTGTCATAGTGTTGGACTATCTAAGTCGTATGTGAACGCTGGTGTAACACTCCCGCAAACCATTGCTATTGTGTTATTTATAAAATATTTTTTAGTGATACACTTCATAAGCATCAGTGGAACAGTTGCCTATAAAACCACCAGCTAAAATCTCGCGTTACACCAGCGTTACACATACGTAGAATCAATGACTTACAAAACACGGTTTTGCTTGTTTTCATGGGCTTATGGAGACACCGTTACACCGTAAAAGGCACCCCCTTGTCCCCCCTCTACCCCCCCCTTCTCCTCATTGGTCCCCCCTACAGAGGAACCGGATCGTAAGTCTCATGGAAAATATCTGGCTTGCACGGGTACAATTCCCCGTGAACGCCAGTGATAACCCAATCTCCTGGACAGACGATGTGCCCACCTTCTTTTGTATCGATCCAGCCATGAACGTGCATCACATCATTGCATTCACGGCAATGCTGTTCTCCGGGAACATCTGGGCGGCGAAAATATCTAACTAGCGCGCCCTCCCCGAGATAAAGGTTACCCCCGGGGTCCTTCAATCTTTTGCAATGGTCCTGTGGGTGATCGCCGTTCCTAAACCACTGCGTAGCTTCAACCACTACTGGTCTCTTCCGAAAGTTCGCCATGCCTCCCCCCTCACTGGTTCAGGTACAGGTATGTGGACCTGCCTATCTTGTCTTCCTTCACCGACCCCTCGTCTCCCGTCATCCAGCGCAGCCGCCGGTTGAACGTCTCCGCATCCAGCCGCCAGAGTTTCGCTTGCAACGTGCGCTTGCGGATGCCCCCGGCGCCGGAAGCGCGAATGTGATCCAGGATCAGTTTTTCCTGCTTGACGATCTCGCTCATCCCGAAGTCGGAGAAAATCCCGTACAACGATTCCACCAGGAATTCAGTGAAGGCGATGGCGCGGGTCAGGTGTGGAACGTCAATCAGCGGCTCGCCGCGTTCGATGGCGGAGTAGACCAGAGCGACCTTGCGGCAGTGCATATCCATGCGCTCGCCCATCACTTCTATCAGCGGATCGGCGCACAGCAGGTTCCACAGCTTTTCCTCGAACCACGGCACCCACATCTCCAGCGCCGCCGGCGTGAATGTAAACTCGGTGGACAGGCTGGCAGCTCTGCGGTCATCCCAATACTTGCGAGCTTCTGCCAGCGTTTGCACCACAGAGTTCCACATCCGCTGATTGATCGGTGGCGGATCGGCAAAGGGTTTTTTAGGATTCGACGGAATCCAGATAAACCGGCTCCCCAACCCGCCTTCCAGGTCACCCATTGTCAGTTTGTCCAGCCACGTCGGAGACGCCCCGCCGAAGATAGAGACCATCGGGCGGTTGGCGCGCAGCGGATTGTTGCGCGTGCCCACTTCAATCTTTTCGCCGCAGTCAAACGCCTCCGCCAGTTTCGGAATGATGTTGCTGGAGCCTTCCTTGCGAGCCTTGTCCACCAGCGAGCGCAGTTCGGAGAAGTAGAGCAGGCCGGGTGCGTCTTTCGTTTCATTCTGCTTTTGGTTGCGCGATAGGAAGTCAACAAAGCCCTCCGCCGAATCCACCGACGACAGCCACGGGATCTGCGGCGCCACGGCAGAGACCAAGCGGATGCCGCGATTCATTGCCGTGCCCTTTTTGGCTTTTCCGGCGCGCCCGACCAGAGCGATGTAGAAATTGGGATAGATCACATCGGCCACGGTCGCGTAGCACGTTCGCCCCAGGATCATGCCCGCGGCGGCAATAAAGATTGCCAGGTGGTAGGCTTCCGATGCGGAGCTGGAGTGGCGCAGCGCGTCATAATAAACCTTGGCCGTATCGCACCAGGCGGACTCCGGGACCGTGGGATAGATTTTCTCCGCAAGGGGTTTCCCTCCCTTCCCATTGGATGATTCCGGCCCAGGCAATTCTGCGCGGACCCGCTCGGTTACTGCTTCTGCCGTCTCCCCAGCGAGCACTGCGCTAGCCATATTGTTGGCCGTATGAATCATCCGGCGCTGCGCAGATTTCTCTTTGATGATCTTGACGTAGTGCTGAATATTGTCGAGCCGCGGTTGTCCGTCCGTGAGACTGGAAATGTAGCTGGCATCCCCAACGGTCGCTAATTGACCGCTATTTAGCAATTGCTCCGTGAGGGTAACGAGGTCCACCGGAACGCTCCCAGCAAACATCTCTTTCATGGCAGAAAAGATTCTGCGGTGAGAGTCAAGATAGAAGTCGGCAACGTCGAGGTCGGCGGTCTGCGAGAATGCGGCGTTATTCAACAGGATGACTCCGAGCACGGCGCATTCCGTCTCAACGCTCTGTGGAACATCTTTCGCGGATGGCATCGTTATTTATTGCGCCGCCTGCTGCTTCATGGCGTGCGCACCCATCTTTGTTTCGGGGAATAAACCTCTTCGTATTTGCGACCTTGCCGTGAGGCCCAGCCATTTTGACCGTGCTTCGCTTTCGTCATTCCGAGAGGACACCAGCCATCGGCAAGGTACATGGTGCCATCGTGTTCTGCCGGATTGTGATAGGAAAGCAGCAGCCGGAATTGCGGCCAATGTATACGGACTTGCTTGCGCGCCATAGCTAGCGCACGGCTGGCTGAATTAGCTGGAAGGTCCAAAAAGCAGACGCGCGTAAATTCCGTAATCAAGTCAGCATCGTAACCCTTGCTGTTGGGACGGCCCATGAGCAGACCGCCTACACGCTCTTTCCCTTCCAGAAACTCAAATGCGGCGATGTGCCCTGGCGGAGCGGATTGCATTCGATGATGTAGCTTGATCCATTCGTGCATCTCGCGTGTCTCACAGGGTTGAAGCCGCCGGATTATCATGGGCCTTGCTCCTGGGAGAGAATGGCGACTTCAGTAGCGGGAAGAGGGGGAGTTTCGGTTGCCAAGCCCAAATCGAACAGGCTCGGCATGGCGGCTTTCTGCTCTGCTGCTTTGCAATAAATGACTCCATCCAAAAAGTAGCCGGGACTCAACTCGATCCCGATAGCCTTCCGCCCCAGCAGCAGCGCGCGGTAGGGCACGGTCATCAACCCGCCAAACGGGTCAAGCACGGTTTCTCCCGGCATGGAGAATTGCCGGATCACCCGATCGGCAATATCGAATTGCAGCGGGCACAGATGCATCGTGCGACCCTTTTGCGACTGCGTGCTGTTGAGGCTCAGCATCCGCGCCACGTCGGACCAGACATCCTCGTGCCAGCTATGCGGCGGCAAAAGCATAAAGGTTGCCGGTAGGCGCTGCATGTGGTCTAACTCTTCGGCAATGGCAACGTGCTGCTCGTAGTCGTAGACGGAATGCCCCGAGCGGTCGCGCCAGGCTTTGTAAATCTGGTCGTGCGGCAGGCTGCGCAGCTCATCGGAGCAAAGCAGCCGCTCGCCGGAGGACCGCGCAAAGCCGTGCGCATCCATCTGCCAGCGCCCGCGGGAGTAGCCGGTTCCGGGAACTGGATGCTTCCAATTATTTGTGGAATCGAATGGGCGGGGCTCGCCGTGGTCATCGCACAGCGGCTTCGCTTTCACTACCGGCAGATCGGCGTAGCTGTTGGTGTGATCCGTGGGCGGCTTGCGGAATAGCAGCAAATATTCCGGCATTCCAACGCCCATCTTGGTTCCGTCTTTGCACTGCTCGCTCCAGCCCAGCCGATAAGTCTGATTGTTTTCCCGCACCACATCGGTAACGATGGTTTTCATCCCCAGGTAAGCGAAGCCGTGCCGGGTGTAGTGCCGGATACATTCGGCGTGAAAAGGGTAGACGGTTTGGAAGCCGAGTCCGGTCATCCCGCCGGGAACGATGCGGTCCTTGACGTGAATGGCGGCGATGCGGCCCGGCTGGAGCACGCGCAGCAGGTGCGGAGTGAGAAAATCCATCTGCTCGAAAAACCGCTCGTTATCTTCGGAGTGTCCGAAGTCGTTATAAGACGGGGTGTATTCGTACTGCGTGGAGAAGGGAATCGAAGTCAGAATCAGGCTCACGGAATTGTCGGCAATGCCTGGATTGCGCAGTAGCTCCTCTACCGCATCATTGTTGACTACGGTAAAATTCTCGCCGTTCACTTCCTGGCGCTCGACTCCGAAGGAGCGATGCAGAGCTTGCTCGATAGCGGCTTGCGACAACCCGTACTCCTGAATAATCTCTCGCATCCGCTCCATCATACGGACGTGCCGCGCCCACTTGTCCATGAGCAGCCGGTAAATTCGCCGCTCGCTCTCGGCATAAATCAGGTGGATGCTCACCGGCTTGGTTTGCAGGAAACGATAGATCCTGTGAATGGCCTGAATAAAATCGTTGAACTTGAATCCAATGCCGGTAAAGATGGCGTTCGCGCAGTGGCGCTGAAAGTTGCAGCCGCTCCCGGCTATGACCGGCTTGGCGGCGAGGTATTGAATCTTGCCATCACTAAAGTCAATGATGGCCTGCTCGCGCTCGTCAAGGTCTTGCGAGCCGTAGACCGAGGCGAAGGTGCCCGCAGCGAGCCCAGCGGTTGCAAAGACATCCTCAATGGAAAATCGTTCGGCTTCCAGGTCGTGCCAAAGCAGGAAGTGTTCCTCCGGCTCGGCAACCAGGATCGACTGCATCACGGCGATGCGTTCTTTCAGCGTCTCCCGCTTTTCCCGCGCCGCCTCCACTACTCCGAGCGAAGCGTCCCTAAACATCCGCCCCTGGCCGTCATTCCCGAACGTGGCCACGCTGCCATCTACGCGAACCTCGTGAGAGATGACTTCCATCGGCGGCAGGGCGTAGCCTTCATCGGAGTAGCCGAGATCGGAAGGCTTGTCGAGAAAGATTCCCCAGGAAGAAACCCACAGCCAGAACTCGCGCTCTGTGTGTGGATGCAGGGTGAGCGTGTCAGCTTTGGTCGAATCTCGCTTGAAGAAGCGAGTCTTCGCCTGGCCCACATCCATGATGCCGAGATAGGCGGCGTAGGCCAGCAGCTCGATGTATTCGTTGGGAGAGGGCGTGGCCGTGGCGACAAAGCGAAACTTTACCGGCTCGAACAGCCGCATGAATTCCCGGAAGGTCTTGGTCCCACCGAAACTGCGCAGTACGCTCGCTTCGTCTAAACTGGTTACGGTGAATTGCGCGGGATCGAGTTTGCCATCCCGCACCGTCTCATAATTGGTCAAGAAAATGGATGTCATCCCGAGCGAGGCGGTTTCTGCCGACGAGAGACCTGCTGTCTCTTCGCAATCCTCGATTCTCCGAATGAACTTCAGCGGGATGCCGAGCATGCGAGCGTCTCGCGCAAACTCCTGGCGCACACCCAGCGGCGCGACAATCAACCCCCGGCCGCCTTCGCGTTCAAGGATGAGCCGTAAGGTCTCCAGTTGGATCATGGTCTTGCCC
>Ga0214473_10000835_pt1 | contig 42081 bp, 39 predicted proteins | sample RVTome_7_FD_203509 | JGI IMG/M metagenome (GOLD analysis project Ga0214473, IMG submission 203509) | Soil microbial communities from uranium-contaminated site in the Upper Colorado River Basin, Wyoming, United States - RVT98D197 | ecosystem: Environmental > Terrestrial > Soil > Contaminated >...
AGGCGCAAGGGGTGTCGGTCAAGCTCGACGGACAGAGCTTCATCGTGATCCGCCAGGCGGGCGACACCGGTCAGCTCTACGGCTCGGTTTCAACCCGCGACATCGCCACGGCGGTTACCGAAGGCGGCTTCTCCATCGAGCGGCGCCAAGTGATGCTCGACCGGCCGATCAAGACGCTCGGCCTGCACGACGTCCGCATCTCGTTGCACGCCGAAGTGGCCCCTCACGTTGTCGTCAATGTCGCCCGCTCCCCCGACGAGGCGGCGCGGCAGGCCCGGGGTGAGGACATCAGCAAGGCGAAGACCGAAGCCGAGGAGGACGCCGAAGCGGCGCGCATTGCCGCCGCGGCGCTGTTCGAAGAAGGGGCGCCGGCCGAACTTGCCGGAGAGCCTGAAACAGGAGAAGAGACGGGCGCCTAAGCTCCGCCGCGCGGGCGGGACCCTGCGACAAAGCCTCAAGAACCAAGAAGGCGCTGCCGCTGACCCGCGACTACATATATATGAGGCCGAGCGGGAGCTGCGTCGCCGCGACGCTCACCATGCCCCGGCCAGGAGGCGCCGCGCCGCGAGCTAGCCGCTCTCCTTGTGGGCGAGAGCACGCTGTCCCCGTTGTCCACAGACCTCATGACTATCCGCGACTCGCGTTTGGAGTAGTGTTGGCGCATGAGCAACGCTTTGATTCGGCCGATTGCCCCGGAGACCCCTGTCTTCCGCGAGGCGCCGCATAATCTTGAGGCGGAACAAGCCCTTCTCGGCGCCATCCTGGTCAACAACGAGGCCATCGACCGGGTCTCGAATTTTCTCAAGTCCGGTCATTTCTATGACGCCCTCCACGCCCGCATCTATGAGGCGGCGGCAAAGCTCATCTTGAGCGGCAAGCGGGCCACCCCCATCACCCTCAAGACGTTCTTCCAGGCCGAGCCGCCGGTGGGCGAGCTGCCCGTCCCGCAATATCTCGGGCGCTTAGCGGCCAACGCCACCACCATCATCAATGCCGAAGATTACGGCCGCACGGTCTACGACCTCGCCATCCGCCGTCAGCTCATCGGGATCGGCGAGGAGATGGTCAACACCGCCTTCGATTCGCCCATCGACGCGCCCCCTTCGGCCCAGATCGAGGGTGCCGAGCAGCAGCTTTACGAGCTTGCCGAGACCGGCAAATACGGCGCGGGCTTCGAGCCCTTCTCCTCGGCGCTGACCGATGCCATCGACATGGCCGCCAATGCCTACCGGCGCGATGGCGGCCTGTCCGGACTTGCCACCGGCTTCACCGACCTCGACCACCGCATGGGCGGGCTGCAGCCGTCGGACCTCATCATCATCGCCGGGCGCCCTGCCATGGGCAAGACGGCGCTTGCCACCAACATCGCCTATCACGTGGCGAAGACCTACAAGCCCGGCGGGGACTCGGAGACCGCGCTCGACGGCGCCGTGGTGGGGTTCTTCTCGCTCGAGATGTCGGCCGAGCAGCTGGCCACCCGCATCATCTCCGAGCAGGCCTATATCCCCTCTGAGCGCATCCGCCGCGGTAGGATCGATGCCGACGAGTTCGACCGCATCGTCGAGGTATCCCAGGAGCTGCAGCATCTGCCCCTCTATATCGACCAGACCGGCGGTATCACCGTCGCCCAGCTTGCGGCACGAGCGCGGCGGCTGAAGCGCCAGAGGGGGCTCGGCTTCGTCGTCGTCGATTACCTCCAGCTCCTATCCGGCTCCTCGAAGCGCGCCGCGGAGGGCCGCGTGCAGGAGGTCTCGGAGATCACCACGGGGCTGAAGGCCCTTGCCAAGGAGCTGCATGTCCCCATCCTTGCCCTCTCCCAGCTCTCCCGCCAGGTCGAGCAGAGGGAGGACAAACGCCCGCAACTCGCGGATTTGCGCGAATCCGGCTCGATCGAGCAGGATGCCGATGTAGTGTTGTTCGTGTTCCGTGAGGAATATTATCTGGAGCGTAGCCAACCCCGCGAGAACACCGAAGAGCACAAGCTGTGGCAGCAAGGAATGGAGATGGTGACGGGCAAGGCCGACGTGATCATCGGCAAGCAGCGGCACGGGCCCACGGGCACGGTGACGCTACAATTCACACCGGAGTTCACGAGGTTCAGCAATCTCGCCAGCGAGGAGCGCTTGCCGGAGCGCCGCGAGTGAGCCCTGCGCGCCCGCGCGAGGCTGCCTCGAGCGGGCGCGACGAAGGGCCAAACGAGACCGCGATCCTCACCATCGATCTCGATGCGCTCACCGCCAACTATCGCCGCTTGCGCGATCTTGCCGCGCCTGCCGAATGCGCCGCCGTGGTCAAGGCCGATGCCTATGGTCTCGGCATGGCGGAAGCCGCGCCTGTGCTCGCGCGCGCGGGCTGCAAGAGGTTCTTCGTGGCGACCCTCGGCGAGGCCAAGGCCTTACGTGCGCTATTGCCCCATGTCACCATCTACGTCTTCGCCGGCCTCATGCCGGGAACGGCCGAGCTCTACCGCGCGCACGATCTCCGTCCCGTGCTGAACAGCGCCGAGGAGATCAGGGAGTGGGCGCTCTTCTGCGTGACGCAGGGCGAGAAGCTCCCCTGTGCCGTGCATCTCGACAGCGGCATGAACCGCCTCGGCCTTTCGGCGGCGGAGGTCGATCAGGTGGCGGATGCGCGCGACCTCTGGCAGGCCATGACGCTCTCCCTTGTGATGAGCCATCTCGCCTGCGCCGACGAGGCGCAACACCCGAAGAGCGAAGCGCAGCGAAAGATTTTCGACAGGCTTCGCGCGCGCCTGCCGGCGGCGCTTGCGAGCCTCGCCAATTCCGCCGGCATCCTGCTCGGGCGCGCTTATGCATACGACCTCGTGCGTCCGGGCATCGCGCTTTATGGAGGCAAGCCGTCCCGCCAGGGCGAGAATCCGTTCCACCCCGTCGTGCACCTCAAGGGCCGCATCCTCCAAGTACGCAACGTCGCCGCCGGAGAAACAATCGGCTACGGCGCGACAAGGACGTTGCGCGAGACGGCGCGCGTGGCTGTCGTCTCGGTGGGCTATGCCGACGGAGTCTTTCGGTCGTTGTCGACCGGGGATGGCGAGACAGGTCTCGTCGTCTATCTCGGCGCCCATGCCGCTCCCATCTTGGGCCGCGTGTCGATGGACCTGATCACCATCGACGTGACCGGCGTGCCCGAGGAGCTTTCTTGCCGCGGCGCCTGGGTCGAGCTGATCGGGCCGAATGTCTCGGCGCAAGACATGGCCCATCACGCCGGCACCATCGATTACGAGGTCCTCACCAATCTCGGCCGGCGCGCCGCCCGGCGCTATCTCGGCGGCTAGGCGCTCTATGGCCAAGACTTCGCGCGCCTTCGTCTGCCAAGCTTGCGGCGCGGTGACCACCCGCTGGTCAGGCAAATGCGCCGCTTGCGGCGAATGGAACTCCATCATCGAGGAAGCGGCGCCAACCGGCTCCCCTGCCCTCGTCGCCATCAGAGGCGGCAAAGGGCGACTTGCCGTTTTCGAAACCCTCGCCACCGCCACGCTCGACGCTCCCCGGCTGCCAACCGGCATTGCCGAACTCGACCGGGTTCTCGGCGGAGGGCTCGTGCCTGGCTCTGCCGTGCTGGTCGGCGGCGATCCCGGCATCGGCAAATCGACGCTCCTGCTCCAGGCCGCCGCCAAGCTTGCCGAAACCGGCGCGCGCGTCGTCTATCTTTCCGGCGAGGAGGCGCCGGCCCAGGTGCGCATGCGCGCGGCACGTCTTGGGCTTGCCGAGGCGCCGGTCGCGCTCGGCACCGAAACGAACCTCGCTAATATCGTCGCCACGCTGGCGAGCGCCGCACCGCCCGCGCTCATTGTCATCGACTCGGTGCAGACGCTCTGGTCCGAAGCGGTGGAAGCCGCGCCGGGCACCATCTCCCAGCTCAGAGGCTGCGCCTCGGCCCTGATCAGCCACGCCAAAGGAAGCGGCTCGACCCTCGCCCTGGTCGGCCACGTCACCAAGGACGGCCAGATTGCCGGCCCCAAGGTGATCGAGCACATGGTCGACACCGTGCTCTCGTTCGAAGGCTTGAGCGGACACCAGTTCCGCATCTTGCGCGCGGTAAAGAACCGTTTCGGACCGACCGACGAGATCGGCGTGTTCGAGATGCGCCAGGACGGTCTGAAGGAGGTGGAGAACCCCTCGGCTCTGTTCTTGAGCGACCGCGACCGGGGCGCCCCCGGCACGGCTGTCTTCGCCGGCATGGAGGGCACGCGCCCGATCCTTGTGGAGATCCAGGCGCTGGTTGCGCCCTCCTTGTTCGGCACGCCGCGTCGCGCCGTGGTGGGCTGGGACCCCAACCGGCTCGCCATGCTGATCGCCGTGCTCGAAGCCCGCTGCGGGGTGAGGCTCGGCGCCCATGATGTCTATCTGAATGTCGCGGGGGGCCTGCGTCTCAATGAGCCCGCCGCCGACCTTGCCGCCGCGGCGGCGCTCGTCTCCTCGATGAGCGGCAACCCCGCGCCCGAGGATGCCGTCTATTTCGGCGAAGTGAGTCTGACCGGCGCGGTGCGGGCCGTAGGCCATATGGATCAACGGCTTAAAGAAGCGGCCAAGCTAGGCTTCACACGTGCCGTCGTACCTGCCGCCGCAGGCGAAGGGGACCGGGAGGCCAAGGAGATCCGGCTCCTTCCCCTCTCCCAACTGGAGGAACTCGTGGCCTTATTTGGCGCGCCGGCCATCGAGTAGAAATCGGAGGCCCTGCGACAATGCGCCGGGCGCCGCTTCAGTGATTGCGCGAGCGGGCCCATTTGTGCTTCATCGCCGGGAATCGTGATAGTGTGCGCGCCGCCCGCCGAAGGAGCCTCGTGCGATGCCCATCTCCTGGCTCGATGTCATACTCATCATCATCATGCTCATCTCGGGCTTTCTCGCCATGGTGCGCGGCTTCACGCGCGAGGTCCTGTCCATCTTCTCCTGGGCTGTCGCCGCCGTCGCCGCCCTTTATCTCACGCCCAAATATGCGAGCGTGCTCGACCCCTATATCGACAACCCGAGCGTGGCCCAGATCGCCTTCGCCGCCGGCGTTTTCATCATTACCCTGATCGTGGTGAGCCTGATCACCTTCCGCATCTCCGACCGCGTGCTCGACAGCCGGGTCGGCGCTCTCGACCGCACTTTGGGCTTCGTCTTCGGCCTGGCACGCGGTTTCCTTCTCGTGGCCATCGTCTTTATTCTGTTCAGCGCGCTTGCCCGCGACCAGCCAGAGTGGGTCCGCAATGCGCGCTCTTATTCCATTCTCCAGCAGACGCAGGTCGCCATCGAATCGCTTCTCCCCATGAATCCGGAACAGTTTCTGCCTGGGCCGAAGGAGGAGGAGCAGCCCGGCGGTCAGCCCGAGGGACAACCTGAGGCGCCCGCCGAAGAGGCTCAGCCGGACCAGAAGTCTTGAGGTTAAGGTTCTAGGAATACGTTGCGTCGCGTGCCATTGAAGCGCTCTTCGGGGCGCCTATCTACTTGGAGGAGGCTAAGGCCCGTGACAGAGCAGGTTTTGACCAAGACGCCCGATTTTGGTTGGCTCGAAGAGGACCGGCTGCACGAGGAGTGCGGGGTCTTCGGCATCTTCAACCATCCCGACGCAGCGGCGCTCACCGCGCTTGGGCTGCATGCGCTCCAGCATCGGGGGCAGGAAGCGGCCGGCATCGTCAGCTTCGACGGGAGCCACTTCCACACCGAGCGCCGCGTCGGCCTCGTCGGCGACCACTTCACCTCGCGGCCGGTGATCGAGCGGCTGAAAGGCGACAGGGCCATCGGCCATGTCCGCTATTCCACCTGCGGCGATCCGGTCTTGCGCAACGTGCAGCCGCTGTTCGTCGATCTCGACTCCGGCGGTTTCGCGCTCGGCCACAACGGCAACCTCACCAACGCGCTCACCTTGCGCGAATCCCTGATCAAGAAAGGCGCCATCTGCCAGTCGACCACCGATACCGAGGTAATCCTCCACCTCGTGGCGCGCAGCGAGAAGCAACGCTTCGTCGAGAAGTTCATCGAAGCCCTGCTCCAGGTCGAAGGCGCCTATGCGCTGGTCGGCCTCACCCACAAGAAGCTGATCGGCGCACGCGATCCCTTCGGCATCAGGCCTCTCGTTCTCGGTAAGCTCGGCGATTCATGGGTACTCGCGTCGGAGACCTGCGCCCTCGACATCATCGGCGCCGATTTCGTGCGCGAGGTGGAGAATGGCGAGGTGGTGGTAATCACCCGCGAGGGGCTCGAGAGCCACAGATTCGTGCCGAAGTTTCCCGCCCGGCTCTGCATCTTCGAATATATCTATTTCGCCAGGCCAGACTCCATCGTCGGCGGCCGTTCGGTCTACGAGGTACGCAAAGAGATGGGGCGGCAATTGGCGCGCGAGGCTCCGGCCCACGCCGACGTCGTCATCCCCATCCCCGATTCCGGCGTGCCCGCTTCCATCGGTTACTCGCAAGAGTCGGGGCTGCCCTTCGAATACGGCATCATCCGCAATCACTATGTGGGTCGCACCTTCATCGAGCCCGAGCAGCGTATCAGGCAGCTCGGCGTGAAGCTCAAGCACAGCGCCAATGAGGGCCAGGTCAAGGGCAAGCGCATTGTGCTCATCGACGACAGCGTGGTGCGGGGCACGACCTCGGTGAAGATCGTGCAGATGATGCGCGAGGCGGGCGCGAGCGAGGTGCATATGCGCATTTCGAGCCCGCCCATCACCCATCCCGATTTCTACGGCATCGACACGCCCGACCGGGACAAGCTACTCGCCGCCCATCGTAGTCTCGAAGAGATGCGGGCGTTCATCGGCGCCGACTCCCTCGCCTTCCTTTCCGTCGAGGGCATCTACAAGGCCATGGGTTACGACGGCCGCGACAACGCCCATCCCCAATTCACCGACCATTGCTTCACCGGCGAATATCCGACCAGGCTTAGGGACCGCGAAGGCCCGCCGCAGCAGAAGCAGCTCTCCTTCCTCGCCGAGGTCGGTTGACGTCGCAGCGTCTCAAGGATCGCATTGCGCTTATCACCGGCGCTTCGCGCGGCATCGGCCGCGCCGTGGGGCTCGCCTTCGCACGGGAGGGCGCGCATGTGCTGCTGCTCGCGCGCACCCGCAAGGCCCTTGAAGAGGTCGACGATCGGATCAGAGCCGGCGGCAACAAGGCGACCCTCATTCCGCTCGACCTTGCCGACGGCCAAGCCATCGACGCGCTCGGGCCCTCTCTCTATGAGCGCTTCGGGAGACTCGACGTGCTGGTCGGCAACGCCGCCATCCTCGGCCGCCTCTCGCCGCTGCCTCATATTCCGGCCGAGCACTGGGAGCGCAGCTTCGCGGTCAACGTCACCGCCAATTGGCGGCTGATCCGCACGCTCGATCCGCTGCTCCGCCGCTCGGATGCCGGGCGCGTGATCTTCGTGACTTCGGGGGTGGCGCGCTCTGCCCGCGCCTATTGGGCCCCCTATTCCGTCTCGAAGGCGGCGCTCGAGGCGCTGGCCAAGACCTATGCCAACGAGACTGGCGACAGCCCCATCAAGGTGAACCTCGTCGACCCCGGCGCCACCGCAACCCGCATGCGCGCCGAAGCCTATCCCGGCGAGGACCAGAGCACCCTGCGCCGGCCCGAGGATGTGGCTGAAGCCTTCGTGCCGCTCGCCATGCCTGACTGGCTGGAAACTGGGCAAATTGTCGATGCTTGGAAGGCCATCAGCCGTCCGTAGATAGCACCATGCCGTCGTAAGCGGGCTCGACACCTTCCGGCAGTTCCCGCTTAAGCGTCTCATAGTCGAGATCGAGATGCATATGGGTGAGCACGGCGCGTTTCGGCTTCACCCGCGCAACCCAGGCGAGCGCCTGCTCGACCGAGAGATGGCTCGCATGAGGCGTGTAGCGGAGCGCATCGAGGATCCACACATCGAGGCCTTCGAGAGCCTTCAGCGACTCCTCCGGAAAGTCGCTTGCATCCGGCGAATAGGCGATGCCGCCGAAGCGGAAGCCGAGCGTCTCGCCCTGCCCATGAAGCTGGCGAAAGGGGAGCACTTCGATCGCACCGCCTGCGCCTGAAATTCTGAGCTTCTCGCCGGCGCGGATGTCGTGGCCTTTGAGGATCGCCGGATACTCGCTGCCGGGCGGCGATTCGAAGCAATAGGCGAAGCGCGAGCGGAGCAGCTTACCCGTGGCCTCGTCGTAATAGACGTCGACCCGGCGATGCCCGTTGAATGACACCATGCGCAAATCGTCGATGCCATGCGCATGGTCGGCGTGATCGTGGGTGTAAAGCACCCCGTCGAGCCAGGCCGCCCCGCAATCGAGCAATTGCTGGCGAAGATCGGGCGAGGTGTCGACCAGCACGGCCGTTTCACCCTCAGCGCCCGCTCGCTCCACCAGCAGCGAACAGCGCCTGCGCCGGTTCTTGAGATTTTTGGGATCGCACGCGCCCCAATGATTGCCGACGCGTGGCACGCCGCCCGACGTGCCGCAGCCGAGAATGGTGAGCGTCAAGGTCATGCGGCGCTTTGAGGCGACTTCAGGGACGAGCGCGGAACCTTCCTGAACAGCCTGAAGAAGTTCTCTGTGGTCATGCGCGCCATCTCGGTCTCACGCACGCCGCGCAGAGCGGCAAGGCGCGCCGCGGTATGCACCACGAAGGCCGGCTCATTGGTCTTTCCGCGCATGGGCTCGGGCGCAAGGTATGGCGCGTCGGTTTCGACCAGGAGGCGGTCCGACGGTACGGCAAGGGCAATGTCGCGCAAGGGCTCCGCATTCTTGAAGGTGATGACGCCGGAGATGGAGATAGAGCCGCCGAGCGCGAGACCCCGCCGCGCAAGGTCGGGGCCCCCGGTGAAGCAATGCAGCACGAAGGGAAAGGCGCCTTTCTTGGTTTCTTCCTCCAGCATGCGGGCGATGTCGGCGTCGGCGTCGCGGGCGTGGATGATGAGCGGCAGGCCGGTCTCCCGCGCGGCGGCAATATGGATGCGGAAGCTCTTCTTCTGTATGTCGCGCGGGCTGTTGTCGTAGTGATAATCGAGGCCCGCCTCGCCGATGGCCACCACTTTGGGATGGCGCGCGAGCTCCACCAGCTCTTCCACCATAATGTCCGGCTCTTCGGCGGCGTTGTGGGGATGCGTGCCGACCGAGCAGAACACATTGTCATGGGCCTCGACGATGGCTTTCAGCTCATTGAAGCGGCGTACTCGCGTCGAGATGGTCACCATGAGGCCGACGCCCGCCGCGCGAGCGCGGTCGAGCACCGCATCGAGGTCGGCGTTGAGCTCGGGAAAATCGAGATGGCAGTGGCTGTCGATCAACATCGCAGATGACGAAAGACCGATATTCTTCAAGTTGCTGGGCTAAAAGAGGATAGCTTTGCAGCACTATGTGCCGCATATGAGCCGACGAGACAACAAATGCTTAATGAGGAGACCATGGTGAGAAGGATGTCCCGTCTTGCTGCGGCCATCGCGGCTCCACTGCTCTGTCTCGCTCCGCTTCCGGCTCAAGCCGGGTGCAGTAAAAGCGTTACTTTGTACAACGCCTCTTGGTGCCCCTACTGCAGACAAGTCAGGGCCATCCTCGCGCGCAACCACATCCGGTACCGCATCCAGGACGCGACAACCGCGCGCGTTCAGGCTGTCATGATAAGAAAATTCGGAGACACGGCGGTACCGAGGACTGTTATCGGCGGAGTCGTTGTCGAAGGCGTTGACGAGGCGCAAATCAGGCAGGCGTGCCGCAGATAACGTGTTTCGGCTTGACGAGCGTCACGATGCCGGAATTTCCTCAGCCTCGACATGGCGCGGAAACACTGGGATTGGCGACGGCAATTCCGTTCCGGGCTTTAGCCTTCCCTGAGGTCCGAGGGCAGCGAAATCGCGGGCGTCCTGTGGAACGCCGAGCTGATCGAGCAGCTTTGCCGCGCTTTCCGGCATGGCCGGCTGCACCAGAATCGCGATCTGGCGCGTGACCTCAGCCGTGACATAAAGAATGGTCCCCATCCGCTCGGGGTTGGTCTTCTTATGCGCCCAGGGCTCCTCCCCGGCGAAATAGCGATTGGCGTCGGCGACCAGCGCCCAGATGATTTCCAGCGCGCGGTGAATGGCGAAATCGTCGATGACCTCCTCCACCCGCCTTAGGGCCGCGTCTGCAGACGCAAGAATGGTCCGGTCGGCCTCGCTAAGCGCTCCCGGCTTGGGCACGCGGCCCCCGCAATTCTTGGCGATCATCGACAGCGAGCGCTGCGCGAGATTGCCGAGATCGTTGGCGAGATCGGCATTGATGCGCTGCACGATGCCCTCGCGGCTGTAATTGCCGTCCTGGCCGAACGGCACTTCGCGCAACAGAAAATAGCGGAGCGGGTCGACGCCGTAATCCGCAACAAGCACGAAAGGATCGACCACATTGCCGACCGACTTCGACATCTTCTCCCCGCGGTTATAGAGAAAGCCGTGGCCGTACACTTGTCTGGGCAGGGCAACGCCGGCCGACATGAGGAAGGCCGGCCAATAGACGGCGTGAAAGCGGATGATGTCCTTGCCGATGATATGTACATCGGCCGGCCAGTAGCGCTTGAACGTGGCTGACGCCTCGTCGGGAAAACCAACGCCGGTGAGATAATTGGTGAGCGCGTCCACCCACACATACATGATGTGCTTCGGGTCGCCCGGCACGGGAATCCCCCAGTCGAAGGTGGTGCGCGAGATCGAGAGGTCCTGGAGGCCGCCGCGCACGAAGCTCTTCACCTCGTTCGCCCGCGTATCGGGCCCGACGAACTCGGGGTGCGCCTCGTAAAGGGCGAGCAGCCTGTCCTGATAGGCCGAGAGTCGAAAGAAATAACTCTCCTCCTCCACCCATTCCACCGGCGTTCCTTGCGGCGAGAGCTTGCGCCCGTCAGGCCCCTCCTTCAGTTCGCTCGCGTCGTAATAGGCCTCGTCGCGCACCGAGTACCAGCCGGCATATTTGTCGAGATAGATGTCGCCCGCGTCTTGCATGCGCCGCCACAGTTCCTGGCAGGCGCGCGCGTGGCGCTCCTCCCGCGTACGGATGAAATCTTCGTTGGAGCAGTTGAGCGCGCGGACCATGTCGCGGAACTTGGGCGTATTGCGGTCGGCAAGCTCTGACGGCGTGATGCCTTGCGCTTTCGCCGTCTGCAGCATCTTGATGCCGTGCTCGTCGGTCCCGGTCAGGAAGAACACGTCGCGGCCCTGCAACCGCCGGAAGCGCGCAAGCGCATCAGTCGCCACGGCTTCATAGGCATGGCCGATATGGGGCGCGTCGTTCGGATAGGAGATGGCGGTGGTGATGTAATAGGGCCGCTTGTCTGCCATGGCGGCAGGAATAGCGGCGTCGGCGCCCGCGGGCAAGCTTGCTGGCTTTCCTCGCTAGACAGGATGTACCCGCGCCAGATGCTGCAGCCGGAACCAGGTCTCGAGCAGCAAGAGGCCGCGATCGAGATTGAGGGCGAAGGCCTCCCGCTTGGCCTCCGAGATCGCCTCCCACGCGTCCGCCCAATCAGCGAGATTGGCAGGCGAAATGAGCCGCTTGGCGAGCTTCTGCTCCTCTTGCGTCGCCCCCTCGCCGGTGGCCGTGACGCGGATGAGGCGCTCGATGAGCCCAAGCAGGAGCGCAAGATAGAGGTCGAAGCGCTCGGTGTCGGCGGCGCCGGCAAGCCGCTCGACCTGACGGTGCAGCCGCGGCCCGTCGATGTCCGGCAGGGCGGCGAGGGCTGCGGTGATCTCGTCATAAAGCGCGATGCCGTCGCTGGCGATGAGCTCGAGTGCGCGGCGCACGCTCCCCTGGCTCAAAGCCAGCGCGGTGGTGAGCGTCCTGGCATCGGCGTCGTGGCTGTCGCGGTCGAGCGCCGCCTGCACGGCCTCCTTCAGATCCCTCTCTCCTAAGACCGAGACACGAAGTGTCCGGGCGCGCGAGCGGATGGTGACCGGAAGCCGCCCCTCGGCGCTCGAGATCAGGAGAAACAAGGTCTTGGACGGCGGCTCTTCCAGCGCCTTGAGAAGTGCGTTCGCCGCATTCTGGTTCAGCTCATCGGCGCGGTCGACAATGACGACGCGCCACCCCCCCTCGCCCGCCGTATTGCCGAGAAAGGCCCTGAGCCGCCTCACCTCGTCGATGCCGATCCATTGCGAATAGCGCTTCGACTTCTCGACCCACGAGCGCCGGATGAGGAGAAGGTTCGGGTGCGAGAGCGCCGCCACCTTGCGGAACACCGGGTGGTCCGCGTCGACAGTCTCGCCTTCGGCGAGCACTGAGCGCGCGAAGCGATAGGCAAGCGTCGCTTTGCCGATGCCCTCCGGGCCGACCAGCAGCCAGGCATGATGCATGCGGCCGCCTTCGAGCGCGTCGGCGAATTCGTTCAGTGCCGCCTCATGGCCGAAGAGGCGATCCACCTCGCGGGGTGTCGAGAATCCGGTGAGCCGATCGGGCTCGCCAGGCGCCGCGCGCGAACGCTCCGCCGCCATGCTCATGGGCTTAAGCGCTGCAGGACCACCTCCCACACATCCTCGGCGACCATGGCCTCGGGCTGGCTCGCGTCGATGACCACGCAACGGTCCGGCTCCTCCTCGGCGATATCGAGAAAGGCCCTGCGCACGCGCTCATGCAGCATAAGCTCCTGGCTCTCGAAGCGGTCGGGCGTATTGCCGCTACGCCGCTCGGCCGCGCGCCCAAGACCCTCCTCGGGCGGAATATCGAGAACGAAGGTAATGTCGGGCAGAAGGCCCCCGACCGTAAGCCGCTCCAAGGCGTTGATCAGCCCGCGCGGCACGCCGGCCGTGGCCCCTTGATAGGCGCGCGTGGAATCCAGGAAGCGGTCGCACACGACCCATTTGCCTTCGTGCAGCGCCTGCCCGATCGCGTTCTCAATATGGTCGGCACGCGCGACCGCGAACAGCAACGCTTCGGCAAAGGGACCGAACTGCCAGACGCGCCCGGAGAGCAGCGCCTCGCGGATCTCCTCGGCGGCCGGCGAGCCGCCGGGCTCGCGGGTGGCGAGTACCTTGCGGCCGGCGCGCGCCAGCCGGTTGGCGAGAATGCCGGCCTGGGTCGACTTGCCGGAGCCCTCGCCGCCTTCGAATGTGATGAATCTACCGGTTTCGGTGGCTTCGCGCTGCATTGTATTAGCGGGCTACAATAGCCAGCCGAAGGCGAGGACGAGCAGCGAATCCAAGCCGCGCATGGCGAAGTTGCTCTGGTCGATGTCGTCGCCGGCATAAAGCGGAATGTCGTTGGTCGCTTGGGATTCGGCCGAGGTCACTCTCAGTACCGCCACCTGATCGCCTTTGCGGATGGGAGCCTTGATCGGCCCATCATACACGATCGAGGCCGTGACCTTGCCGGTCGCGTTGGCGGGCAGGATGATGTTGATGTTGCCGTCGCCGACAAGCGGCACGTAATGCTCGGTTCCCCCCCACACAAGCGCGTCACTCACCTTTTGACCTTCGTCGAACAGCCTGAAGGGCTTGAAGCTCTTGTAGCCCCAGTCGAGCAGTTTGCGCGCCTCGGCCTCCCGGTCCTTCGCCGACTCGAGCCCGCCGACCACAAGGAGGAGCCGCTGGCCGCCGCGCTTGCCGCTCGCCACCAGCCCATAGCCCGACTCCTTGATGAAGCCCGTCTTCAGCCCGTCCACCCCAATTTCGGCGAAGACGAGCGGATTGCGATTACGGAACGTGAACTTTTCGCGGTACTTGAACTCCTTCTGCCCGAAGAAGTGATAGTACTCGGGGTAAGTGTAGATGAGATAGTGGGCGAGGATCGCGAGCTCGCGCGCGCTCATCAGATGGCCTTCGGCCGGCAGACCGGTCGCGTTGACGAAGGTCGATTTCTCGAGCCCGATGGTTCGGGCGTACTCGGTCATCTGTTTGGCAAATGCTTCTTCGCTGCCGGCAATCCCTTCGGCGAGAATGATGGCGGCATCGTTGCCCGACTGGACGGTGATGCCCTGGATAAGATCGCTCACGCTCACCATGGTATTGAGCGGCGCGAACATGGCCGAGCCGCCGGAAGGCGCTCCTCCAGTCCGCCACGCATGTTCGGTTACCTTGAACTCGTCCTCGAGCTTGAGCCGCCCTGCCTTCAACTCGCGGAACACGATGGCGAGCGTCATGAGCTTGCTCATGCTCGCCGGCGGGGCCAGCGTATCGGCGTCCTTCTCGAACAGCGTGAGATTGGCGTCGGCATCCATAAGGACGGCATGCTTGGCCTTGGTCTCGAAGGCGCTTGGCGGAGCGGCGGCGCGGACCGTGGCCGCGACAGAGCCGGCGCCGAGCGCGAGAACGGCGGCTACCGCAGCGATCTTGATCCATCTGTCAAGGCGCGAGGCGTGCACGGGGCTGACCGGGGTAGGATCGAAGTGGATGATGACGGCCGCTGTCCGCAGCCGAACTCAGCAAATATCAAGCGCTCTTGCGGAAAAATCAACCCGGTAGCCGAAAAGGGCGCCCTAGTTCTTCGCCACCAGCTTGGCGCCTTGATAGCCGGCCTTCGCCACCTTGGCCAGTGCCGCTTCGGCTCCTGATTTATCCGAAAAAGGCCCGACGCGGACGCGGAAATAGACGTTCCCGCCCACGGCGATTGGGGCCACGTCGACGGGCGCAATGGCGGAAAGGACGTTGCGCGCTCGCTCGGCGTTCTCCTTGCTCTTGAACGAGCCCGCCTGGATGACCGGCCCGTTAACCTGCGCTTTCGGCTTAACCTCGCGTGGGATGGAGCCTGTGGCCTGAGGGGCCGGTAGCGCGGCGGCTTTGGTGGTCGCCTTCCAGCCTTGCAACGCGATATCGGTGGGAGCTGCTTCGTCTTGCGGCGCAGCCTCTTGCGGGGCGGCCTGCTTCCACCGGCGTGCCAAATTCTCTGGATTTTCCGGAGGTAGCGTGCTGCTAACGGCGAATGCCCCGTCCCTCCCCTTTGACGATTTCCCTTTGGCTGCAAACTGAACCCAGCTCTGGTTGGCGAGATATCTCCGCTCATAACTGTCGTCGCCGTTCAAGGGCGCGCGGCCGAGATATTTGACGCGCACGGTCGCCGTGCCGTGATTGCGGAAGCCGAGCAGCTCAGCCGAGCGGCGCGACAGATCGATGACACGGTCGCGCGCGTAAGGCCCTCGATCGTTGATGCGGACCACGACGGACCGGCCGTTGTTGAGATTGGTCACCCGCGCATAGACCGGCAGCGGCAAGGTGGGATGCGCCGCCGAGAGACGATCCATGTCGTAGATCTCGCCATTGGCGGTGCGCCGCCCGTGGAACAGCTCGCCATACCAGGACGCGCTGCCGACCCGGTCGTAGCCTGGGTCCTCCCGCGGCGTGTACCAGAGGCCGGCGATTTGATAGGGCTTGCCGACTTGGTAGTAACCGCCGCCTTTCGGCACCGGCTGTCCGAGCGGGATCACGCGCTCGCCAAGCTTCTCGCCGTTGTCGCTCCCTGAGCTGCAAGAAGAGAGGCCAAAGGCGAGACTGGCAGTCAGCAGAAGCGGCACGACAAAGCTTGCGGCGCCGAACGAGCCCGCATCATCACGCCCGCCCGCAAGCCGCGCAGGCTTGAGCTGACCCACAAAACGCAACGTCCCGACCCCCGGAAGGGCTTCTAACGAGGCGTCGGAACGACCTCGCTGAGGCCGCGAGATCGACGCAGCCGGCCCCGGCCCGACTGTCGGCCAGAGAGCGTTAGCAAAGCATGAATCTAGAGGAGCGCGCGGGGCTGCGCGCCGATGCGCTCGAGGCAAGACGCCGCGACCTGATCGACAGGAAGGCTCGCATCGATCACCTCGAAGCTTTGCGGTCCGATGGCGTAGCCAAGTTGAACATCGACCACCTCTTGTGTCGCGTCCGACACATCGCCGGTGCGGGTGGCAATCCTGTCCCGCAAGACGGTTGCCGGCGCTTCGAGCCAAAGCCCGGTGAACGGGACGCGCTCCTCTGCCGCGAGCGCGGCAAGCGCCTCACGCTCCTCCTGCTTTGCATGCACGGCGTCGACGATCACGGCCTGCCCGCCTTCGAGCGCCATGAGGGCGCGCTTGCGGCACATGGCATAAACTCGATCGGAAACCTCCGGCGCATAGGCGCTGGCCGGCAGCCGTTCCGACGGAGCGACCCCGAACAGGCGCTTGCGCTCGACATCGCTCCGCACATGCACCGCACCTGGAAAGGCGCCGATTGCGGGCGCGATGGCGCGGGCGATCGCCGACTTGCCGGTGCCCGACAATCCGCCGATGGCGATCAGCCTCGGCGCGGGCGGCGCCAGGAATCGCCGCGCCAGCTCGAAGTAGTTCCGCGCATCATCCCGCGCCAAATCCCCCGCGCTCTGCGTCAATTTCCGCGCGCGCAACAGCTCGACCTTGGCTCGGATCGTCGCCCGCATCGCCAGGAAAAGAGGCAGCGTCGCGAGTCCAATGAGATTGCCCGTGCTCCCCTCTTCATCGAGATAGGCGTTGAGCACGGCGTTGGCGTGCAGCGTGAGTCCGCGCTTGCCGAGATCCATGAGCAGGAAGGCGAGATCGTAGAGGACGTCGATGGTGGCAAGCCGATAGTCGAACTCGATGGCGTCGAACAGGACGGGCGAGCCATCGATCTCGACGATGTTGCGCAAGTGGAGATCGCCGTGGCAATGGCGCACGTAGCCTCCCCTCGCCCGCGCCACAAGCAATGGCGAGAGTGCGGCGAGCCTCTCGTGGCATGCGCCGGCCAGCTCCCGCGCCGCTCGCGCCGGAAAAACATTCGCATTAGCGGCAAAGGCTTCCGCGTTGTCGCGGAGCACGCCTTCGAGCGGCAGCACCGCTTGGTCCGCCGCCAGCACGCGGTCGGCCGAATCATGGAAACGGGCGATGACCTCCGCCAGACGGGGCATCGAGGCCAGGTCAAGCCGCCCCTCGCCTGCCATGCGGTCGTAGAGCCTCGCCTGATCGAATCGGCGCATGCGCAGCACCCATTCGACCGCCTGCCCCTCCCCTCCGAGGCGAAAGGTGCCGCTCTCTCCGATGGTTACTGGGACGACTTCGAGATAAAGCTGAGGCGCGGTGCGGACGTTGACGCGGAGCTCGTTCAGGCAAGCCTCATGCCGCTTCTTAAGCGTCGAAAAATCGAGAAAAGGGTATTTGACCGCCCGTTTTACCTTGTAGGCAGAGGCGCCGGCGAGAAAGACGATGGAGGCATGGGTCTCGATGCGCTCTACGGTTGCAGGTGGCGGCGCGTAGGCTTCCGGCCGCCCCATGAATTCCACGACCTTAGCCTGAAGGGAGTCGGCCCCGCCCATAGGTTAACCATAGCATGAGAATCGCGTGCCCCTTGGGCCACAGGACCTTTGAAAAACCTAAAGAAACGAGCTTCGCCCCTTGCTGGCCAAAGGTTAACTGGCTAACGTTCGGTCGGACGGGGCGGAAGTTGCGGAAACACCAAGCGAAGTTCGTCTTCGTGTTCGGTAAATATCTCTCGCTTCAGCGCGGCGGACGCCTCTCTACGCTGAAATTGGCTAGTCAGATGTTTGTCGTGTCGGGGCCAGGCCCGGCGACGGCCAAGGACGCAAGTCAGGCCGACATCCAATGCCATGCTTGCCGCCATATCGGGCCAGAAGACCAAGCTGGCCGGCAAGACCGGCAAGGGGCAGAGATGGCCCTATTACTACGGCATCCAGCCGACCGGCTACCCTGACCAGCCCTTCATCCCGCAGCTCTATTACGACGGCGCCACCACGCAGATCCTGCTCAACGGCCTGACGCGCGTGCCGGAGCCCGTCGTTCCGCTGCCGCCCCCGCCGCAAACGCCCAACTTGCCGCCGGTCATCAGTGGCCCATCCAACAGCCTGACTCATCTGCCCTGAGGGCTTGCTAGGCCGAACGGGCGGACCATGGTTGTCTCCTGAGTGCCGCCGCGCTGCCCTTGTCAGGCCTCGGCCGGCCACCAATATTAGCCTCCTTTCCCTTTTTCACTAAATTGCCCGCGACTTATTTGAGTTTGAGCCTCGTCATTTGGCCGGTGACGGGAGCCGGCGCTAGGATCGGGCGTTAGTTAAGGTTGGCGTGATGCGTGACGCGAAACATCAGATGTGGGCCGAGGCCTGCGCTCTCATCAAGCAGGCCGAGCAGCTCCAGCGCCAGTTCTTCGAGCCCTCGCGCGAAGGCGCCCGCTGGGAGCCGCCCGTGGATGTGTTCGAGACCGAGCGGCAAGTTTGGATCATCGCCGCCCTGCCCGGCGTGGCGCCCGAGGCGGTGCGGGTGGAGATCGAAGGCCCGACGCTGATTATTGCCGGCATCCGCCCCCTGCCATGCAAGGGGCGGAAGGCCAAGATCGTGAGATTGGAGATCCCCTATGGGCGTTTCGAGCGGCGCATCAGCCTTTCGCCTCGCTTGCGCCTTGCCGAGCGCGAACTCTTGAATGGCTGTCTCGTGCTCACTTTCTCCAAGCTGTAAATCCGGAAGTCTGGTCCAGAAGTCATGAACGATACCGAACACATGACGCCGCAATCGGCCGAAGGCCCGCCTCCTGCTCAGAGCGAGCAGGCCGAAGCTGCGTCTCAGCGACCGGCGAGCGAGGCCTCCGCGCAGCTCGAGCTCCCCGAGGGAGCGCTCATTCTCTTGCCGACCCGCAATGTCGTGCTCTTCCCCGGCATCGTGGTGCCGCTCGCGCTCGGCCGCGCGCAGTCGATCGCCGGCGCGCAGGCGGCCGCGCAAGGAGACAAGCCGGTCGGCGTGCTCTTGCAGAACGATTCCTCTGTCGACGCGCCGGGACCTGAGCATCTGCATCGCGTCGGCACCGTCGCCGAAATCCTGCGCTACGTGACCGCACCCGACGGCAATCATCACCTCATCGCCCGCGGCACGCGGCGCTTCCGCGTGCTTGAGTTCCTGCCGGGCTATCCCTTCCTCGTCGCCCGCGTCGACGAGATCGGCGAGGCCGAGGTCTATTCTACCGAGATCGCCGCGCGCATGCACCAGCTGAAGGAGCGCGCGCGCGAGGCCGTCTCGCTTCTGCCCAACGTGCCGCCCGAGATAGCGACCGCGATCGAGCAGGTCCAGTCGCCGTCGGCGCTCGCCGACTTCATCGCCAATGTCTCCGATCTCACGCCGGCCGAGAAGCAGGACCTGCTGGAGACTTTCGAGGTCTCGATGCGCATCGACAAGCTGCTGCGCTATCTCGCCCAGCAGATCGAAGTGTTGCGGCTCTCCAAGCAGATCGGCGAGCAGACGCAGGAATCGCTTGCCGGACGCCAGCGCGAGCACATCTTGCGCGAGCAGCTTCGCCAGATTCAAAAGGAACTCGGCGAGGGAGACGAGACCCAGGCCGAGATCGCCGAGCTGCGTGAGGCGATCAAGAAGGCCGGCATGTCCGAGGAGGCCGAGAAGCAGGCTCTGAAGGAGCTGAAGCGGCTCGAGCGCATGCCGGAGGCTTCCGCCGAGCACGGCATGGTGCGCACCTATCTCGATTGGCTGATCGAGCTCCCCTGGTCGACGCTCTCCGACGAGCAGATCGACATCGCCGAGGCTCGCCGCATCCTCGACGAGGACCATTACGGCCTGCCCAAGGTCAAGCAGCGCATCCTCGAATATCTCGCCGTGCGCAAGTTGAAGCCCGAGGGCAAGAGCCCGATCCTGTGCTTCGTCGGCCCGCCCGGCGTCGGCAAGACCTCGCTCGGCCAGTCGATCGCCCGCGCCATGGGCCGCAAATTCGTGCGGCTCTCGCTCGGCGGCGTGCATGACGAGGCCGAGATCAGGGGCCATCGCCGCACCTATATCGGGGCGCTGCCCGGCAACGTGATCCAGTCGATCCGCAAAGCCGGGACGGCCAACCCAGTGATGATGCTCGACGAAATGGACAAGCTGGGCGCCAGCTTTCAGGGCGATCCGTCTTCCGCCCTGCTCGAGGTGCTCGACCCCGAGCAGAACGCGACCTTCCGCGACAACTATCTCGCGGTGCCGTTCGATCTGTCGCGGGTGATGTTCATCGGCACGGCCAACGTGCTCGATAGCATCCCTGGGCCGTTGCGCGACCGCATGGAGGTGATCGAGCTTCCCGGCTACACCGAGGACGAGAAGGTCGAGATCGCCAAGCGCTATCTCCTGAAGCGCCAGCTCGCCGCCACGGGGCTCACCCCTGAGCAGTGCGAGATCGCCGAGGACGCCATCCGGGCCATCATCCGCGACTACACGCGCGAGGCCGGCGTGCGCAATCTCGAACGCGAGATTGGGTCTCTCCTCCACCACGTCGCCATGCGCGTTGCCGAAGGCAATGCCGAGCACATGCGGATCGGCGCCGATCAGCTGCACGCCATTCTCGGGCCGCGCCGCTTCGAGAGCGAAGTGGCGATGCGCACCTCCGTGCCCGGGGTGGCGACCGGGCTTGCCTGGACGCCGACCGGCGGCGACATCCTCTTCGTCGAGGCCGCGCGGGTGCCGGGCAGCGGTAGATTGATCCTGACCGGCCAGCTCGGCGAGGTCATGAAGGAGAGCGCGCAGGCCGCGCTGAGCCTGGTCAAGGCGCGCGCCTCCTCGCTCGGCGTCGACGCGGGCCTGTTCGAGAAGTCCGACATCCACGTGCATGTGCCGGCCGGCGCCATCCCCAAGGATGGCCCGAGCGCGGGCGTCGCCATGTTCATTGCGCTCGTGTCCCTGCTCACCGGCAGGACGGTCAGGAGCGACACGGCCATGACCGGAGAGATCTCGCTGCGCGGACTCGTGCTGCCCATCGGCGGGGTCAAGAACAAGGTGCTGGCGGCGGTACGTGCCGGCATCACTACCGTGCTCCTGCCCGAGCGCAACAAGAAGGACATTGAGGACGTGCCCGAGGCCGCGCGCGAAGCCGTGCGGCTCGTCTGGCTCTCGACCGTCGACGACGCCATCGAGGCGGCGCTAGAGGCCGCGCCGCAGCGGGAAACGCTGATCGCCTCCGACGATCAGCGCCGCGCCGCCCGCTTCTAGACGCGGGCCCATTGACGTTGGCCGATTAGCGGCTTCAAGGTAAGGCCGCGTCCGGCGCAAGGCCGGCTCAATTTGGGGGCTGTCATGCGTCGGTCGCTTTATGCCCGCCTTCACGCGCGTTTTGGGACACCGATTGACGCGGTAACGCGGCGCGAATTTCTGCTGGGCTCGGTCGCCGCCGGTACGGCGCTGCTGCTCAGCGGCCCGCGTGTGCTCGCCCAACGCGCCCAACCTTCCGGCAAGTCGGTCATCGTCATCGGTGCGGGCTTTGCCGGCCTCACCGCCGCCTATGAGTTGCTGGCGGCCGGCTATGACGTGACGGTGCTGGAAGCCCGCGATCGGGTCAGCGGCCGGGTCGTCACCTTCGACAATTTCGTGCCGGGCCGCTTCGTCGAGGGCGGCGGCGAATTGATCGGCAGCAATCACCGGCTTTGGGCTGCCTACGCCAAGAAGTTCGGTCTCGAGTTCCTCGATATTCCCGACACCGGCGCCGATTGGCCGGTCGTCATCGACGGCAAGCTCCTGAGTGAAAGCGAAACCGTGCCCCTGTGGCAGGGAATGGACGACATCCTTGAGTCGATCGGCGACGACGCAAGGCCCGTGCTTGAGGACACGCCATGGGAAACGCCTGACGCCAAGAGGATCGACCTGACCACCGTCGCCGATAAGGTCATGTCGGTCGAAGCGCCCGAGATCGCGAAAAAGGCGATCATTGGGGACTTCGTGTCCGAGACGGGCGTGCCGTCCGATCGGCAGGGCTATCTCGGTTTGCTCGCTGCCGTCAAAGGGGGCAGCCTCGAGAAGTACTGGACCGAGACCGACGTTTATCACTGCAAGGGCGGCAACCAGCAGCTCGCGCAGAGGCTCGCCGCGGAGATCGGCGCCGAGCGCATCCTTTTGAACATGCCTGCAAGCGAGGTGCAGATCGGGAAGGATCGCGTCGTCGTGGCTTGCGCCGACGGCCGGATTTTCACCGCAGACGATGCGATCCTGACCGTTCCGCCCTCGGTCTGGGACAACATAAAATTCGACCCCCCGCTCCCGGCGTTCCTGCGGCCGCAGATGGGGCACAATGTCAAATATCTGATCTCGCTCAAGAACCGTTTCTGGCTGAACGACGATCTCGCGCCGGAATCGCTGAGCAACGGAAACGTTCAGGCCACCTGGGAATCAACCGCCGGTCAGGAGGGCGACGCGCCCGCCGGCATGATCGCCTTCTCCGGCGGGCCCGGCGCCGACGCGATGCGGGCAATCTCCGCCGACAAGCGCGACGCGGCCTATGAGGAAGAGCTTCGGGGGCGCTACCCAAAATTTGCCGAGGCCTTCGTTGCCAGCCGCTTCATGGATTGGCCGGCGGTCCCTTGGACGCGTGCGAGCTACTCCTTCGCCGCTCCCGGCGAGGTGACGACCATGGGACCGATCCTGCACCAGGGCATCGCGGACCGGCTGCATTTCGCCGGCGAGCATTCTTGCTACAAATTCGCCGGATACATGGAGGGCGCGCTCAATTCGGGCGTCGCCATCGCTCGGCGTCTGGCTGTCCGCGACGGCATCACGATCGACGGCGGCAATTGATTGAGCGCTACTGCCGCAGCAGCAGACCCGGAAAGTGGGAGCTGCACGCCATCACATGGGTGATGGCGGCGCGGTCATATTCGTCCCCCGACCGATAGGTCTCGAAATAGGCGTTAAGCCGGAGGACACGATCCTGCATGGCGCCGACCGCCTGCAAGCCTACCGAGACGCCGTAATTGGTGAAGGCGAAGCGCATCTCCGGCAGGTAAGGTTCGCGCGCGAAATAGCCCTCCTCCATCCACATCCGGTCGAGCATGGCGAGCGAGCGCCGCCTCTGCAGTTCGGCCCAACCCTCCGTCGGGAAGAAATGCGTCATCCACAACATCATGCCGAGCCCAAGATCCTGGGTGATGACGAGGTCGCCGGCGGTTCGGTCGATGATCTCGCGCATCTCGGCGATTTCGCCAGCGAGCGCCTGCTCATCCAGCAGCCGGTACGACACATAGCCGTCAAAGGCATCGAGCGCGCCGAAACCGTAGCCCGGGTAAGGCCCACTCAAATCCTCCTTCATTTTCCAGATCACGCCACGGCCGGGAACGACGAAGGGGCCGTGGATATCGCGCGCCAGGGCGACGCCTTTCTCCCGATAGGAGGCCTCATAGCGACCCAGCACGGAAAGGGCGTAGAGCCACATGGCGAGGTAGTGGAAATATTGTCCGTCGCGGTCGGGCTCTTCGCCGATGCGGATGCCGCGCTTCCGCCCGAGCACCCGCTCGACCTCGGCCACGAGCCACACGGCCTCGTCGAGGAAGCGCTGCTCTTTCAGCTCCTCGTAGAGGGAGACGAGAAGCACGAGGCCGAAGGCATCGGTCCAGAGATAGCGGAGCCCGTTCGGCCAAATCCGCTCCGAGCGCATGAAGGCAAGCTTGGCGAGGACATAGTCGATGTCCTTGAGGCCCGTCATCGCCCGTCGCGCACTGCTGCCATGGTTGCCTCCATTCTCCAGGCGCACCTTGGGCAACGCACCCCGAAGAACCTTGACCAGGATCAAAGGAACGGATCGGCCGGCCTGTCGAGTGCTCAATTCGCCAGATTTGGCAATGCTCTACGCGACGCCAGGCTCCTCCCCGCCGGCCTGAGGAGAACCGCCGCTTGCAACTTCCTCTTCCCTGCCTTGAGGCTTATGATCTGAGAGGTATTGCGAGGGCGGCGGGGATGCGATTTCTCTTTGGCATGATCATCGGGGCGTTGCTCACCATCGGCGGCGCCTACGTCGCCGATTCCAGGGCAGACCCTCTCCTGGGCGGCCGCATGGTGAACTGGGACGTGGTCGGGCAAAAGGTGAACGATCTCACCGTCGACCTGAGGAGAGTCTGGGACAACTTCACGCGTCAAATTACGGGACCGCCTTAAGCCGGCCTCTTTCCCAGACGGAGTGCAGCAGAGCCGGCAGTTGAATATCGGCGGCAGCCGCCCCGGCTTTATAGAGAAGCTGCACCCGCTCGCTCGGTCGCGACACCGGCGCGCGTTGCTCCTTCGATCCCTTCGGATGGGAGCTCGACTTTTCCGAGGCGGCGGTCCCCACCATGTTCATGCCCGTGAGAAATGCCGCGCCGCTGCCGATGACGGCGGCAATAGCGAAAATTTGCAGGACGCGCCGTAAACTCGCGCGCTCCGGCGCCTCCATGGTCACCGTCCGGTTGATGTAAGCGAGAAACGAACTCAGAAGCGCGGCAATAGCCCCGCCGCTGAAGAACAGCATCGCCGCTGCGTATTTGGAATCGACCGTCGACTCCGGAGCCTTCGCCAAGATCGACAGCAGGACGAGCGCCGCGGCGCCATTGAGCAGGACGAGAAAGGCAAGCGCCCGGGCGGCAAACCGGTTTCGCTCCCTCTCGATGAAAACAGGGTCAAGTTGCGGATCGGCCCGGTTAGCGTTGTTCGGCGACATGCGCGTCATCATCCCTCCCCTTGAGGCCGCATTGTGACGAGGAACGCAAGCGACCGGTAGCCGGCGGGTCAACGCTGCCGGCTCATGCTTCAAATAGTTGGCGGAGACGGAGGGATTCGAACCCTCGATACGGCTTTTGACCGTATAACGGTTTAGCAAACCGCCGCCTTCAGCCTCTCGGCCACGTCTCCGAACAATGAAGGCTTACTGATCCACTGCTGGGCGGTCAACATCGCTCCCCTTAAGCGGGCGCTTGGGAGCGAGCGCGGCTTCGCGACCATCCAACTTGCTGCCCCGGCTCGACAAATGGTGCCGGCGCGGACGGATATCGAGGGGACCGGCGCTTAATCGGCAGGTTTCCCCATGGGATACGCGTCTGGGTTGCAGCTGAATTATCCCCGATTTTCCGACGCTTTGGCTGTCATGCCTATGCTAAACTTTCAAGCAATATGACGGGAGAGGGATCCGCCCGCGCCATGGCTTGGCAGTTTCGCCAAAGGCCGCTTTCGCATGTGGCGTTCGCCGCAGGCCTCATCGTCTGCGCCGCGCCGTTCGCCCTGGCCGGTGAGGCAAGCTACTGCGTCACTTGCACGAATCCCGACCAGACCTATGTCTGCCGGGTCACCGCCGGAGGCTCGAAGCCGAGCGACGCGCTGAAGCTTTACTGCGTCATCCGCACGGCCAAGGAGGGCCACCATGCCTCCTGCTCGGCGGAGCGCAGCTCCCCTGCCTGCAACGGGGTGGAGAAAGTCTACAGCTATGACGGCCCGATGCCGGAGGACCTCGCCTCGGATGTTCGCATTAAGAACCTCACCGACAAGATCGATCAGAACCAGAAAGCCTTCGAGAAGCCGAAGGGCGATCAGCCCAAGACGCTCGTCGAGCTCGGCGGGCGCGCGGTCAGCGCCTCACGGCAGGGCTTGCGCAACGCGCGCAGCAGGCTAGGCGGCTCGTCGCAGGAGGTTGATCAGTCGCTGCCAGAGGAACCGCTTTCGCTCGATCAATCGCCCGCACTTCTCCCGGCCGAGAGCTCCCCAGTCGCAAGCCCCGAAGAGAGCCATCCAAGCCGAGCCCAGCGAGCCAGCAGCGCGGTCGGCGGTTTCGCACGCAAGAGCTACCGCTGCGTCTTTTCCCTCTTCCGCAAGTGCCGCGACGAGACGGCTGACGGCGACACTCTGCGCTAGTGAGTTTGCAGCCACTCGCGGGCGAGCTTCTGCGCGGAGGCGATCTGCTCGGTCGACATCTCGCGGGCGACCTCAATGCGATGAGCCAAGGCCGATGGGTTGCCGCGCGCGGCGGCAAGATTGAACCATTTGTGAGCCACGACGAGGTCGGCTGCCACGTCCCGACCGGTCGCATAAAGCATCCCAAGCTCGAAAAGGGCATCCGGAGCGCCCATCTGCGCCCCCAACTCGACCGTTTCCGTCGAAATGTCCATCCGCGCCATCTCACATGCCCCCTTTTACCACTCGTCTGACGACCTGTCGAATATTCGGGTGATTACACAAGATACCCAGGCGTCTTTGTTGCACCATCGACGCGATAAGCATGGGAGAGCACTTTGAACAACTCCTGAATGGGCGTGATTAACGCAAAATCACTAAATCTATAACGCTCGGTAATGTTAGTTTACATTGCGCGGCAATCAGCGGCTAATCGGTTAAGCTTTGCGCTTTGGCAATGGTTCTTTGACCATTCAAAGTGACTTGTCGATAACCAAGAAGAGATTTCGCGTTCCCTGTGCGCGGGACGCGTTCGCCCATGCTGGCGGACGCTCAGGGCAGCAACACCGTCGATCCCGTGGTGAGCCGTGCTTCGAGATCGCGGTGGGCCTGGGCCGCGTCGGCGAGAGGGTAAGTCTGGTTGACGGCGATCCTCACCTTCCCCTTGGCGAGGACGTCGAACAGGTCGTTCGCCGTGGTGACCAGATCCTTGCGCGTCTCGACATAGGTACCGAGCGAGGGACGCGTGGCGAATAGCGAGCCCTTTTGCGACAGCAGCGTGATCTTGAACGGCGGCACCGGACCCGACGCCTGCCCAAAGCTTACCCACATGCCGAGCGGCTTGAGGCAATCGAGCGAAGCGGGAAATGTGTCCTTGCCGATCGAGTCATAGACGACGTCGACCCCCTTCCCCTTGGTGTACTCCTTCACCTTGGCGACGAGGTCCTCCTCGCGGGTGTTGATGACGTGGGTGCAGCCGTGCGCCCGCGCGATCAGAGCCTTGCCCGCCGAGCCCACCGTACCGATCACGGTTGCGCCCAGCGAGGCCGCCCATTGGCAGGCGATGAGCCCGACGCCGCCAGCCGCGGCGTGGAACAGGAGCGTCGTCTCGCGGCCCACTCTATAGGTGCGGCGCAGGAGATATTGCGCGGTCATGCCCTTGAGCATGATAGCGGCCGCTGTCTCGTCGCTGATGCCGGCGGGAATCTTGACCACGCGCTCCGCCGCGATCAGGCGCTCCTCGGCATAGGCGCCGATCGGTCCTGCATAGGCGACGTGCCGGCCCACCTTGAGGTCGCGCACGCCCGCGCCTATCGCGGTGACGATGCCCGCCCCCTCCATACCCGGAGTGAAGGGAAGCGAGGGTTGCGGGTAGAGGCCGGTGCGACTGTAAACGTCGACATAGTTGAGGCCGATCGCCGTCTGCCTGATCTTGACCTCGCCTGGGCCTGGGTCGCCGATTTCGACCTCCTCCCATTTGAGGACTTCGGGCCCGCCATAGTCATGGACGCGGATCGCGTGCGTCATTCGATCCCGAGCTTTTTCTTGATGAGCTCATTGACGGCTTGCGGGCTCGCCTTCCCGCCTGTGGCTTTCATCACCTGGCCGACGAACCACCCGGCAAGCGCGGGCTTGAGCTTAGCCTGCTCGGCCTTCTCGGGGTTGGCGGCGATGACCTGATCGACCGCCTGCTCGATGGCGCCCATGTCGGTGACCTGAGTCAGGCCGCGGTCCTTGACGATAGTCTTCGGATCGCCGCCCTTCGTCCAAACGATGTCGAACACGTCTTTGGCGATCTTGCCCGAGATGGTCTCCGCCTTGATGAGATCGATGATCGCGCCGAGCTGGCCGGCAGTGACGGGACTGTCGACAATGTCCCGACCTTCCTTGTTGAGGCGGCCGAACAGCTCGTTGATCACCCAGTTCGCGGCTTGCTTGGCGTCGCGGCCCTTGGCCACGTTCTCGAAATAATCGGCAGATTCCTTCTCGGCGATCAGCACATCGGCGTCATAGGGGCTCAAGCCATAGTCGGCGATGAAACGCGCGCGCTTGGCATCGGGAAGCTCGGGCAGGTTCTTACCAAGCCTATTCACATAGTCTTGCGTCAGCTCGAGCGGCAGCAGGTCGGGGTCCGGGAAATAGCGATAATCGTGCGCCTCCTCCTTCGAGCGCATCGAGCGCGTCTCACCGGTCTTGGCGTCGAACAGCCGCGTCTCCTGATGGATGATGCCGCCCTCCTCCAGGATCTCGATCTGGCGGCGCGCCTCGTGCTCGATGGCCTGGCCGATGAAGCGGATGGAGTTGACGTTCTTGATCTCGCATCTTGTGCCGAACTTCTCCCCGGGCCGGCGCACCGACACGTTGACATCGGCCCGGAGCGAGCCCTGCTCCATATTGCCGTCGCAAGTGCCGAGATAGCGCATGATGGTCCGAAGCTTCGTGAGGAACGCCTTAGCCTGCTCGGAGGAGCGGAGGTCCGGCTTCGACACGATCTCCATTAGCGCCACGCCCGAGCGGTTGAGATCGACATAGGAATAGAGCGGGTGCTGGTCGTGCAGGCTTTTGCCCGCGTCCTGCTCAAGATGCAACCGTTCGATGCCGACGGTGACCCGCTCGCCGCTCAAGAGGTCGACGATGACCTCGCCCTCGCCCACGATCGGGCTCTTGTACTGGCTGATCTGATAGCCCTGCGGCAGGTCGGGATAGAAATAGTTCTTGCGGTCGAAAATCGAGTTGAGATTGATTTTCGCCTTGAGGCCGAGCGCGGTGCGGATCGCTTGGGCGATGCAGCCTTCGTTGATCACGGGCAGCATGCCGGGCATGGCGGCATCGACCAGGCTCACATGGGAGTTCGGCTCGCCGCCGAACTCGGTCGAGGCGCCCGAGAACAGCTTGGCGTTGGAGGTCACCTGCGCATGCACCTCCATGCCGATCACCACCTCCCAGGGGCCGGTCTCGCCTGCGATGAGATTGTCCTTTTCGGTCTTAGCGTCCATTGCGGCCGCTACTCCTTGCCCTCAAGCTGCTGGCGGAGCTTCTCCTCCTCATATTGGATGAACCAGCCGATCATCTGCCGCCATAAGGCCTCGGCGAGCTCGGGCGGCAGCCCCTTCTCCGCCGCCCGCGTCCTAACCCTGTCGATCACCTGCTGGATTCGCCAGGGCACGCGCGCCTCGGCCGGCGACTGCTTGAGCTGCCAGGCGCGGTCGACAAAGATAAAACGCTCGCCGATCAGATCGACCAGAGCCTGATCGATGCGATCGATCTCGGCCCTCACCTCCTCCATGTTGCGGCAGTCCTTGGCTTTGCGTGGCGCCATGGCGTGATCGTCCTTCAAGCTGAAACATGCGGTACGACGGCGTCGACCTCGATTTCCACCAGCCACTCCGGCCTAACGAAGGCCGTCACTTGAAATATGCTGTTGGCAGGGCGGATATCGCCGAAGAACTCGCCATGCACGCGGCCCACCGCCTCCCAATGGGTGATGTCGACGAGATATATCCGCGTGCGAATCACGTCCTTAAGGCTCGCTCCCGCATCCGCCAAAGCCTTCTCGACGATTTCGAGAATGGCGCGAGTCTGGGCCGCTGGATCGCCCATGGCGACTGGCTTACCGCCGGAGCCCGCAGTCGTGCCGGCGACTGCCACAATATTGCCGACGCGCACCGCGCGGGAAAAGCCGACGATCGGCTCAAACGGGCTGCCGGAGGTAACTAACAGACGTTTCGTCTGTGGGTTCATGCCGCTTTGCTCCACCAATCATGCGGTTTAGCGAGCGGTCCCGCCGCTTCCTCGATCACGCGGCCCACGCGGAACAGCGTCTCCTCGTCGAACGGCTTGCCGATGAGCTGAAGCCCGAGCGGCGTACCCTCTGACGATAGCCCGGCCGGCACGCTCATCCCCGGCAAGCCTGCCATGTTCACCGTCACGGTGAAGATGTCGTTGAGATACATCTCGACCGGGTCTCCCGATTTCTCGCCGAGCGCAAAGGCAGGTCCCGGCGTTGTTGGCGTGAGGATGGCATCGACCGCTTCGAACGCGCTATCGAAGTCGCGCTTGATCAAGGTGCGCACCTTCTGCGCCTTGAGATAATAGGCGTCATAATAGCCCGCCGACAGCACATAGGTGCCGATCAGGATGCGGCGCTTCACCTCCTGCCCGAAGCCGGCCGCGCGCGTGTTCTCATACATCGAGGTCACGTCGGAGCCCTTCTCGCGCAAGCCGTAGCGCACGCCGTCATAGCGGGCGAGATTGGAGGAGGCTTCGGCCGGCGCGACAATATAATAAGAGGGTAGCGCATATTTGGTGTGCGGCAGGCTCACCTCTTTGGTCTTGGCGCCGGCGTCCTTCAGCCATTCCACCCCCTTCTGCCACAAGGCCTCGATCTCCGGCGCCATGCCCGGCACGCGATATTCCTTGGGGATGCCGATGGTGAGCCCCTTCACGCCCTTCCCCACGGCGGCCTCGTAGTCCGGCACTTTCATATCGACGCTCGTCGTGTCCTTGGGATCATGACTCGCCATGACCTGCAACAGGATGGCGGCATCCTCCACGGTGCGGGCGATCGGTCCCGCCTGATCGAGCGATGAGGCGAACGCCACGATCCCCCAGCGCGAGCAGCGGCCGTAGGTAGGCTTGATGCCGACCGTGCCGGTCACGGCGGCGGGCTGGCGGATCGAGCCGCCCGTGTCCGTCGCCGTGGCGCCCATGCAGAGCCTCGCCGCCACCGCCGCGGAGGAGCCACCCGAGGAGCCGCCGGGCACGAGCTTTGCGTTCGAGCCTCGGCGCTGCCAGGGATTGATGACCGGGCCGTAATAGCTCGTCTCGTTGGACGAGCCCATGGCGAATTCGTCATTGTTGAGCTTGCCCAGCATCACCGCGCCGGCTGCCCAGAGATTGGCCGTTACCGTCGACTCATAAGTGGGCGTGAAGCCGTCGAGAACGTGCGAGCAGGCGGTGGTGCGGAACCCTTTGGTGCAGAACAGGTCCTTGATGCCGAGCGGGATGCCTTCGAGCGTGCCTCCCTCTCCCTTTTTGAGGCGCGCATCGCTTGCCTTTGCCATCTCGAGCGCCCGCTCCGGCGTCGGAAGAACGTATGCGTTGAGCGCCTCGTTGGCGGTTTCGATCGCGGCGAGATGAGCTTGCGTGAGCTCGCGCGCCGAGAACGACTTGTCGCGCAAGCCCTCGCGCGCTTCGGCAATGGTGAGATCGGTCAGTTTGGTCACGGCCTACGGCTTCAAATGTTCGCACAAGAAAACGGCGCGGCGCATCATGCCCTCCTATTCGACGACCTTGGGCACGACGAAATAGCCGTCATCGACCTGTGGCGCGTTCTTGAGGATGTCGGCGGCGCAGAAACCGTCGGTGACCTCGTCCTTGCGCTTCTTCATGGTCATGGCCGCCACCCGCGTCATCGGCTCGACTGCGCTGGTGTCGATCTCGTCGAGCTGGGCGACCCAATCGAGGATGCCCGACAGTTCCTGCTCGAGCCGGCCTGCCTCCTCCTCGGTGATGGCGAGGCGGGCAAGGCGGGCGATGCGGCGGACAGTGGCGCGATCGACGGACATGGAGGGAGGGGCCTTAAGCTTTGCGTTCCTTGAGCGCTCGTCTAGCACCGTGCCGCTCAAGCGGCAACTTGGCTTCAGACCTCGAACGACACCCCAACCTCGGGCACGAGCACAGTGTTGCCCCCCATCTCGGCGATGAACTTGTCGGCGGTCTCATCGAGCACGGGAAAGGTGCCGTAATGGCAGGGCACGATCAGCTCGAACTCGAAGAAGCGCTTGCAGGCCAGGGCCGCGGTCTTGGCACCCATGGTGTAGCGGTCGCCGATCGGAACGAAGCCGATCGCCGGCGCGTAAATTTCGTTGATCAGCCCCATGTCGGAGAAGATTGCAGTATCGCCCATATGGTAGACCGTTTTGTCGCCGCTTGGAGCAATGATCAGGCCGCAACAGGCGCCGAGATAGACCGGGCGCCCGTCCACGATGTTCGAAGCCGAATGCCAAGCCGGGACGAAGGAGAGGTCGAAGTCGCCGTGATGAAGCGTGCCGCCGGTGTTGCCGGGATCGATTTTCTCCACCCCATGGGCTGCCATGTGGGTGGCGAGTTCGTGCACGGCGATGAGCTGGGCCCCTGTCTCCTTGCAGATGCGCACGGTGTCACCGGTGTGGTCCTCATGGCCGTGGGTGAGCGCCACATGGGTCACGCCTTTGGCGGCCTTATGCAGGGGGATGTCGGCCTCCTCGAAGGTGGCGTTGCCGGTAAGAAAGGGATCGATCAGGATGCTGCTCGAGCCGGTATCGATACGGAAGCAGGAATGGCCGAACCACGTGATCTTCATGCGTTACACCCCTTGATGCGCCTCTCGTGACTGTAGCACCTCTCGTCGCCATCGAAGACCTGCCCAAGCTGCTCGCCGCCGAGGCGCGGCTGCTCGGTCTCGATGTCGGCACTAAGACCATCGGCTTGGCCTTGTCGGACGTGACGCGCTCGATCGCCACGCCGTACCACACAGTGCGCCGTACCAAGTTCACCGAAGATGCCAAGGTCATTCAGGAGGCGGTCGAAGAGCATCAGGTCGGCGCGCTGGTGATCGGCCTCCCTATCAATCTCGACGGCTCTGAGGGACCGCGCGCCCAATCGACGCGGGCCTTCGCCCGCAACCTTGCCGCCCGCATCGAGGTGCCCATGGTCTTCTGGGACGAGCGGCTTTCGACCGCCGCCGTCGAACGACACCTCATCGAGGCCGGCGCCTCCCGCAAGCGGCGCGCTCAAGTGATCGACCGCATGGCGGCAGCCTACATCCTGCAAGGCGCGCTCGACCGGCTGAACCGTCTCACCGCTTAGGCCGCTAGACCGGAGTTCCGTTGAACAGGAGATATTGTGTGGGATTGTCGGGGCAGAAACCCGCGCCGCAGATGAGCAGCGTCGAGATGACGTTGCCGACCGCGAGCACGGCGAACACGACGAATGCCGTGAGCGGCAGCACGTTCATGCGGCTAGACCAAGGCTCGGGGCGCGCGAATTGCCGGTCGTCCAGCAGAAGAACGGCGCAGCCGATGACCATCAGGGCAAAGGCGATGAACGCCCAGGTGTAGAGATGCAGCCCAAAGATCGCATTGCCGTATGAGCCGGTACCCGGGACGATGTGGAGCAGGGTTTGGCGCATGGAGATGGCCGCACCCACGCTTGCGCCCAAGATCGTCACGCCATAATGGCTCGGTCGCGGGCCGAAGAGAAGATTGAGCGCAAGCCCGAAGCCTGCGGCGGTGAAGCCGGCCCGTTGCAGGTTGCACAAGGGACATGGCAGGTCGCGAAACCAGAGCTGATCGATAAAGGCGAGTGCCAGTACGGTATCGACGGCAATCAGCCCCAAGGCATTGAGGAGCCTCGACAGATCGCTCGGCACTCTTCGCCCCCTCAGCTCAAAGTGCGATGTTCAGAACGTCGCTCATATGCACACGGAACAGCACGAGCAGCACCACGAGGCCTGCGACCCAAAAGCCCATCGCCGCCCCGCGCTGCCTGAGCCAGGCCGCGCCAAGTCCGCATGCAAAGAGAAGAAAAGGTAAGCTCATCATGGCGCAGCCTCCGCCTGACCGACTCCATGCCGGGCTTCCGCGCCGGCCGCGCGAGTCTCGTTGATTCGTTGCGAGCCGTAAACCGTAAGTTATTGAAATTCCGGGCGCTGGCAAGCCCGAAGGGCGGCCTCTCCATCTTCTCCCCAACCCCGATAGAAAGGACGAGGCCGCCTGCGCGAGGCAGCCTCGACTGAATGTCTCGGGCAGCGGCTCGCCGCCTGCGGGTCAGGCTAGCAAGGGGGCGCACCAGCACCGGAATGGACCGCAGCGCGCCAGTGGAATCCCGGCGGGCAATGCTGTCCCCACCCATAACAGGCAGTCTTCTTGAGCTTGCCGCTTCCTGCGGTGAGGCTTATACAGTCCCTTTGATGAGCATTGCGGCCGAAGCTTCCGACCTTTCCTTTCCTCACCGCCATCTTCTTGGAATCGAAGGCCTTTCGCCCGCCGAAATCACGGCGCTACTCGATCTTTCCGAACAGGCCGCCAAGCTCAGCCGGCAAATCGACAAGAAACGCGACGATCTGCGCGGCCGCACCCTGATCAATCTCTTCTTCGAGGCTTCGACCCGGACCCAAAGCTCCTTCGAGCTTGCCGGCAAGAGGCTTGGCGCCGACGTGATGAACATGTCGGTCGGCACTTCGTCGGTCCAGAAGGGCGAGACCTTGATCGATACAGCGGTGACCTTGAACGCCATGCGCCCCGACCTCCTCGTGGTGCGCCATCATGCGGCGGGCGCGGTCGAGCTCTTGTCCCAAAAGGTCGACTGCTCGGTGATCAATGCCGGCGACGGCAGCCACGAGCACCCGACGCAGGCGCTGCTGGATGCGCTCACCATCCGCCGCCATAAAGCGCGCATCGAGGGTCTCATCGTCGCGATCTGCGGCGACATCCAGCATTCGCGGGTCGCGCGATCCAACATCCTGCTTCTTAACGCGCTCGGCGCCCGCGTCCGCGTGGTGGCGCCTTCCACATTGCTTCCCTCCGGCATCGGGCGACTGGGGGTCGAAGTCTACACCTCGATGCGCGAGGGTTTGGCAGACGCCGACATCGTCATGATGCTGCGGCTCCAGCGCGAGCGCATGACCTCGAGCCTGGTTCCGAGCACGCGCGAATATTTCCACTTCTTTGGCCTCGACTACGACAAACTCGCCCGCGCCAAGCCGGACGCGCTCGTCATGCATCCGGGCCCGATGAACAGAGGCGTGGAGATCGACTCCAATGTCGCCGACGACGCGCGCAGCGTCATCCGCGAGCAGGTGGAGATGGGCGTGGCGGTACGCATGGCGGTGCTCCAGGCCCTGGCCCGCCATCTGCCGAACCGGTGACGCGATGCAGGCGCTCACCCAGGACCAGCGCTCTCCCTCCCGCGCGACAGCGTTCGTCAATGCGCGGCTGATCGATCCTTCCTCCCACCGCGATCAGACCGGCGGCGTGCTGATCGCAGACGGCCTCATTGCCGATCTCGGACCGCACATCGCGTCAGGCACCGTCGGCGATGCCGAGATTATCGACTGCGGCGGCCGCGTGCTTGCGCCCGGCCTCATCGACATGATGGTCTTTACCGGCGAGCCCGGCCACGAGCACCGTGAGACGCTGGCCACGGCGAGCCGGGCCGCCGCCGCGGGCGGCGTCACCACCATCGTCTGCATGCCCAATACCGACCCGGTGATCGACGACGTGGCGCTAGTCGATTTCATCCTGAGGCGCGCGCGCGACACCGCCCTGGTTCACGTCCATCCCATGGCGGCCATGACCAAGGGTCTGTTGGGCGAGGAAATGAGTGAGATCGGTCTCTTGCACGACGCTGGCGCGGTTGCCTTTGCCAACGGCAAGGCGAGCCTCGCCAACGCCAAGGTCATGCGCAACGTGCTCGCTTACGCCAAGGATTTCGGCGCGCTGATCGTGCACCATCTTGAAGACCCCACGCTGGCCCAGGATGGCGTGATGAACGAGGGCGAAGTCGCGACCAGGCTAGGGCTTCGCGGCGTCCCTGCTGCCGCCGAAACCATCATGCTGGAGCGTGATATCCGTCTGGTCGAGCTCACTGGCGGGCGCTATCACGCCGGCCAGATCTCTTGCCGAGCCTCCCTCGACATCATCCGCACAGCAAAGCTCATGGGCTTGCCCGTCACCTGCGGCGTGTCCATCAATCACCTAACGCTCAACGAAAACGACATCGGCCCCTACCGCACCTTCTTCAAGATAAGACCGCCGCTCCGATCCGAGGACGACCGCCGCGCCATGGTCGAGGGCGTGGCAAACGGGGACATCGACGTGATCGTATCTGCCCACGATCCAAGAGGCGCCGAGGGGAAGCGCCGCCCATTTGCCGAGGCCGCCGACGGCGCCATAGGCCTTGAGACCCTGCTCGCCGTGGCCCTTCGTCTGTACCATAACGGGGACGTCGAGCTTGGCCGACTGCTACAAGCGCTGACGGCAAATCCGGCCCGGCTGCTCGGGACCGGAAGCGGACGCCTCGCCAAAGGTGCCCCGGCCGATCTCGTGCTGATCGACCTCGAGACGCCCTGGGTCGTCGAGCCCGAGCGCTTGCGCTCCAAATCCAAAAACACGCCATTCGACGCCGCGCGGCTTCAGGGCCGCGCGCTCCTGACCGTCGTTGCCGGACGCCTCGTCTACAACTACGCTGACAGTCCGGGCCCGTAACGGCGCCCTCTCTAGAAGGGTGATCGATGCCTCCTCCTGGCGATTGGGGTGACACCGTCCCTTTTCTCCTGAGCCTTTGTCTCTTGAGCTTCGCGTTCGGCTATCTGCTCGGCTCCATCCCCTTCGGACTACTCTTCGCCAAGTTCGCCGGGCTCGGCGATTTGCGTCAGATCGGCTCCGGCAATATCGGTGCCACCAATGTCTTGCGCACCGGCAATAAGGGCCTGGCCGCGCTCACGCTCCTGCTCGACCTGCTGAAGGGCACAGCCGCCGTCTGGGTGGGATCTCATTTTGGTCCGTACGCGGCAATGGCGGCCGGCCTCGGAGCCTTTCTTGGTCATCTCTTTCCGGTTTGGCTCGGCTTCCGGGGCGGTAAAGGGGTTGCGACCTATATCGGTGTGGTGCTCGGGCTTTATTGGCCGGCCGCGGCCGTGTTCTGCGTAGTCTGGCTCTTGGTGGCGGCCACCACGCGCTATTCATCGCTCTCCGCGCTGGCTGCAAGCATAGCGAGCGTCGGCACGCTCGCTTTCACCGGCCAATGGCGGCTCGCCATACTGTTCCTGCTGCTCACCGTCCTTCTCTATATCCGCCATGCCTCGAATATCGAGCGGCTGGCGCGAGGCGAGGAGGCGCGCATTGGCGAAACGAAGCTCTAAGACCTCAGCGCCGACCAAGCCCTCGGCGCGCCTGAATCACCATCAGCGTCTCGCCTGGCTCAGATTGATCAGAAGCGAGAATGTGGGACCCGCCACCTTCCGCGCCCTCGTCAATGAGTTTGGCGGCGCCGAGGCCGCCATTGCCGCGCTGCCGCTCCTGTCGCGGCGCGGAGGGCGCTCCGACATCCGCCTCTGCACCGAGGCCGAAGCCGAAGCCGAACTCGAGGCTGCCGAAAACTTGGGGGCAAGCCTCGTCGCCATCGGTGAGCCGGGCTATCCGCCTGCGCTCGCCCAGGTCGATTCCCCACCGCCCGTCCTCTATGCCAAAGGCCGGCTCGAGCTCGCCGACATCCCCATCGTCGCCATCGTCGGCGCCCGCAACGGCTCCGCCGTCGGACAGAAATTCACCCGCCAGATCGCCACCGATCTTGCGCTTGAAGGATTCGTCATTGCCTCGGGGCTCGCCCGCGGCATCGACACGGCGGCGCATCTTGCCACGCTCGAGCATGGCACCATCGCCGTGCTCGCCGGCGGCATCGACATCGTCTATCCGCCCGAGAATGATGACTTGCAGCGGGCGATCGGCGAGCGCGGCCTTCTCATCAGCGAGCGGTCTCCCGGCTTCGCTCCGCGGGGAAAGGATTTTCCCCGCCGCAATCGGTTGATCTCGGGGATCTCGCTCGGCGTCGTCGTCGTCGAGGCGGCCGAGCGCTCGGGCTCGCTGATCACGGCCCGCCTCGCCGGCGAACAGGGAAGAGAGGTCTTTGCCGTTCCCGGCAGCCCGCTCGATCCGCGCTCGGCGGGCACCAACAATCTTCTGAAGCAAGGCGCCGGCCTCGTCACCTGCGCCCGTGACATCCTCGAGGTGCTCGCGCCGATCTTGGGGCGTCCGCCTGCCCCACCGCCAATCGAGCTGGCCGCCGCCGACGAGCATCGGCCACCTGAGCCCCTGCCCGACATTCGCCAAAGCGAACGCGAGCTGATCGTTGGTGCGCTGGGACCTAGCCCCGTCGATATCGACGAGCTGATCCGAACGACCGGGATCGCCACCCGGAAGGTCCATATCGTGCTGCTCGAGCTCGACCTCGCGGGCAGGCTGCAGCGTCATGGCCAACAGCTTGTGTCCTTGAAGGTGTGACGAGGGGGAGCCCTAGTCGCGATTGCTCTTCTCGTTATTGGCTTCTTCCAGCGCCACGTTGATCAGATAGGCGAGAAACGGCATCTGGGCATTTTGGGCGACCAGCCGCAGTCCCTCGAGCATCGAGGCGATATATTCTGCGGCCTCCTGGTGTGTCAGCTCGAGCCCTTCCCGCGGTGGGCTGGCACCGCCTGCTGGAGGCCGGGCGCGCGTCCCTGTTATTCCACACTGCCTTATTTCGCGCCGATTGGACCCCAGCACCGCCCCGAAACGTTGAATTTCGGGCTGCGGACGCCCTCAAGAGACACCTTCACGCCTAACAGCTTAAGGTTGTTTTAGTTAGTATACGCACTTAGAAGTTGTCAATTGGGTTCAGCCGAATTTGACAGTGGCGGCTCAAGACACCATTTTCCGCCGCAGAGCCAGGGTCCATCCGGGCCCGCCGCCCTCAGCCCGACGCAATTTGCGCGGCTAGGAACGTCTCAATGAACATCGTCATCGTCGAATCGCCGGCCAAGGCAAAGACCGTCAACAAGTATCTGGGGCCCGGTTACCGCGTGCTCGCCTCCTACGGCCACGTGCGCGACCTGCCCTCGAAGAACGGCTCGGTCTTGCCTGACAAAGACTTCGAGATGCTTTGGGACGTCGAGCCCAAGGCGGCCAAACGGCTCGACGAGATCGCCAAGGCCCTCAAAGGGGCCAGCAAGCTGATCTTGGCGACCGACCCCGACCGCGAGGGCGAGGCCATCTCTTGGCACGTCCTCCAGGTACTCGACCGCAAGAAGGTCTTGGCGGGCGTTCCGGTGGAGCGCGTCGTCTTCAACGCCGTGACCAAAGAGGCCGTGCTCGAAGCCATGCGCCATCCGCGCGCGATCGATGGGCCGCTCGTCAACGCCTATCTCGCCCGCCGAGCGCTCGACTACCTCGTGGGCTTCACCCTATCCCCCGTGCTATGGCGGAAACTGCCTGGCGCCCGCTCCGCCGGCCGGGTGCAGTCGGTGGCGCTCAGGCTCGTCTGCGACCGCGAACTCGAGATCGAGAAATTCAAGGCTCAGGAATATTGGTCGATCTTGGCCGAGCTAGCCACAGCCAAGAACGAGACTCTCCAGGCGAGGCTCGTCGTCGCCGACGGCAAGAAGCTCGAAAAGTTCGATATCCCTGATTCCGCGACGGCCGAGCGCCTGAAAGCGGCGCTCGAAGGCGGACGCTTCCTGGTATCGAACGTCGAGAGCAAGGCGCAGCGCCGCAACCCCGCCGCCCCCTTCACCACCTCGACCCTCCAGCAGGAGGCGTCGCGCAAGCTTGGCTTTTCGCCGCGCCATACCATGCAGCTTGCGCAGCGGCTCTACGAGGGCATCGACATGGGCGGCGAGGCCGAGGGCCTGATCACCTATATGCGGACCGACGGCGTGCAGATCGTGCCCGAAGCGATCGCGGCCGTCCGCCGTCTCATCACCAAGCTTTATGGCGACCACTATGTGCCTCCCTCCCCGCGCGAATACGAGGCCAAGGCCAAAAACGCGCAAGAGGCGCATGAAGCCATCCGACCGACCGACTTCACCAAGGATCCCGAGAAGGTCGCCCGCTACCTCGATGCGGACGCCGCCAAACTCTACAAGCTGATCTGGCAGCGAACGCTGGCGAGCCAGGCAACGAGCGCCGAGATCGAACGCACCACCGCCGACATCGACGTCACGGGCAAGGACGGCAAACCTTACGGCGTCAGGGCCACCGGCTCGGTCATCCGCTTCGACGGCTTCCTCAAGATCTACGAGGAGGGGATGGACGACGCCGTGGGCGACGACGGCGCCCTCCCCGCCCTTGCCAAGGGAGATGGGCTCGATCCCCGCAAGATCGAGGCGAAGCAGCATTTCACCGAGCCGCCGCCCCGCTATAGCGAGGCGACCTTGATCAAGAAGATGGAGGAGCTCGGCATCGGCCGGCCGTCCACCTACGCCACGACGCTCAACGTGCTCCGCGAACGGGAATATGTCCGCATCGACAAGAAGCGGCTCTACCCCGAGGACAAGGGGCGCCTGGTTACGGCCTTCCTCGAGAGCTTCTTCAGCCGCTACGTCGAATACGACTTCACCGCCGACCTCGAGGAGAAGCTCGACCTCATCTCCGCCGGCAAGCTCGAATGGAAGGACGTGCTGCGCGACTTCTGGCGGGAGTTCATCGCCGCCGTGAACGACATCGGCGATTTGCGGATCACCGAGGTGCTCGATGCGCTGAACGACCTGCTTGGGCCGCATATCTTTCCCGACCAGGGCGCAGGGACCGATCCCAGGGCCTGCCCGTCCTGCAACGTCGGGCGCCTGAGCCTCAAGGTCGGCAAATTCGGCGCCTTCATCGGCTGCTCCAACTATCCCGAATGCCGTTTCACCCGCCAGCTCGCCGATACCGGCGACAAGGGGTTGGCCGGCGCCGAGGCGAAGCTGCTGGGCACCGATCCCGAGACCGGTCTTGACGTGACGCTCCGCACCGGCCGCTTCGGCCCCTACGTCCAGCTTGGCGAACAGAATGGCGGCGAGAAACCGAAACGCGCCTCCATCCCTAAGGGCACCGACCTGGAGACTCTCGACCTCGACCACGCGCTGGCGCTGCTCTCGCTGCCCCGCGAGGTGGGGTTGCATCCTGAATCGGGCAAACCGATCGTGGCGGGCTTCGGGCGCTACGGGCCTTACATCCAGCACGACGGCAAATATGCGAGCCTCGGCAGCACCGAGGAGGTGTTCGAGGTGGGCTTGAATCGCGCCGTGACCCTTCTCGCCGAGAAGGCGGCGTCGTCGCGCGCCCGGCATGGTCCTAGCGTGATCAAGGAGCTCGGCGAGCACCCTGAGCTTGGCGGCAAGGTGCAGGTCTTGACCGGCCGCTACGGACCCTACGTCAAGCACGGCAAGGTCAACGCCACGCTGCCCCGGGACCGCGAGCCCGAGCAGATCACAATGGAGGAGGCGGTCGAGCTGATCGCCGCGCGAAGCGCCAAAGGCCCTGCCAAGAAGAAGCCGGCCAAGAAGCCCGCGCGCAAGAGCGGAAAGAGCAACAAAGAGGCCGTCGAGGAGACGGCAGGCTGAGCGGCGCCCGTGGCAAAATCTAAGGGGGCTCGGCGCAACAAGACTGTGGGCAAACTTCCTTCCAAGCAGGACATTATAGACTTTCTCGCCACCGCAACCGGTGAGGCCGGCAAGCGCGAGATCGCACGCGCCTTCGGGGTCAAGGGCGGCGACCGGATCGCGCTGAAAGCACTCTTGCGCGACATGGCCGATGACGGGCTGATCGCCGGCTCACGCCGCAAGCTGACGCGGCCTGGCGTCTTGCCGCCGGTGACGGTGATCGAGATCACCGGCCGCGACGCCGACGGCGAATTCATTGCCAGGCCCTCGGTGTGGGACGAGGAGCATGGCGCCCCGCCCCGCATCCTCATGGCCGAGAGCAAACGCGAGGCGGCCCCCGTGGCCGGCGTCGGCGACCGCGTGCTGGCGCGGATCACCGCCCTTGGCCCCGATGCCGACTACCCCTATCAGGCGCGGACCATCAAGCGCCTGGCCCAGGCCGCGCGAAGTCTGCTTGGCATTTTCCGCGCGCTTCCCGGAGGCACGGGCGTGATCGATCCGGTCGAGCGCAAGCAACTGAAGGAATGGCCCGTGGCGCGGGGTGCCACCGGAGATGCCGAAAATGGCGAGCTGGTGCGCTTCGAGATTGCGCGCGGCTCGCGCGTGGGCGTGCAAACCGCCCGCGTCATGGAGCGGCTCGGCAATCCGGCGGCGCAGCAGATGACGAGCCTCATTGCGGTCCATGCCCACGGCATCCCCGATCGTTTCCCTGAAGCCGCGCTGGGCGAGGCCGAAGCCGCCAAGGAGCCCGAGCTCAAGCGCCGTGAGGATCTGAGGCACCTCCCCCTCGTCACCATCGACCCCTCTGACGCTCGCGACCATGACGATGCGGTATGGGCCGAAGCCGACCCTAATCCCACTAATCGCGGCGGCTGGGTGGTGATCGTCGCCATCGCCGACGTCGCTTCATACGTGCGGCCCGGGAGCGCGCTGGACAAGGAAGCGCGCAAGCGCGGCAACTCAGTCTACTTCCCGGACCGCGTGGTGCCGATGTTGCCTGAGCGGATCTCGAACGATCTCTGCTCGCTCATCGAGAACGAGCCGAGGCCCTGCCTTGCCGTGCGCATGGTGTTCGACAAGGACGGCAGAAAGCTCGGCCACCGCTTCCTCCGGGCCCTGATGCGGTCCGCCGCGAGCCTCACCTATGAGCAGGCGCAAAGCGCAATCGACGGGCGCATCGACGAGGTCACGGGCCCGCTGCTCGATCCCGTGCTCAGGCCCTTGTGGGGGGCCTATGCGAGCCTCGTGCTCGCGCGCACCGAGCGGGGGCCGCTCAACCTCGATCTGCCGGAACGGAAGATTCTGCTCGACGACAAGGGCCGGGTGCGGGGCGTGGCGAGCCCTCCCCGGCTCGATGCCCATCGCC
>Ga0214473_10000836_pt1 | contig 42037 bp, 35 predicted proteins | sample RVTome_7_FD_203509 | JGI IMG/M metagenome (GOLD analysis project Ga0214473, IMG submission 203509) | Soil microbial communities from uranium-contaminated site in the Upper Colorado River Basin, Wyoming, United States - RVT98D197 | ecosystem: Environmental > Terrestrial > Soil > Contaminated >...
GTGCAAGACCGAGATGATCGGTGGCATTCAAGAACACCGGCGATGGCCGCGGGTTTGACCGACCATATCTGGCGGTTGCACGAATGGCTGACCTATCCGGCTGTTCAATCAACATAAGACACAAGGAATTTTCGTGTTTGACGTTTTATCAATCGTGGTTCAATACGATCGGGTCGATAGGAATTTGTCTGAGAGGCTATATGGTGCAGCATTGCCGTGTAAGCCCTGTGCCGTTCAGAAAGATTGGGCGTTTGGAGTTGAAATGAAAAGGCCAGGATCGTCCTAACAGCACCGAGAAAGCTGATTCGATCTGCGTGTGTTTGAGTTTGTTGTGCGGCTTGATGTATTACCATCCAGACGAGATTATGAGCTAAGACCGTTGCTGCGACTTCGGAGTACACATTCTTGACCTTCTTGCTTTGCAGCACGTTCATTTGGAGGGTCGTTTTGAGCGACCCGATGCGGGTTTCAATCTCCCACCTTTGGCGATACAATTTGACGATGCTCGATTGTGAGTATTTCTGGGGGTCTAACAAGGTTGTGACCAGCCATAGGTGTTTGAGTTTACCGTTACGCCGGAACTGGGCACGAATCAACCGAACCCGTACGCAGCGAGGTAACGAATCATCCTTATAGCGCTTGCGGAGTTGGGGCGCCAGGTCGAGCCGGACAATCCACTGGTTAGGACCAATGCGTTTTCCCGCCTTGATCAGTTTGTACGGATTACGTTTCTGATGAAGAGGACTGATAACAGAGATCCGGCGTTGTCGGAGTTTGGCCAGGTTGTAAAATGAACAGAACTTCTTATCAAATAGACAGATAGCTCCATTCGGAATCGTAGGCCACATCTGATTGAACTGGGCATCCTCGCTGGTGCGATAGTGGCCAATTTTATAGTCGCAAACGGCTTGAATACCGGCACGAACAAGGAAGGTTAACCGTGCAACAGGGAAACGACTCAGGCCGTGTTTTGTATTGGCATAGCCAAATGTTTCGACCAACTCCGGCTCGTCTGGCATGGATACCGTCGATCCATCGATGAGGAACACGGGCCGGCCACAATAGAGAAATTGATGGCCCACTAAATCGACCAGGCGTTGCGCGCTACGTTGAATCAATTCCGGCCACAGGGCGGCCGGGAGTTTTGATCTGGCCTGACACCATGCCGCATCGGTAGGCGCCTTACGCCGGATGTTTGCTGCAGCCATGTCGGTCAGCAACGTTTTTATAGACTTGTTCCTATGAAGACTGCGGTACACGAGAGATCGGACCATGATAGCCGGCGGCAATCGTCGCTCTCGCCAGGCGTGTCCCAATTGCCTACAGATCGTCTCGATCTGCGCATCCGTCAAAAGCGCTCCCAGAGCAGCAAAAGGAATACGTTGAGAAAATGTCTGCTGGTCTTCCGTGGACTTGTCGATAATGTACATGATAGGCCTCCTTGACCAATGAGTAGGATAGATGGTTTGCACCTATCTCATCGGCAAGGCAGGCCTTGTTTTATGAAAGGGAATTGCTTAACTTAGTGCCATTATAAGGTGTCCCCGATCATCCTCCCACGGACGAGCATCGCGAGTGATAAGCGCCGACAAGGGAGGAACTGAAATGGCTCAGCGATGCGTGCAGAACCACACCACCGGCGTGGTCGGCAGAGGTGTTCTTGTTGTCGTATGGGTAGTCCTGACAGCGGCTACGGCCGCGACAGCGGATGCGACGAGTGCTCCCAAGACCCTTCCCGAGTGGGAGGGATGGCGAGCAAGCTCGGCTCCGCTCAATGGTGCCTGGGAGTTCTCCCCGGGCGATGGCGGCGAGCATGCCGAGACCCCCGAGGGCGCGAGCCGCCTCCGCTGGAAAACGGTGACTCTCCCCGGCAGCGTGATGAAGTACAGCGACCCAGCCGCCGCGGGCATCCGTTTCGCCTGGGTCCGGCGGAACTTTACCGTGTCTGCTGCGCAGGCCGGCGGCATAGCTGTCCTGCGCTGGAACCAGATCACCTTCGGGGCCGTCGCCTACATCAACGGGCGCAAGGTGGGCGAGAATGCGCCGACCGGCCCTTATCAGGTCATGTTGCCGCCGGGCACGCTCAAGGCAGGCGTGAATTCCATCGTGCTCAGGATCGCAGGCGGCGCGGGGGTGGCGAAAGCCAAGAGCGGGCATCTGCTGATCCCGGCTGGGTTCGGCGACACACGCCAGCCGCCCACCGTCCAGGGTGACGTCTGGATCGATTTCGCCGATACCGCCTACATGAAGTGGATCCTGGCTCTGCCGGACTTGGCCGGCGGCAAGTTGCGGATACGGGTAACCCTCACGGGAGTCGAACCAGTCGAAGGTCTTACGCTCAGTGCCGAGGTGCGACCGTGGCCGCAGGGGCAAGCGATTGCCTGTGGTGAGGCGCCGGCTACGCTGAATCCTGAACTTGCCGCCGAGGGCGGCCATTCGTTTGTGGAAGTGCCGATGCCCGGCTTCAAGCCGTGGACGTACGAGGAACCCAGCCTCTACACCGCTGAGGTTACATTGAAGCGAGGTGAGAAGGTGTTGGACGCAGCCACCATCCGTTTCGGCATGCGCGAGATCACAACCGCCGCAGGGCACTACCTGCTGAACGGCAAAACTCTGCGGCTGCGGGGCTCGGAGCTGGTCTTTGAGTGGCAGTGGGGGGACATCATCAAGGGCAAAGAGTTCGACTACCTTGTCACCGAAGCTCGCGAGATGAGCATGAATGCTTTTCGCACGCACACCATGCCTCTACCGGCCCTGTGGGCGGATATCTGCGATGAGAACGGTACCATGATCCTCGCGGAGTTTCCCTGCCTCTACAACTATGCGGACTACAAGTTCACACCCGAGGAGTACGCCATTTGGCACCGCAACGTGCTCAGCGATGCCGCCGGTTGGATGGGGCGGCTCTGGAACCACCCGGCGGTGGTCATGTGGGTGCTCTCCAACGAGTCGAATCGAGACCGCCAGTGGGAGACGGGGCCTTACCATGACTTCGTACGCGACTTAGACCCGACGCGACCCACCATGCGCACCGGTGATACCGGCACGGCGGAGAACTACGACGTGCACACCTGTGGGAACACCACCGACCCGGTGGAGGGCGAGCTCATCGCGAGGATCCCCAACTGGTTTCGCGAAGCGAAGGGCCGGCCCGTCACCAACAGCGAGTACATGAATACTTTCAATCGGCCACTGGGCCAGTGGACGGGTAAAGAGGACAAGGACGCCGATGCACTGGCCTATGCGCAGCTCGGCATGGAGCACACCGAAGCGATGCGCCGCGCCCGCCTGGATGCAATGCTGCCTTATATGTACGCCGGCTGGACCAAGACGCGCACCGGCCAAGTCTGGAAGGCGGGATTCGCCCGGCCGGTATCCGCCTGTTGGCATGGTGCGCTGTCGCCGGTGCTCGTCAGCATCGACCTCTTTGATCCCAGCTATCTGACGGGTCAGGAGGTGCGCACCGACCTGTGCCTCATCAACGACTCCTGGCACGATGCCGCGATTCACGTTGATCTGCTCCTTACCGAGGAGTGCCCCGAGTTTATTCCTGAAGCTGAGTGTCTTGACCGGCCTGTGGCCCGGTGGAGCTACGACTTTGCGTTGAAGGCCGACACGCTGGCGAGGACCCCCGTCACCTGGAAGTTGCCCGACCGCGAAGGAAGCTACTGGCTGACGGCTCGTACGACCGGCCTGCTTGGCCGGGCGGTGCTCAGCCAGCGATTCGTTCGTGCGGTACAGCGGCTGGAAGTTCCAGCGGCTCTCCTCGCTCGCCGTTTCGTGGTTCTCGGCGGTGACGCGACTGCGGATGCCTGGTTCCAATCGCAGAAGCTCCAGGTGGATCCAAACGTCGGCAAGTTGATGCCGGGGCAACATGTGGTCGTCATTTGGAACGCCGCGCACCTGACCACGGCCGAGAAACGTCAGGCGGATGCCGTCCGAGAGTTCGCCGTCGCTGGCGGTCGCGTGGTCGTGCTGGCCACCCGGACCTGGGATTGGACCGAGCTATGCGACATCAAGATCGGCGACACACGCGGGTCGCGCGCCTTTCCCTACCAAGGGACGAGTCACTCGATGCTCGCCAGCATTCAGCCTGAGTGGCTGATGCGATGGAACGGCCTTCCGGGAACGGTCGCTGCCGGGAGCCTGGACGGTCCGGCATTGGCGGCCGCCGAGAAGGTCCTGTGGGTACGCGAGCCCAAGACCTGCGCGGCGGCCGAAGTCCCCGTCGCCGGCGGGAAAGGGACGATCCTCTTCTCGCAACTGGATGTGCAGCGTCACACGGATCGCTCCAAGCCGGACTATGACCCGGCGGCGGAAAGAATCCTGATGAACATGCTGCGAGAAACACCGTGAAAGGAAAGGTAATGAATGGAATCTGGAAGGCGTCCGGAAGTGACGTTGTTCTTCTGGCGCTGCTGGCGATCATCAGTAACCCGACGCGCGGGGGCTGTCAGTCGTTGCAAGCGGCGCACCCGGCCCTTGATCTGAAGCAGTGGACGGCCAAAATCCACGCGGGGTGGGTGGGCAAGGTCGCCGCCGGGTCTGGTGCGTTGACCACGGAGATGTGGCCCAAGGAACGGATCCGCCAAACGTTCGGCGTGTTGAACGCTCCGCCGAAGCCGCCCACGCCGCGCGGGCCGCTGGACGATACGACGCTGGCCTTTCTCGGCTGGCATGCCGCCCGCGAGCACGGACCAAACTTCACAACGAGCCACATTGCCCAGGAGTGGGTGGACCACCTCACAGACACCGACGTTCAGGGTGGGGGCTTCGGCAAGGAATTCCTCGACGCGTTGACCCAACTGCGTGCCGGCAGGCGGCCGCCCGTTGTCTCGGGGTCCCCGCGCGCCGAATGGATCGCTGCCCAGATGCGAGCCGAGATTTGGGGCATGCTGGCGCCGGGCGACCCGGCCCGTGCCGCCGACTACGCCGCCCGGGATGCCACTATCTTCAACTGCGGCAATGGCGTTTACGCAGCGCAGTTTGTCGCCGCGCTGGCCAGTCAGCTCATGACGGACCCGGATATTTCCAGAGCAATCACGACAGCCAGCCGGTATGTCCCGGCCGATGCGGTCGTCACACGGCTAATCGGCGACGTGATCCGCTGGCACCTGGAAGAGCCGAACGACTGGGAAAAGACTTGGCAGAGCTTTGTGGACCTCTATCGCGACCGCTCGCTGGAGACACAGTTCGCAGCCTGGAGTCCGGACTGGCTGGTGGAGACCGGCGGTTGGCCCGAGGCCGAAGTGCTGGCGGAATATCGGGGTCGGAGAAATGTCCTTCGCAGCCACCCGTTCAGCGACAACGAGGCGGCCTGCCTGACCACCGAGCTGACTGTTCCCTCCAGCGGCGCCAGCCTGAAACTGGAGGTGACCTGCAACGACACGCCGGCGAACGTTGATTGGCTCCTGCGGGTGCGGATCGGCGGCAAAGTGCAGGAGTACCCGATCCGCTGGATTGACGGTCGGCCACAATGGCGGGACTTCACCTTCGATTTGAAGCCGTGGGCGGGCCAACGCGTGACGATCGTGATGGAAAACGCCGTGCTGGGCAAGCAGGCCTGGGAGGCCGGTTTCTGGACGGCGCCGCAGTTGCACGACGCTCGAGGAAGGCTGCTGCACGGGCAACCGCCGGCGGGACGCCCTTACCGCTATCCCGTGGACTTTGCGCCGAAGATTCTGCCCGAGACGTTCAGCGTGCTGGTGGGCCTGCTGTACGGCGAAGGCGACTTCCGCAAGTCGGTGAGTCTGGCCACCATGTGCGGCTTCGACACCGACTGCAACGCCGGCACAGTAGGCTGTCTCCTCAGTCTGCGAAACGGCTTGGACGCTATCCCCGGCGAATGGAAGGACCCGCTGGACGACAGGTACGAACTCCAGGTGACGGGTCTGCCGCGGCAGTGGAAGATCATCGAGCTGGCCGCAGAGATGGCCCAGACTGGCTTGTCGCTGGCAAGCGGGAATCGCACGAGGAAAGCGGGGGACCATACGTAAATCCGTCGCTCGTGAAGTGTCATTGGTCATCATCGAGTGACGTCCGTCGTGAAGAAAGTTTGGGGCTGATCAGGCGGTCGCATGAACATTGACTCCGTCCAAAGAGGGCCGGATCTGCGACATTGAAGGGGAAATGCTTCGGCTCCACTGCGCTGCGCTCAGCATGACCGGCCGTGGCCGGTCAATGCGGATGATAGGAATCGAACCTACACGGGCGTAAGCCCACAGGCACCTGAAGCCTGCGCGTCTGCCAGTTCCGCCACATCCGCTCACAGGGACAAAATCAAAACGTAAAGATAAAAAATCAAAATCATGGAATCCCGCCAAGCCGGGATAACTTCCTTGATTTTGCCTTTCACATTCTGATATTCGAACTTCTTTCTTTGAATAATAACAAGTTCCGGCGTCCCGTCAAGGGTCTTGAACCCTGTCCGGCGAGAAATTCGCACAGAAGTCCTATAAACAGACCGTGCTTCCACAAAAGGCTCAATTTTCTCACTACAGCCCGCTTTGCTCGCAGATTCGTGACATTTAGGTAAATCACGGCGGGCAATCGTCCGAATCTAAGGAAACCACGCTCTCGGCGCGGCAAGGCCATTTTTTGTCTGAGGCGGTTTTTGTAGTATATTTTAGTTAGAAGCTTGAGATAGAAGTATTTAGTGCGGAGGTGATTGGAAACGAATGGACTCTGTGCAGACAACCCCCGGGGTTCCTGATACCCAGGCCGGACTGCTCTTCGGCGAACTGCTCGTCTCCAAGGGTCTGCTGACTCGGGAACAACTTCTGGACGTGCTGAATCGGCAGCGCGACCAGGGCGGCCGCCTCGGCGAGGTTCTGCTTCAGCTCAAGATGCTGGACGACAAGGAAATCACCGCCGCCCTCGCTGAACATTTTTCGATGGAATACATTCACTTCGACGACTCCAACCAGACGGAAAAGATAGATCGGGACATCGCTCGAACGCTGCCGGAGAGCATCGCCAAGCGATTTTGTCTGGTGGTGGTCGCCGAGGAAGACAACCACCTCGTTGTGGCGATGGCCGACCCGCTCAACGTTGTCGCGATCGACACGGTCACCCTGAAACTGAAGCGTCCGATCCGTCCGGCGATCAGCTCACACCGGGAGATCCAACGGGCGATAGAGCTGATCTATCACGGGTCGGACGTCGAAGAGCAGCAGCTTCGCAATCTGGTGGACATCGAGGTCCGCGGCGAAAAAGAGGATGATATTCTTCTGGAAGACATCGTCGAGCCGGAGAGCACGGGCGAGGACGCCGCCAACAAGGCCCCCGTGATTCGGTTCGTCGATTTGCTGATGAGCCAGGCCGTCAAGATGCGCGCCAGTGACATTCATATCGAGCCGCAGGAGAAATCGACCGTCGTTCGTATGCGCGTCGATGGGATTCTGCGGGACATGGTCCCACCGGCCAAAAGAATGCAGGCCGCCGTCGTCGCCCGAATCAAGATCGTCGCGCGAATGGACATCGCGGAGCGCCGATTGCCGCAGGACGGGCGGTTCAAGATGAAGGTCTCCGGCCGAGCCATCGACGTGCGCGTCTCGACCATCCCGACCATTTACGGCGAAAAAGTCGTGATGCGAATCCTGGACGCCTCGGCGGTGAACCACGACCTGGACCAGCTCGGGCTCGAACCCCGGTATCTCAAGGAGTTCAAGGAGAAACTGTCACAGCCGCACGGCATTATCATTGTCACCGGCCCCACCGGCAGCGGCAAAAGCACGACGTTGTACTCGGCGCTGCGCTATCTACACGATCCGACCAAGAATATTACAACGGTGGAGGACCCGGTCGAATATCGCCTGGCCGGCGTCAACCAAATTCAGGTGAAACCGGAGATCGACCTCGATTTTGCACGGTGCCTGCGGGCCATTCTCAGACAGGACCCCGACATCGTGCTCATCGGTGAAATCCGCGACAAGGAGACCGTCGAAATCGCCATCAAAGCCGCTTTGACGGGTCATCTGGTACTGAGCACGTTTCATACGAACGACGCGCCCAGCGCGATCAGCAGACTTTTGTACATGGGAATCGAGCGCTACCTGCTGGCCTCGGCGCTGAACCTGGTCATTGCCCAGCGGCTGGTCAGGCGAATTTGCGAGCACTGTAAAGAGCCCACGACTTTGAGCGAGGAAGTCCTCAAGCGGATGGGCATAGACTGCGAGAAGGCCAAGAGCGCCGTTTTCTATCACGGTCAAGGCTGTCCGGCCTGCGGCGGGACGGGCTACCTGGGCCGATTGCCCATCTTTGAGTTCCTGGACGTGGACGGCGAAATCAGCGAGAAGATCGTCCTGGGTGAACCCGAATCGAAGGTACGGGCGGCCGCACGTGCAAAGGGGTACGGCGGCCTGCTTGAAAGCGGCGTAGGCAAAGTATTGCAGGGTCTGACAACCGCTGAAGAGGTCATCGAAGCGGCTTTCACGGGAAAAGACTAACGCGGCTGCACCGCCGGGGAAAAGGGATATTTTAGAGAAGCGAAGGTTAGGCACATGAAAAGCTACGGGTATGTCGCTCGAGACGCGAGGGGAACTCAGAAAAAGGGATTTGCTCAAGCGATCTCTTCCACCGAAGTACTCAATCAGCTTCGTGAGCAGGGATTTACACCCATCTCCGTCAAAGAGGTGGCTCAGAAGACGAAGAAGCCGAAGGAACGAGGCCAGCGCAAGCGCGTCAAATCGGGGGATCTGGCAGCCCTTTGCTGGCAGTTGGCAACGATGCTCCAGGGTGGGATTCCCATCACCACGGCCCTGGATATCATCGGGGAGGACACCGACAACCTTCAGCTTCGAATGATTCTGCGCCAGCTCTCGGAAAAGGTCAAGAAAGGCCAGCCTTTCTCAGAAAGCGTCGCAGAGTTTCCGAGGGTCTTCAACCACCTGGCCTGTACCATGGTCATGGCCGGCGAAACCAGCGGAAATATCGCCAGTGCAATGGGCAAACTCGCGCAGTATTTCGAGAATCGCGACAAACTGGCCAAGAAAGTCAAAGGCGCGATGGCGTATCCCATCTTCGTGCTCTCCTTTATCATCCTGATCGTCATCTTCATCATGGCTTTCATCGTCCCGCGATTCCGCAAGATATTTGACCAGATCGGCGGCACGCTGCCTGCTTTTACCCGGGGCTTCATGGGCTTCTATGACATTCTGCGCTATAACATTCTCTATATTATCGTCGGTGTAATCGCTTTGATCTTCCTGGCCAAGCTCGCCTCCAGGACCAAGAAAGGCCATTATATATTCAGCAAAATCCTGCTGGCTCTGCCTTTGTTTGGAAAGATATTCTCCCAGGCGTTCGTGGCCACGTTTTGCAGGACGACCTCCACGTTGTTGGCCGCGGGCGTCTCGGTGCTCGAAGCATTCAATATTCTCACCGGAATGACGGGCAACGATATCATCCGATCCGCCATTCTGAAAACCAGGGAGAGTATTGTCGGCGGCTCGAACATTTCTGCGAGCATGAGCTCCGCGGGGTTTTTCCCGAATATGGTCATCAAGATGATCCAGGTCGGCGAAGAAAGCGGGTCGCTGCCGGAGGTGCTTGAGAAAACCAGCGAGCATTATGAGCGAAAAGTCGATGCGATGATTACCACGCTGATGAGTCTTCTGGAGCCGGTCATGATTATATCGGTCGGTGGAATCGTATCGATTGTCGTTATTGCATTGTATCTGCCGATCTTCACGATGTCGGACATATAGGACGCTGCAATTGTCGATGGTCGATTTGCGGCGGACGCTTGAAAATCAGGAATTGTCAGTGAAGTCGTTCGTCAATTCAGTCGATGATGTAGGGGCCGGGTAATGTACCTGGCTGGAAAGCTTTTTACACACTTTTTGGAGAGATGAAAATGAAAAGCAGAAAAGGTTTCACACTGGTGGAGCTGATGGTGGTGATCCTCATCGTCGGCATCCTGGCGGCAGTCGCCATTCCTCTTATGCAGGGCCGCATCGATAAGGCCAAATGGTCGGAAGCGAACGCCACAGCCGGCACGATCCGTACAGCGATCCGCGCCTATTCGGCTGAGACAAGCGTTGCTACTGCTCAGGCCCTTGCGGGCAGCAACCTCGGTGTTGCAGCAACGCAGGCCGCGTTGGGCTTCAGCACCAACGATTGCGAAGGCACCTACTTCGAGTCCGATGACTACGTAATCACCGCTGTCAGTGCTACCGGCATTGCCACGATTACAGTCAGCGGCGGCAGCAAAGCCGATTCGCCTGCTGGCTCCTATCAGTTGACGGCAGCCGGTGCATGGACGAAGCAATAAGGAAAGTCGCCTTCATGGCAAGCCGGCGCCAGGAGGGATCAGATTTCCCTTATACGTAGTTTGTCAATGACGTCCGAAGGCGCCTAAGCGGGTGCGGAGGACCGCTTAGGACCCCTGGTCGCAGCCGCAGCGGCTTTGACTGATACAACGGTGGCTATGGTCGTCCCGACCATAGCCACTTTGCATTTATCGTCAGCCCAATCACACCGGCAATAGCCTCCGCCCTTGCCCCGAACAATACCGGCTACTGACCCCTGTTTTACCTACCCGGCAACCGCCAAATTTTTGCGCACAAAATCAGCATTATTTCAATTTCCAGGTAAAACGCCTCAGCTATTGAGCCGATGAAAAGAAGCGTATAGTGGAAGAATAATCCAACACCCTATCGAGCGCAGGTCCGCCGTTTGCGTGCGATTTCGCGCTAACTACATAACGGGGCCGCTCAAGCGGGTGAAAGACAGATACTTGTTTTTTTGGTCTTCTTACAAAGGATACGTCAAGTTGGACTGGAAACGAACATTTAAACTCGCCAATGACGCCGCGCTGGGTTTGGACATCGGCTCGGCTGCCGTCAAGATGGTCGCTCTGGACAAGAGCGATACCGGTTACTCAGCGAGCGCCGCCGGCCTGGCCGAAATTGCTGTAACCGTGGACGATGACAGCGGCCCACAAGCAAACATTATCACGGCGATTCGTGAGTGCTGTGAAAATACGCAAACAAAAAGCAAACTTGCCGTTTGCGGGGTAAGCGGCCCTGACGTAGCGGTGCGGGACTTTGAGTTTCCTCCGTTGTCTGATGAGGAGATCGAGGCGGCGGTCCTGCTTGAAGCGGCCCAGGTCTGCCCCTTCAACGCGGCCGACAGCGCCGTCGGATACCAGGTCATGCCCAACGGCCAAGAGAAAACGCGGGGCGTGCTTGTGGCCGCGACCAATCCGCTGGTGCAAGGCAAGATGCAACTTGCCCGCAAAGCAGGCCTGAAGTGCGTTCTGATGGATGTTGACGGTCTGGCTTTGCTGAATTGCTACAATGGCCTGTCTCGCGGGCACGAGAACCATCCCGCTGGTCGGACCGTTGCTATTCTGAACGTGGGCGCTTCTCATACGACTCTGGCGGTCATGGATAAGAACGGCTGGCCGTTCATCCGCGACATGACATATGCTGGCGACGACATTGTCGCCCAGATTGCGGCCCTGAAAGGCCAAACCACGGAAGTTGTCAGGAGTATCTTGTCCGGCGATTCGGCACCCGAGGAGCCGGACATACGAGACGGTCTGGAAAAAGCGTGCCTGCGACTCATTACCGACGTCGGTGAAACGTTGCGCTATTATGTCGCGCAGTCCAAGTCTCCGACGGTGGATAAGCTGCTTGTTTGCGGCGGCTTTGCCCTGACCCGCGGATTTGTCGAGCTGCTGAACAGCCGGCTTGGCACACAGGCCGTGTTGTGGAATCCATTTGAGGCGGTCCGCTACGGTGAAAACCAGCCGTGCCAGGAGACTCTTGCCAAGACCGGGCCCGCTTTTGCGGTAGCGGCAGGTCTGGCGATGAGGTCGATCTAATTGATTCTTGATGAAAAGTGAACGTCAAATGAGTGCACCGGAAGCCATGTTTACGATTGATCTGCTGAACGGACAGGCTATTCCTCTCAAGGGCAAGCCCGGCGGTCTTGCTGTCATCACAGTCACCGCAGCCGTCCCCATTGCCGTCGCAATAGGGTTGGTCGGTCTTTATCTGCACAATAACGCGGCGGTGGCCGCCAAGGAGAAAGAAATAGCCCATTATGAGGCCCAGATCGGAGAACTCTCGGACGCCGTACAACGGAAGGCGGCGCTGGAAAAGGAGAAAATCGCTTACAGAAACTACCTGTCCGAAGTCAGCTCTTCGATCAAGAAGCAGACTCAATGGTCGCCCATTTTGACGACCCTGATAGAGAACATGCCGGATTCGGTTGTGCTGACCAATGTCGAGGTCGAGCAGAAATCCGTCAAGAAGAAAGTCCCAAAACCCGATGACCCGCAAAAAACGGTCGAGATCGATATTCTCGTCAAGACGCTGCGTTTGTGTGTCAGCAGCGGGTCGCAGCGCAACTGTGACGAAGCTGTCAGAGATTTTCGGGACCGTCTTCGTTCGTCGGCGATGCTGGGCCCCAAGCTTGAGAACATCGCCGTGGGGCAGGAATCCGAGACACGTCAAGGCCGCGATGTCGTCTCGTACGAGATAAATTGCGTCTTCAAGCCGGAGTCATGATATGGCTTTCATAGAAACTCATAAGAAATCCCTGACGAAAGCAGCGGTTGCTTGGGCCGTCTGTCTGGTGCTGTTTCTTCTGGCTTATATGGCTGTGCTCAGACCCCAGAGCATCAACAAGAAACGCGTCGATGGAGCGCTGACCGAGAAGAAGGAATCCTACGAGGCCGCACAGGCAGCGGCCCAGGAATCAACACAAACCCAACTGCACGAACAGATTCGGCAGTTGCAGGAGAGGCTGCGCGATTTTGTCGTTGATTTCGAGGATTCAGCCAATTTGACGTTCGATATAGGTCAAATCGCCAGCGAGAAGAAAGTCGGCTCATTCAGCGTCAAGAGCAAAGACAAGCGTGCCGGCGCGACGACACCTGAGTCTGAATCCATAGGCGAAAACCACATCGACGTCAGCTTCATCGCGGGATTTCATCAGTTTGCGACTTTCGTGAATTCGCTGGAGAGACACCGGCCCGTCCTTTTTGTCAATGGGTTCACGATCACGCGCTCGAATAAGGACGATTCCAGCTATGAAGTGACGCTGGACGTGGCGGCTTTTGTCAAGAAACCGCCGGAAACGCAGACAGCCGACAAGCAGTCGCCGCCGGCTTCAAGTGCCAAGACATGAGAACGATAGCGATAGCAAATCAGAAAGGGGGTTGTGGTAAGACAACCACTGCGGTCAGTCTGGCCACGGCCTTTGCCGAAAGAGGCTGCAGGACGCTTCTGCTGGATCTCGATCCGCAGGGCCACAGCACGATAGGATTCGGTTACGAGCCGGACGAGCTGGGCGCAACGATTTATGACGCCCTCGTAAACGCTCCGACGGAAATCCCCGCGGTGACAACGAGCACAAAAGTGGAATGGCTCGATTTGGCCCCAAGCAACGTCTTGCTCTCGGGCGCCGAGCTCGATCTGACCGGCGTCCTGGGCAGAGAATTCATCCTGAGCGAGAAACTCCGAGCGGTCGCCAACAAATACGATCTGTGCATCATCGATTGTCCGCCGTCGCTGGGTCTGCTGACCCTCAACGCGCTGATCGCCAGCACCGGCGTCGTGGTGCCGGTTCAGGTGCATTATTATGCGATGGAAGGTCTGAAGCAGTTGCTCGAGACGGCGAACATTATTAAAGAGCGCTACCGCCCCTGCTTCGTGCGCATCCTGGGGATATTGCTGACGTTTGTTGAGGACAATACGCTGCTCAGCAGGCAAATCCAACAGCAGATGCGCGAATTCTTCGGCGATTTGGTCTTTGATACGGTGATCCACAGAAGTGTTAAACTTGCTGAAGCCCCGAGCGCGGGCGAGCCGGTCCAGATCTATGCGCCTCAGAACAAGGCCACTGTAGAATACAGGGCCCTGGCGGAGGAAATCATCAACGGCAAGGCATGGGCTGAGCAGACAATCAACCGGGAGGCCCTGGTCAGGAGATAAGCGATGGCAGAGCTTGAAAACAACAAGGCCGGATTGCAGAAAAAGGTCTCATCCGTTTTCAAAGGGGTGCCTCTTCCGCAGAACGGCGGCGTCCAGCAAACAGCCGGGACACCGGCATCGAATGCTGCGCCCGGCGCCTCTGCACGGCCAGCATCCGCGGGTCGTCAGTCGCCGCAGAGCTCTCTGCTGAGGACACTGCATCAGGGCGACGAGCCGTCGGACAATGCCACGCCGGATCGCCCGGCCCAGGCCCGGCCAAAACCCGCATCTCCGGACCGCCAGATGCTTCAGCATCCCACACACAAGAAGCCCGACAGCCCCGAGAAGCCGCTGAAGGAAGCGGCGCCGGCCAAACCGCATAAGGCCGCTCTGGTGGCAGAGCAGGCCAGCCCGAGTCTCTGGCAACAGATTAACGACAGACTCTTTCCGCCAAAACCGGGGGTCAGCCCCACCAGGCAAAAAGCTATGGTGATATTAGTGCCGGTTCTGGCAATCGTCATGATTTTTATGTTCCGGCAGGTCCTCAGCACATCTCCGCGCCAGACGCAGGCAGCGACGGACGATGGCACGCCGGTCGTTGCAACAGCCAAGTCAAGCCATGAAATCGACTGGCAGGTTCCCGACCCGCTGCCGGCGATGGAGAGGGACCCGACAAAACTTCCGGAGCAAGTCGCCGCGACGAGCAACGCAGAACCAAACCAAACCGTCGCCGAGCCTGCAACGGGAACCTTCGACGTCCGCGACATTGTGTATTCGAAAGACAAACCGTCCGCCGTGGTCAATGCTCACATCGTATATGTCGGCCATAAAGTGGGCAGCGCCACCGTGGTACAGATACTCAGAGACGGCGTCGAGTTTGAGAGAGATGGCAAAAGGTGGGTGGAAAAAATACACGACTGAGAACAAAAATCGTTCTCAGGTGGACAGCGGCTCGCATCTGCGGCCGTGAGAATATGAAAAAGGACGCGACACAAATATAAGCTGGGAAAATATCCGTGAAGATTCGAGTTGTAAAAGGAGCCGTTATGAAAAGTCTTCTGATAAGAGTCAGTCGATTGTGTTTGTCGGCCGCGTGTGCAGGGATCTGTGTCTGCGGCACTTTAGCTCGTGCCGGGCAGGCTGATGAGCCGGCGCCGCAAACAGAACAAACCGTGCAGGCCGAGCAGCCGGCGCCGACCGAGCAGGCGGCCCCGTCGGAACCGACGGACAATAAAGAGAAGAAAGAAGCCTTGACCGATCTCGAGAGACGGATGAAGAAGGTCGTATGTATCGACGTCAATGAGGTCCCGATCGCCACGGTCATCAGGCAATTGTCCGACCAGGTGGACGTGGACTTGATCATGAGCCCCAAGGTGACCGGCAATGTAACCGTCTCGCTGACGGAAGTATCGCTCGAAGAAGCCTTGCGGAGCATTCTTGACGTGCATGGCGCCGCCTTCATACCGGGTGAAAACATCATACGGATCGTACCGCGCGAGGAGCTGCCCGAGATCAACGAGAGACTTGTCACCGAGACATTCGAGATCATCTACGCCGACGTCACACAGGTCGTCAAGGCCCTGGATAAGTTCAAGTCGGCCCAGGGTTCGGTCTCTTCCATCGAGGGCACAAGTCATATCATCGTCACCGACACCGAGAGCAAGATCCGGGAGGTCACGGCCCTGCTGGTAAAGATCGACCGCATCATTCCACAGGTCCTGGTCGAGGTCAGAATCTATGACATCACGAGCAAGGACAATCTCGATCTCGGCGTCGAGTGGAACGCTGGCAGGCGAACCAACGTGAACTCCAGCTCGTTGATAATGAACGATGACATTGTCGTCGATAAAGGCGGCACCGACACCTACATCAGCAGCATAACTAAGCCGGCCGTAATCGCTGGTTTTGAAGGCCCAACGAGCAAAACCGCCGATGCCACGTTGGGATTCCTTCGCTTTGGAATACTAGACAGACACGTTAACATCGACGCCCAGTTGAGAGCCGAGAAGGAAAACATCAATGCCAAGCTTCTTGCCAATCCGAGAATACTGGTCGTTGACAACGTGGAGGCCACTTTCGATATCGTGACCGAACACCCATACGTGGAAAAAACCATAACATCGGGCAGCGTCACCGAATCGGTGAAATTCAAAACCGTCGGGGTCAAGCTGGTCGTCACGCCGCACGTGGCAAGAAACGACATGCTGCGATTGCTCATCGCGCCGGAATTCAGCGTTCTCGTGGAGCGGGTCACAGTCTCGTCCAGCAACGTCCCGGTTGTCGATACGCGCAAAGTCCGGACCGTCGCACTGGTCAAAGATGGTCAGGCGGTCGTCCTGGGCGGTTTGAAGAAAAAGGAAACCAGCCAGCAGGTCAACAAGGTGCCCGTGCTGGGCGACATCCCCATACTCGGCCATCTGTTCCGATTCGAGGGTGAAGCGACGGTGAACACCGAGCTGGTCGTATTCATCACGCCCCGAATCATTATGGATCCGAGCCTGTCCGAACATGAGATGGAGGCCCTCGAGGTGACCAAGTTCAGCGCGCCCAAGCCGACCACGACCAAAGCCGAAGCCGCGATGGAATGATTCGAGCCAGGTAGCGGGTGATTATGCCGGCCGTCAGTCGCCGATGGCGCTATCTTAGCTCGACCGACCAGTAGGCGTGGTCGAGGAACTGTTTCCAGCTTTGGTAGCGCTCGTGGCCGAGGTGGACGTGGACGAGCGGGTTGTGCTTTGGCTTGACGGGCTTCTGGATGAGCTTCATGCCGGCCTGCTCCGCCAGCCGCCCACCTTTCTTAACGTTGCACGCGGCGCAGGCGCAAACGATGTTCTCCCAGACGGTCTTGCCGCCCAGGGTTCGCGGGATAACGTGGTCGAGCGACAGCTCGCTGGTCGGGAAGCGTTTGCCGCAGTACTGGCACCGGTTCTTGTCGCGGGCGAAGATGTTCCGGCGATTGAATTTGACTTCCGTTCGGGGCAGACGGTCGTAGAACAGCAGGCGAATGATCCGCGGCACGGCGATATAGAAGTTTATCGTCGAGACCCAATCGTGCCCGTCAGGCTCGAAATGCCGTTTGAACTGGCTAACCTCGCACCAGCTCTGAAAGTCGTAGTTGGAATACCTGCCCTCCTCGAGTGCTACCACCTCCGCAAGGTCGCGAAACAACAAAGAAAACGCTCGCCTGGCTCCAACGATGCGAATCGGCATATAATGCTTGTTCAGCACAAGCACGTTACAGTCCAAACTCGATTGATATTCTCCTGCAATCACGGTTCTCATGTCCCATATCGAGCGTTTCAGTTACCTGTCTGACGGGGGAAATGTCGAACACTCCAACAGTTGAAGCCGGGTTTCGGGCGGCATAAGACCACTGAATATTTCTGCTATCGTTCCGGGGTTGGATCAGGCAGTGAGGGAACGGCAAGGCCGGGCGTGCTTGCCATCCGCCCCTCAGGCCCGAAACAAGAAAGCGGCCTTACGAGGCATCCGCGCCCTCTGGCGCCGAACCGGCAACGACGTTCTCAGCTCTGAGCCCTTTTTCTCCCTCGACGATCTCAAAAGTAACAGAGTCGCCTTCAACAAGAGTTTTATATCCATCACCTGAAATACTTGAGTAATGGACGAAAATATCACGGCCATCAGCGGTAGCGATGAATCCATACCCTTTTCGCGGGTTAAACCACTTGACTTTTCCGTCTGACATAGAACGCTCCTTATGCTAACCAACACAGACTATTCGGTCCGCGCCGCACAATGCACTACAGCTCCCGGCCCGTCATCGCAAACGCCGCAGGGCAGTGTGGGCAACGGCTTCTTGACCCGTACATTTATTTCGCCTTGGCCGACTCCACGGCGGGGGCGCACAAATGTTCCCGCATGAGCCGGCCCATCTTAAACTTGACCGTGCGCTTCGCAGCCACCTCAACGCGCGCAAGCGTCTTGGGATTCTGCGCCACTCGCGCGGCTCTCGTCCTGGTCTCGAAGATACCAAAGTCTCGGAACTCCAAACGGTTATTGTCACACAGCTCCCTCGTCATCTCATCGAGGAATGCCTGGATAATGTACTTGACTGTCACTCTTTTCGCCTGTGTCTGCTCTGCAATCCGGTCGATCAGTTCTTTCTTCGTAATTGTTGCCATAGACTTCCTCACTTCAGGAAAGAGCTTTTAGGAAACTGGATTCTTTCTCTCGTTGCAGAAGCTGCTGCATAACGAATCAACTTTCTCGGGTTATCCGACAGCCTCACCACGCACCTCAGCCCGCCTTGTAAGATACAAGCAACTGCTCCCGCGCGCTTTGCGAGGTACTAATTCCCCTGTTCGACAGCAAAGCCAACCCGCAAAGCACAACTTCCAAAAAACTGCAACTCACTATACCGCAAAGACTTCGACACGGCAAGGGATTTTTGCCGAAATTCTTCCCGATTCAAAGAAAATTTTTCAGCATGGTTTCAGACACAGGGAAATTCGCCGGCAACCGCCCCGCGGCGGGCAAAGGTATTGAACGGGGATCGGATGGAAAGATTGCCGGCCGAGAATCCACCCGCGAGGCCCTTTTCAAATAACCTGGTTTGCACGGCCGCATTGAGGAACGTCCACGGAAAATAACACAAGGCCCAAACTACTGGGTTGACCATCGAGGAGTTTGTGGGCATAATTACTTGTTTGTGTCTGCTCTGGAACAAAGGGCGCAACGTTCACCTGAAAAACAGGATTGGGATTTATGTCTTCTTCAGACAAGAGCGATAAGGGCGATTCCGGTAAGCCAGCGGAAAAAAAGAAAGACAGGGCGATGGAAATCGCAAATACTTTCGAATGGCTTATCACCGCCTTCATATTGGCCTTTGTCTTCAGGGCATTCGTCATGGAGGCGTTTCGCATCCCGACCGGCAGTATGGCCGACACCCTCAAGGGGGCCCATTTCCGGCTGGCGTGCCCGCAGTGCGGGCACAAGTATGAGTATGGTTTCGTGCCGGGCGATTATGGCCTGGGCGAGGATACGGTCCCGGCGAACGATGTTCCCGTGCCCATCACGCGCTGCCCAAGCTGCGGCCGGTACCCGTCTCAGACTATTTGCCGCCGGTGCAGGCAATCGTATGATTCCCGCGCCTTCGCAAGCAAGAACGGAAACGACCGGGACAACGGCCCGGGCCGCGACGCCCAAGGGCCGCGCACTCATTGCCCGCGGTGTGGCGACGAACTGACAAGCAACCAGGTAATGCCGGTGGCGAACGGCGATCGTATACTGGTCCTCAAATGTATCTACCAGTTCTTTGAGCCCAAGCGATGGGACGTGATCGTATTCAAGAACCCGCCCGAACCCACAATAAACTACATCAAAAGGCTGATCGGCCTTCCCGGCGAAAGCGTCCAGATTATCGACGGGGACATCTATATCAACGGCCGAATCGCCCGAAAGCCGCCCAAGGTCCAGAATGAGCTGTGGATGCCGGTCTATGAGAACGACTATCAGCCCGTCCAGCCCGGTGAAGGCTCGTTCAACGGTCACCCGTGGGGGCAGCCGTTCAAGAATCTCAACGATTCGAGATGGGCAACCGATGGCGACCGCCCGACCGTCTTTCGTCTGGATTCAGCCGGGGGGCAGGCTGGCCAGGTTCATTCGCTCGTCTATGATACGTCGATCGGCAACGACTTCCGCGCGACTTATGCCTACGACGACATCGACACGTACAACTATATGCCGTACTGCAGCGACCTGATGGTGCGTTTCTGTGCTCGGGCGGCGGATTCACAGGGATCCATCGGGATCGCTCTGAGCAAGTATCAAACCAACTACAAAGCGTGGGTGGATTATCGCGGCGAAATGGTTATCACCAGGCAAGAGGAAGGCCGTGAAGCAATCGAATTAGCCAGAAAGTCCATTGAGCCACCCGCCGTCAACAAATCCGTTCCCGTCAGGTTCGCCAACGTTGACCACGAGATGGTGTTTGACGTCGGCGGCGATAAATTAACCTGCGACCTGGGACGCGAGCCGGGCAGCGCGGGGCCCATCCAGGAAGAGCGCCAGCCGCAGGTGGAAATTTTCGGCTCGGGCAAACTGACACTTTCCCACATCGGGATATTCAGGGACATTCACTACACCGCGGCCAAGTTTGCCAACAGCAGAGGCGATGGCAGGGCGACGGAGGATTCCCCCTTTGTCCTGGGGGAAGATCAGTTTTTTGTGCTGGGCGACAATAGCCCCAACAGCGAGGACGGCAGATGGTGGAACAGGGCGGGCCTGGCGAATAGGGGTTTGTCCCGTTACCGTGTCGGGACCGTGCCGCGAGACTACCTGGTCGGCAAGGCGCTGTTTGTCTATTGGCCCAGCGGATTCAAGCCGGTCGCGAGATTCCCGTTCGGTGTCATTCCCAACGTCGGCCGGATGCGCTTCATCTACGGCGGTTCCTCGATTTCTGATTCTTGATACTTGATGTGGCACGGCCATCTTGGCCGTGTCTTCACGGGCTGGAAGCCCGTGCCACGTATCGAGCATCCGCCTTTTGAGGAAAGGATGACTGGTATGAACAAGGTCAAACTCATATCTGCCACAGCAACCGTCTGTTTGCTCCTATTTGGCCCAGGCTGTATGAACAAGGGCGCCGTACAAGTAGGTGACGAAACTGCCCCCTCGCAAACAACGGTCAAGTACTTGCGTTGCGAGTACCGGGTCGATCCGTTAGGCATCGACGTGACCAGACCCCGGCTCAGCTGGATCCTGGACAGCCGGCGGCGGTCTCAAAAGCAGAGCGCCTACCAGATTCTTGTGGCCGGCAGCGAACAAAGCCTCACGCGGGACATCGGCGACCTTTGGGACACGAGTAAAGTCAGTAGCGACCAAACCAGCCAGGTGGTGTACGAAGGCACGCCGCTCGCGTCGCGCATGCGCTGCTACTGGAAGGTGCGGATATGGGATCAGGACGACAGAGTCTCGGCATGGAGCGAGCCGGCGACGTGGACCATCGGACTTCTCGACCCGAAAGACTGGCAGGCTAAATGGATCGGCTACGACGCGGACCCGCCAGAGACTTACACCAAAGAAAAGCCCGTTGCAGTGAACCTCGAAGCAGGTGATTGGATCTGGTTTGACGAGGCCGAACCTCGCAAGAGCGCTGCGATTGCCACACGGTACTTCAGGCGCACCGTTGAAATCCCGTCGGAGGGGAAAATCAAGCAGGGGCGTTTTGCGCTGGTGGCCGACAACGAGGCCACACTCTATATCAATGGCCGGGAGGCGGGCAAAGCCAAAGGCTGGCAGTCGGTTCAGGTGCTCGATGTCACCGGGAATCTCTTGCCCGGGACAAATGTGCTGGCCATTGCCGTAGCGAACCAGGGAAATTCCCCCAACCCGGCGGGGCTTGCCGGCAGGCTATTGATCGAGTTTGAGACGGGCGATCCCATAAGCGTCTCGATCGATCATTCATGGAAAGCTTCCGCCGTTGAACAGACCGGCTGGCAGCAGCCGGATTTCGACGACCGGATGTGGTCCGATTCGAAACAGATCGCGCGGTTTGGGGACAGCCCGTGGGGACTACCCGCGCAGCCGGAGCTGGTTTTGCCCCCGCCACCTTATCTGCGTAAAGCCTTCGTGGTGAATAAGCCCGTCAGGCGCGCAACTGTTTATGCCTCGGCCCTCGGGCTCTACGAGCTGCATATCAACGGCAATCGCGTGGGAAAAGATTATCTCACGCCCGGCTGGACCGACTACACCAAGCGAGTGTACTACCAGACCTACGACGTCACCGGTATGCTGACAAAAAGCGGCAACGCCATCGGAGTGATCCTGGCCGATGGCTGGTACGCCGGCTACGTAGGCTTCGGCAAGAAGCGCGAGCATTACGGCGACAAACCCCGGCTGTGCGTGCAGCTCGAAATCGAATACGCCGACGGCACCACAGAAACGATTGCGACCGACAAATCATGGAAGGCCGCGTATGGCCCGCTCCTCGAAGCGGACTTCCTGATGGGCGAGACCTACGACGGCGCCAGGGAGATGCCGGACTGGTGCGCGTATTGGCTCAACGATTCGGACTGGCAGCCGGTGGCGGTCACCGACAGGATCGAAGGCCAGCTTCAAGCCTATCCCGGCGTAACGGTTCAGAAGACCGTTCAGATCGACCCGAAGAAAGTTACCGAACCGAAGGCAGGCGCGTATGTGTTCGACATGGGCCAGAATTTTGCCGGCTGGGTCCGTTTGAAGGTCCGCGGCAAGCCCGGGACGAAAGTCGTCCTGCGATTTGCCGAAATGCTCAACCCCGACGGTACAATTTATACCGAAAACCTTCGTGAGGCTCGCTGCACCGATACCTATGTTCTCAAAGGAAGCGGCGAAGAAACCTGGGAGCCTCGCTTCACGTTTCACGGCTTTCGATACGTGGAACTCACCGGCTATCCGGGCAAACCCGGCCTCGGCGCGATTACCGGTGTCGTGCTGCATTCGGATACGCCGCCGGCCGGCGCCTTCGAGTGCTCCAGCCCGATGGTCAATCAGCTTTACAGAAACATCGTTTGGAGCCAGCGAGGCAATTTCATCGAGATCCCAACTGACTGTCCGCAGCGTGATGAGCGCCTGGGCTGGACGGGTGACGCCCAGATTTTCATCCGCACGGCAACCTACAACATGGACGTCGCGGCGTTTTTCACCAAGTGGCTGGTGGACCTTAAGGACGCCCAGACAAAAGAAGGTGCGTTTCCCGATGTCGCGCCGCATAAGGTGGCGATGGGCAGCGGCGTCCCGGCCTGGGGCGACGCCGGCGTGATTTGCCCCTGGACGATCTACCAAGTCTATGGCGACAAGCGGGTCCTCGAAAAACACTACGAATCCATGAAGAAGTGGATCGCGTACCTGCAGACCAACAGCAAAGACCTGCTGCGGCCCGCCCACGGTTACGGCGACTGGGTCTCCATCGCCTCGGACACCCCCAAGGACGTTATCGCCACCGCCTATTTCGCCTACAGCACCAACCTCGTCGCCCAGACCGCCGGCGTGCTCGGCAGGGAAGACGAGGCTGAACAATATCGAGCGCTATTCGAGCAAATCAAAGAGGCTTTCAATAAGGCTTATGTCACCGAGGACGTCCGCATCAAAGGCGAGACACAGACCTGTTACCTGCTGGCCCTGTATTTCGACCTGCTGCCCGAAGCCAAACGCGCCCGCGCCGCCCAGCGCCTCGTCGAAGCCATCAGGGAAAAGGACTGGCATCTATCCACCGGGTTCGTGGGGCTCAGCTACCTGCTGCCGAGCCTTACCCGAACGGGGCATCTGGACGTGGCTTACCGGCTGCTTCTGAACGAGACCTTCCCCAGTTGGGGATACAGCATCAGGAACGGCGCCACGACCATCTGGGAGCGCTGGGACGGCTGGACGCAAGAGAAGGGCTTTCAAACGCCGGGCATGAATTCGTTCAACCACTACGCGTTCGGCTCGGTGGGCCGGTGGCTTTTCAATACCGTGGCTGGCATTGATACCGACGGGCCGGGCTATCGCAAGATTATCATCCGCCCCAGGCCCGGCGGCATCACCAGTGCAAAGGCAACCTACGATTGCATCAACGGCAAAATCGTCAGCGACTGGCGCCTTAGTGGAGGCGCCTTCACGCTGAACGTGACTATCCCCGCCAATGCGACTGCGACCGTCTATGTGCCGTCCGGCGGCGCCGAGAGCGTCACGGAAAGCGGACGGCCCGCCGGCAGCGCTGAAGGTGTGCGCTACCTGCGATTGGAAGGAAACGACGCCGTCTTTGCCGTGGCATCGGGAGACTACCGGTTCGCTTCCAAAATGCCCTGAGCCGGTCACCTAAACCGGCAAGTGTCAGGCAGCTACACGTTTGCAGAGCACGCGGGTCGGCGTCACTGCCTCTCTACGGTCGAGGCGTTGTCTTGAGCAAGCGCGTAGGTTGTTACCTGGCCGTTCAGGTCGCTGCAATCCGCCAGCTTGGCAAGTATTTCCGCGGAGTCCGCCGAGACGATTGAATAGATCTTTCCGCCCGCGCGTTGATATTGCCCGCAGAAGTCCTTCCACGATTTCAGGTAATTCTCATACGCCAGCTTCCTGTATTGCGCCTGGTGATCCAGGGCCAATATCGCAACCGGGTCCCAGTACTTGACGATGACGTTCCTGTCGGTAAGCTGGAAGTCGGCGCTGATCGTCTTACCTTCGATCTGAAGAAGCCTGTTCATCGTAAAGTCGATGTTTTTGCTTCTGAGGTATGCGGCAACAATTTGATTGCCGCCGCCTCCTGCGGTCATTCTTTGTTCCTGGCTTGCCTGTTGCCGCTCTCGGAGTCTATCCCTGCGGGCTTGTATATGGGCTGCATAGCTCGCCTGCCTTTGTTCCGCGCCGGAGCCGCCATTATCACAATGATAAACCGTCCCATAGTCATACGCGTTCCAACCAGAGCTTCCATAGGCGTACCCGTCCGGATAGTAATAGATGGAGCTGGCCGAGATCGCGTAGTCATTCACCAACCCGGAGGGATGGTTCAAACCGAAGGCATAAGGGGAGTACCGGACCCAGTAGGGAACCAAGCCGGACTGGCCATAACCGTAGGCGTAGGGGCTGTAGTAAAGATCGCCGGGGACAAGGCTATGCGTGTAAATGGACCACCGAACGTGGTTGTAGTCATAGCTTGAATAATAATAGTCGTGCGCCACAGCGACGCCGGAGGAAACAAACAACGTCGCGAGCACTGTGAATGAAATCCTTTTCATTGTATTCTCCTTTTTACTTAGAAGTGGCTGTGTTCAACTGTTTTCTTTGCTGTCACCTCCTTTCCCAAAAAACGTCGGCATAAGCCCGTGTAATCAAGCGCGCACTTCGCCCACCTACAGCGCCCAGATGGGCAGCGCCAATACACTGGGAATCACAAAAAAGACCCCGGCTGATAGTGAACCAGCCGGGGCTGACTTGAAAGCGCGCCATTTCACATAGCAGATTCGCTCCTTCGCACCTACCGTTTTTCTCCTTAAAAACGGACATCGCAAACTCCTGGCACGCTCAAAGCAACTAATCAAAAGGCCTTCCACAGGTGAGGAAAGTGAATACGAATCATCTTCCTCCACACCCGTCGCATCCTTTTACATCCACCTTCTCCGAAATGATACGAAAATTGTACCGCGCAGTTTGGACAAATCAACAGAATTCTTTATTTTATTTGGAGCGTTCGGCGCCGCGCGTCGCAAGATGCCCCGCCTGTGGCGGTTGCACGTCTGCACGAACGTGTGGAGCTTATCCGCTCTGCTTTTTTCGCTTGCCCGCGGCCTTCTTCGGCGCGCTTTGCTCTTTACCCTTGGCCGGCAACACTTCAGGAACGTTCGTCGTGGGAAGCCATTTGGCGAATTGGTTCTTGACGTCGGTGTACTTTGGGTCCTTCGCCAGATTGGTCCACTCGAGCTCATCCTTTTCGTGGTCGTAGAGCTCCTCGGTGCCGTCGCTGTAGCGGATGTACCGGAACTGCTCAGTCCGCAGCGAGTGGTTTTCGCGGCCGTGCGTGGTCAAAGCCGGGCGGTCCCATTCCGCCTGCGGATTCTTTAACAAAGGCAAAAAGCTTTTGCCTTGAAGCTCGCTCTTCGGAACCAGATTGCACAGCTCGATAAGCGTCGGGTAGATGTCCAGCATGGTCACGGGCCTGGAGCATCGCTGCCCCGGCCGGGTGACGCCGGGCGCGACCACCATCAGAACATTATGCGTTGCCTCTTCCCAGAGCGAGAATTTGCGCCAGTGGAGCTTTTCGCCGAGGTGCCAGCCGTGGTCGCTCCAGAGTATGACGATCGTGTTATCCGAGTAGGCGCTGCTATCCAGTGCGTCGATGACGCGCCCGACGCAAGTGTCTGTGAAGCTGATGCTTGCGAGGTAGCCCTGCACGGCCTTTCGCCACTGGTTGTATTCGATCACCTTCGCATGGTCACCCTCGGGCCTGGCCATCTTTCGGCCTATCGGGGGGACGTCGTCAAGATCGTTTTCGTTGACATTGGGCAGCGTGATTTTATCGGGCGGATACATGTCGAAATACTTGGTCGGCACGTACCAGGGCAGGTGCGGCCGGAAGAAACCGCACCCGATGAAAAATGGCTTGTCGTGCTTTTTCGCAAGCTGCTTTGTCGCCCAGGCGGCCACCTGCCTGTCGCCCATTTCCTCGTCCGGAACGGACACGGGGCCCCAGTCGAATTGTGCGGCGTTCGGGATGCCGTTGACGGGCTGGTTTGCAGGTTCCGGGTCGTCGGGCTTGTTCTTTTGCTGCGACGGGAAGTAGTCCTGCCACGACGCCGGGTCGGGAAAACCGCCGTGGTAAATCTTGCCGCCGCCGACGGCGCTGTAGCCATGAGCCATGAAGTGCTGCGGGATCGTGACGGCGTCTTTCAGCACGGGAGACTTTCGCCACGGGTCGGAATTGTGATAAATACCCGACGTCGAGGGCAATATCCCCGTCATGAGACTGGCCCGCGATGGGTTGCAGGCCGGCGCCGAGCAATGAGCGTTGGTAAAGAGTACGCCGCGCGCCGCAAGCCTATCGAGGTTGGGCGTCTTGACGTCGGGATTGCCGCCCAGACAGCCGATCCAGTCGTTCAAATCGTCAATCGCCATAAAAAGCACGTTCGGCCTTTTTGTTCCCGAGCTCGCCGAGAAGGCCAGACGGGGCACCGAGAACATCGTCGCTCCGGCTGCCGTAAGCTTCAGAAAATCCCGCCGATTTATGAAACCTGTTGTTCGATTCATCCTTTCTCCCTTCGTTGAGTTTTTAGTGAGTCCTGCAAAAATAGAGTTCCACTTCATACGTCAAACTGGATTGTCGTATGTTCGATATCGTATCTTTCACTCAGCAATTTGTTTATCGCCTGGAGAATTTCATTTGATCTGCCGCGGTTCACGTCACCAATGGCGATGTGTGCGGTGAGAGAATACATATTCGAGGTAATCACCCAAACGTGCATATCCTGGATGTCCTGAATCTCCGGGATTGTCTTCTTGAGTTCTGCGCCCACCTCATCGATGTTCATTCCCTTCGGAGCCGTCTCGAGCAGAACGTCGATAGAATCCCTGAAAAGCCTCCACGCCCACACAAAAATCACCAGACTAATGCCAATAGCCAACACAGGATCAATGATATACCAGTCGGTAAAATAAAGGATAATCGCTCCGAATACAATCACAATCGAAGAAACTGTATCAGCCAGCATGTGAAGAAAGGCTCCTCGGACGTTGAGGTCATCCTTCGCACTTGCCTGCAAGATAAATACGCTTAGTGCGTTGACGAGCAGACCGACAAGCGCCACGAGGAACATTTGGAGTTCCAAGACCGGCTGCGGATGAATCAGCCGCCTGATTCCCGCGTAAAGGATATAGGCAGTCACGGCAAAGAGGAAAAGGCTGTTGAAAAGTGCTGCGAGGATTTCCGCCCGGTAAAACCCATAGGTTCTATGATGACACGGCTCCCTGGACGCGATGACGATAGCTGCGAAGCTGGCCCCCAGCGCAAAAAAATGCGTGAACATGTGACCGGCGTCGCTGAGCAGGGCCAGACTGTTGGTCAGGACGCCCCCGATGACTTCAACAACCATAACGCTGCCGGTAATGGCCATGGTCAGCTTGAGCTTCTTCTTCTCGACACCCCGATACTCGTGGAGGTGGTCGAGCGAACCTTCAACTTTGGGCCTATGAGCGTGCTTCATCTTCCTGCGACGATCCCATACCGGACAAGCCGAACTCAAGAATTCAGCACGATTATGCGGCGGACGCGAGCGTTTGTCAAATAGGCAGGCTCTTTCAGGGACAGGTCATTTTCCCTCGGACATCCTTTTGAGGTGCTCCTCGATGCCGGCCAGACGGGCGCAAATCTGGAGCATCGTCAACGTTCTGGATCTACAGTAACTCAAGTATGTAAGAAGGACGGCGACGACAATCAGCACCATCAATCCTGCATCGGAAAAACGTATGAGCATGAATTCATTCCTGGTAAGCACACCCCCGATGTCATATTTCAATAGATAGATCTTCAAATTGTGTATACCCACGGCGTAGATAATCGTGATCAGCCAGCCTATCGCGGCAATCCACTTCAGCCGTATAACTTGGCCTCGGTGACTCTCGATGATTTTCCGTGCCGAGTCTTTGTCTGCATCTGTCGAACCGCCAAAGTCTTTATCCATTTGCTTGAGAAGCTCTTCTTTTATGTCTTTTTCCCTTGCCATTACTATTTCTCCAATTCTCTTCTGAGTGCAAGTTTTGCATAATAAACACGTGATTTGACCGTGCCCAGGTTGCAGTCGAGAACCTCGGCTATCTGCTGATACGACATTTGCTCCAGGAAACGCAACATCAGCACTTCTTTATGTTCGGGCCGCAGCTCCTTCATACATCTGTGGACCTTTGCCATATCTTCGAGAGAAACACTGTCATCCTCATCCTCATTTGGAACCGTGATGTTTTCGTTGAGTTCGGACCAGACCTTCTTTCTTCTGAGCTGCTGGTACACCTTGTTACGCGCAATGCGGTACAGCCACGTTGAGAAGGCATCAGGTTCCCGCAAACCGTGTATCCGCCTGATAACGGTCAGCCAGGTCTCCTGAAAGATGTCCTCCGACGTTTGCGCATCGTCTAACAAGCGACTTACGAAGTAACGCAGCGGCCTCTGGTATCGCTCAATCAGTCCGGCGAAGGCATCCTTATCGCCCATCTGACAACGAAGTATCAGCATCTGTTCGATCAGTTGCTCACGTGAGCTCATTCGTTATCCTCAACGTATAAAGATGCGCCGGGGGCCAATAAGTTCAACAGATCACAGATTCTCCTCGTTCGAGTCTTAGGAAGCAACCTGTTGCCACGTAAACTGTAAAATGAACCTCTTTCGTAGCCTGAGCGATAAAAGACTTGCCAAAAAAGAGAATTACTGTTAGCCTTTATGGTCCGTTTTTGGCGCACGAATATATTGTAAACCTTTGATAATGGGAAGTTTGTAATGAGTGAACCTTCAAAGAACCCAGGCTTGTCGGAGCTTGACGAGCTTTGTATTGCGACGATTCGACTTTTGGCCGTGGATGCCGTTCAGAAGGCCAATGCAGGCCATCCGGGAATGCCGATGGGCATGGCGCCGGCGGCTTACGTGCTCTGGACAAAGCATCTAAAGCACAACCCCGCCAATCCGCGATGGCACAATCGGGACCGTTTCGTGCTTTCGGCGGGGCATGGCAGCATGTTGTTGTATGCGCTGCTGCACCTGACCGGCTATAAGATGACCCTCGATGACATCAAGACCTTCCGGCAGTGGGGCAGCAAGGCCGCCGGCCATCCGGAATACGATCCCGACTACGGCATCGAGGTCACCACCGGCCCGCTGGGCCAGGGAATTTCCAACGCCGTCGGGATGGCCATTGCGCAGAAGTATCTCGCCAATTACTTCAACCGCGAGGGCTTTCCCATCATCGACCACAAAATCTACGTCATTGCCAGCGATGGCGACCTGCAGGAGGGCGTGTCGTCGGAGGCGAGCTCTCTGGCCGGACACCTGGGCCTGGATAATCTCATTGTCATCTACGACGACAACCACATCAGCATCGACGGCAGCACGGACCTTTCATTCTCCGAAGACAGGGCCATGCGCTACAAAGCCTACGGCTGGAACGTGCGAACGGTCGAAGGCGACGGCAACGACATGGCCGCATTTGAGAAGGCGCTGAAAAACGGCAAGAAAGAAAAGCAGAGACCGACGCTGATTAAGCTCCGCACGCACATCGCGTACGGCAGTCCCAACAAGCAGGACACCGCCGAAGCGCACGGCGCGCCTTTGGGCGCCGACGAAGTCAAGCTCATCAAGCAGCGGTTTGGCTGGGACCCGGAAAAAAGCTTCCACATCCCGCCGGAAGTCCAGGCTCACATGCAAGAGGCCGGCAAAAAGGGCAAGAAGGTTGAAGCCGCGTGGAACAAGCTCTTTGCCCGCTACGCACAGGCGTATCCCGACCTGGCCAAACAGCTCCAAGACGCCGCCGAAGGCAAGTTGCCGGTGGCGCTCGACGAGATTCTGCCCAAGTTTCCGCCGGACAAGCCCCTTGCGACCCGCCAGGCCTCGGGCAAGGTCCTGGATGCTCTCATGCCCAAGCTGCCGCTAATCCTGGGCGGCTCGGCCGACCTGACGCCCTCGAACAATACCCGCTGGTCGGGCACAAAAGACTTCCAGAAGAATGCCCGCGACGGCAGATATCTGCGTTTCGGGATCAGAGAGCACGCGATGGGCGCTATCATGAACGGAATCTCCGTGAGCGGCCTGGCGCGGGCCTACGGTGGAACATTCCTGGTATTCTCCGACTATATGCGTGGTGCGATTCGCGTCGCGGCCCTCTCGAAATATCCGACCATATTCGTATTCACGCATGACACCATCGGCCTGGGCGAGGATGGCCCGACCCATCAGCCCGTCGAACACATGGCGGCGCTGCGCGCGATACCGAATCTGCTGGTCATTCGTCCCGCCGACGCCAACGAAACCGCTCAGGCGTGGAAGTACATAATGGAGCATCGGGATGGGCCGGTTGCGCTGCTTCTGACGCGCCAGGGGCTGCCCGTCCTTGACCAGAGCAAATATGCTTCGGCGGCGAATTTGAGCAAAGGCGCTTACGTTCTACTCGGCGCTGCTAAGCTGGATGTACTGCTTCTGGCCAGCGGGTCGGAGGTCTCCATTGCTCTGACAGCCGCAGAGAAACTGGCAGCCGAAGGAATTGCCGCCCAGGTCGTGAGCATGCCCTGCTGGGAGCTTTTCGATAAGCAGCCGCAGGAATACAAGGACTCGGTGATTCCGCCTTCCGTCAAGGCCCGAGTCGGCGTCGAGGCCGCCGTCGAATTCGGCTGGCACAAATACCTGGGCGAAAAAGGTGCGTTCGTCGGCATGTCGTCCTTCGGCGCCTCCGCACCCGGCAAAGTCTGCTTCGAGAAATTCGGCATCACGCCTGCGAGCGTCGTTGAAGCAGCAAAGAAGTCGATTGCGAATTGCAGATAGTAGAACGGCCTTTTAGGTTCAGCAAAACGATGGGGATATTGGGCGCTACACGGCGGGATTTTCTAAAGGTTGTCGGAGCAGGCGCGGGAGTGCTGGCAGGCTCGGAGGCTGTTGGACGGGCTGCACAGGCCGGCTCGTCTGCGACAAAACAGGCAGACGCCGTTCGCGAGCAGCCGCGAGACGTTCCTGTCGTGCATCATTGTGATATTTGCGTCGTCGGCGGAGGCAGCGCCGGTGTCTTTGCAGCAGTCCGCGCCGCACGTCTGGGCGCGAGCGTAGCCTTGATAGAGAACAACGGCTTCTTCGGCGGCGTGGCCACCGCTGCGAAGGTCAACATCTGGCACTCAATATGCGACACCGCAGGCGAAAAGCAAATCATCGGCGGCCTGACCGTCGAGGTCCTCGAGCGGCTCAAGAAACGCGATGCCGTCGTCCTCTATAAGGCAAACGAGAGCAGATACGCGGTTTTCAACACGTTTGAAATGATAATCGAGATCGACGAGCTTGTCCGCGAGCATCGGGGCATTCGGTCTTTTCTTCACGCGAGGTTCGTCGCGGCCGTTGCGCAGGACGGCACAATGACGCACGCAATCATCGAGGATAAATCCGGCAGGCGCGCGATAGCAGCGAAGTACTTCATCGACGCCACAGGCGACGGCGACCTGATCGCCCGGATGGGGCTGCCGTTCACGAAGAACGACGACTTGCAGCCGCCGACGATGTGCGTTTTCATTCACGGCCTCGACGAAGTGGAAAAACAGAACCCCGGCTTCGAGCTTGGGCGGGCCATTTACGACCCGCGCTATCCGAACGCGCTCAAGAGAAGTTTCTTCTGGAGCTCGCAGGCGGTGGGCTCGCCTGGGACGCGAATGGTGGCCGGCACGCGAGTTAACGGCGCCGACTGCAGCGACGCCGACCAACTGACCCTCGCCGAAATGGAGGGCCGCCGCCAAGCCCGCGCGATCCGCGACATCGTCCACGACAACTTCAACGCAGGCCAAAACGTTTCGCTGGTGGGACTGTCGTCCTATATCGGCGTTCGCGAGACCCGTCACGCGACGTGCCTGGACCGGCTCACCGAAATGGAAGTTCTGGAGGGCGTCAGATTTCCCGACGCTGTAGCCAACGGCAGCTATCGGGTTGACGTTCACCACTCGAACAAACCAGGCCTGACGTTTCGCTACCTTGACGGCACGGAGGTATATACCGTGCCGGGCGAAAAGCCCGTTAGGGGCCGATGGCGAGAGCCGAGAGAGAAAGACCCCACGTTCTATCAGATTCCGTACCGAAGTCTGGTGCCGCGAGGCTCGAAGAACGTGCTGGTCACCGGAAGGCTGCTGGACGCCGACCGCGGCGCGTTCGGAGCCGTGCGCGTCATGGTCAACGGCAACCAAACCGGCGAAGCGGTTGGAACAGCCTGCTATCTTGCTCTGAAAAACGGCTTGGGTGTGGCAGATGTCGATGCAACCAGGCTGCGACAGACGCTGGCCGAAGGCGGCTCGGTGGTTATCTGAACCACGCCAATAACGCTTTGCTATAGAGCCAGGCATTACATTCTCGGACCTCAGCCTGCGCAAGAGATTTTCTCAATTCTTTTTGCCTGTGAACTCTGCCCCTTTGACCCGCCCAGCCGATGAGGTTAAACTGGTGTGGCAGAACTTTCCATATATCTTTTCAGGAGAAAGAAAATGAGACGAGCACCCTGGACGGCAATAGTGATTGTTGTTGTGGCGATTATGACAGGCTATTTTTGCGTCGCGGACGGTCAGGTGCCAGGAGGAGTCTCGGCCGGGATCCGGCTGCCGGGGGCGAGGGCGGTTATCGATGCGGCGCGCTATCCGAGTATTCAGGCGGCGCTGGACGCTCTGCCCGAGGAGGGGGGCGTTGTGCGTCTGCCGCCGGGGACGTTTGAGATTAGCGAGCCTTTGAAGCTGACTGTCTCCGATGCCCTTATCGAAGGCGCGGGCACAGCCACGCACATCAAGAACATCAATACCGAGGACAAGAGTGCCCTGGTCCTTCAGCACCCAAGCGGCGCTGACAATCGCAAGTCAGAACTGTGGCGGATTCGCTTAGCCAACTTTCGCATCACAGGCAACGAAAAAAGCGGCAACGGCATCGAGGCCCGGCGGATCAACGAGGTCTTCATCGATGGCATCACCGTCAGCAACCACGGCGGCGACGGCATCCTGATGCACTTTTGCTACGAAGACCCGCGAATCTGCAATTCGCTGATCACCTACAACAAAAAGACGGGGCTGAACGTGGTCGGCTGTCACGACGTTGTCGTCTCAGCGAACCAGTTCGAGGAGAACCAGGACGCCGTCCGATTCACCGACGGTTTTAATCTCTGCATGACGGGCAACTGCCTCGACGACCATCTCGGCGACGGTGTCGTCATCGAAAACACTTACGGCTCAGTCGTTGCGGGCAATATGATCGAGGAGTGCAACGGCACCGCCATCGTGCTCGATAGGGACTGCTACGGCATCACGCTCAGCGCCAACGTGATCGCCCACGAGCAGATGGGGGGAATCGCGCTACGGGATGCGCACGGCTGCGCCGTCAGCGCCAACACCTTCACGATCATGGGCAAGGACGCGCTGAGCATCGGGCCGAGGAGCGGACGCATCGCCGTGACCGGCAACAACTTCTGCGACAGCTACATCGGCGCCGATCAGCTCAAGCGAGCGGAAAACGACCGCCAAGCCGGCGGGATGGTCCTAAATGGGACATCCGGCGTCGCCGTGACGGGGAACCTGTTTTCGGGTCTGCGGCCCCGGGCGCTGAGCCTCGAAGGTGCAGCGAGCAAGCACATCCTGTTTTCTGACAATGTCCTCGTCGATACGACCGGCGACCAAGAGAAATTAGAGGCGTCGCTGGTAAAAGACAATCTGGATGGTAAGTAAGAAGGGCTGAAAATGAACCTGACGAGAATGCTGCTGGCGGGATTCCTAACTTATGTGGGAGCCGCTGGGCTGCAAGCTATGGCGCAGCTCAAAGAGGCTGCGACGTCAGCCGGACCTGAAGGCAGTCAGATTATCGCCGACGCTGAGCATCCCCAATGGCTTAAACACAAAGATGGGCGGCCTTTCTTCATGTGCGGGCCGGGCGATCCCGAGGATTTTCTCTATCGAGGGACACTGAATCCCGATGGGACCCGCGATGGCGACCAGATGGCCCTGATCAGCAAGCTCAAGGGCACCGGCGCCAACTGCATCTATCTGATGGCGTTGCGCTCCCACGGCGGCGACGGCGACAAGACCCACAATCCCTTCGTCGATAATGATCCTCGCAAAGGCGTCAATCCCAAGGTGCTCGACCAATGGGAAACCTGGTTCGCGCAAATGGATAAGAGCGGCATCGTGATATATTTCTTCATCTATGACGACGCCGTGCGGATTTGGAGCACGGGCGACGCGGTAGGCAACCAGGAGAAGGACTTCATCCACGCCCTCGTCAACCGATTCGAGCACCATGCAAACCTGATTTGGTGCATTGCGGAGGAATACCAGGAAAGACTCAGCGTCGAACGCGTCAAGAGAATCGCGGCCGAGATTCGCGCCGCCGACGATTACGACCACCCAATCGCCGTGCACAAGCTCAACGGGCTGGCCTTCTCGGAGTTCGCCGATGAGCCGAACATCGACCAGTTCGCTATTCAGTACAACATAACGGACGCCGATGCTCTGCACAAGGCAATGGTGAATACCTGGAAACAAGCAGAGGGCAGGTACAATCTCAACATGTCCGAGGCGAAGGACTGGGGGACCGGGCAAGAGTTGCGCTTCAGGTGCTGGGCCTGCGCGATGGGAGGCGCGTACGTCATGGTCCTTGGGATGGACATTGCGACGACGCCGAAAAGCGACCTGGAAGATTGCGGCAGGCTCGTGCGATTTTTCGAGTCCACCGATTTCGATAAAATGTCGCCTGCCGATGAGCTGCGATTCGCCGGGACGCAATACGTGCTCGCGCAGCCGGGTATAAGTTACATCGCCTACGCTTCGCAGCTTCGGGGCGAAATCGGCTTGAAGAATATCCCACCCGGCAAGTATAAATTGCGCTGGTTTGATTGTGCAACAGGCAAAGAAGTGTTGCAGGAGAAAGTGATAGCGGCGGCCGGCGGCCAAAGCTGGCAAAAGCCAGATAGCATCGGGGACGAAATTGCAGTCTATGTCCAGCGCATCGGGCAATGATGGAAGGAGAAAGAAGTCCTATGGATGATATTCAAATCTTCACGACGCCTATTCTGGACGGGATCAGGATCAAAGAGTATAAAGGGTTGGTGATCGCGCGAAACGTCCGGGCGGTCAATATCATCCGCGATTTCTTTACCACGTTTCGCGATATCTCCGGCGGACGTTCGCAGTCGTACCAGGAAGTGATGAGGGCGATGCAGGACGACGTGATCGCCGAAGCGAAGGACGAAGCCAGACGATTAGGGGCCAATGCCATCGTCGGCTTCTCGCTGGACTACGACAACATCGGCTCCAAGAACAAGTCGCTCCTGATGGCTTCCGCCAAAGGCACCGCGGTCGTCATCGAATAGTGGTCCGGAGGATATGGAGCATGAAGCCTGAGGGTATTTGCGGATTTTCCGGCGAAAGGGCCAAAGGTGACACAAATGAAAAACAAGCCGTTATTATTGACCAGCATTATCGTTGTCGGCGTGATCGGATTTCCGGCTTTGTATTTCTTTGGCCCAGGGCAGGGCCTGAAGCCCAGCAAATATGTGGGTCACTACAGGAAATCAGTCAACTAAATTGAAAGGATTAAGAATAATGAAAGGTTCAAAATCAATTTGTGTTTTTGCCCCGTTAATGCTGTTGGGTGCGACAGCAATATTCATCTCGGGCTGTGCGCCTCCAGAGCCTGAACTGATACCGAGAGAATTACTCTTTGGCAATCCGGTTAAGATGGATCCTAAAATCTCTCCGGATGGGAAGATGCTGGCGTATCTTGCTTCGGTCAACAACGTACAGAACGTCTGGGTAAAAACCATTGGCAAGAAAGATGATAGAGTTGTTACTAAGGACGACGGCCGTGGGATATGGTCCTATTTTTGGGCGGAGGACAGCCGGCATATAATGTACTTGCAGGATGTGGACGGCAATGAGAACTGGCGGCTGTATGCTGTCGACCTCGGAACACATGAAATCAAGGATTTGACCCCCTATGAAGATGTCCAGGTTCAAATCATTCACAGTGACAAGCATTTTCCCAATGAGTTGCTGGTCGCAATGAACAAGGACGATCCGAATGTGCACGATGTATATCATCTTGACCTTACAACCGGCAGACTTGAGCTTGTTGCAAAGAATCCCGGAAACGTATCTTCCTGGTTTGCCGATGCTGATTTGAAGGTTCGTTGCGCAATGGCTGCGACTCCTGACGGTGGCTATGATCTGTTGATAAGAGAAAGTGGCCAATCAGATTGGCAGAAATTGCCCACCTGGGGCCTGGAAGACAGTATGTCGAGTTGGCCTGTTGGCTTTACCAAGGACGGAAACTCTCTGTATTTGATCGATTCACGGAACGCCAATACCGGCCGTCTGGTTAAGATAGATACGAGGACCCGAGACATCAACGTAATTGCAGAAGATCCGCAGTACGATGTCAGCGAGGTGATCGTTCATCCGGATTCATACGAGGTGCAGGCCGTTGCATTTACAAGGGCTCGAGCTGAATGGGTAGTTCTCGATGATTCGATCCGGGACGATTTCAAAGCGATTGCTAAATTGGATCATGGTGACTTTGCTATATCTGATAGGGATAATGCGGATAAGACATGGGTGGTAAGCTTTACTAAGGATAATGGGCCTATATCGTATTTTGCTTACGACCGGGAAAAGAAAAAAGGGACTTTTCTGTTTAATCACATGCCTGAACTGAGCAGATACAAGTTAGCTCGTATGGAGCCGATTTCTTTCACGGCGCGGGATGGACTGACTATCCATGGTTACATTAGTTTTCCGACATGGAAGGCGAGGAAGAATCTGCCGACGGTACTTCTTGTTCATGGTGGTCCGTGGTCTAGGGATACGTGGGGGTATCATCCCACAAGCCAGTTTTTTGCCAATCGGGGTTATATATGTCTTCGGGTTAACTTCCGGGGTTCTACAGGCTATGGCAAGGCCTTTGCAAACGCAGGCGCCAAAGAACGGGCAGGAAAGATGCACGATGATTTGGTCGTTGCTGTCAACTGGGCCATCGAGCAAGGTTATGCTGATCCTGAGAAAGTCGCCATCGTTGGTGCCTCCTATGGTGGATACGCTGCTTTGGTTGGAGCCACCTTTACGCCCGATCTTTTTTGCTGTGCCGTGGACGCTTTTGGTATCAGCAATCTGGTTACATACCTAAGATCACTCCCTCCTTACCGGTCAACGGACTTGGCATGGCTTTATAAGCATATTGGCAATCCCGATACCGAAGGGGAATTTTTGAAGTCTCGGTCGCCTTTATTCAGGGTAGACCAGATAAAAATCCCGATTCTGATTGCTCAAGGGGCTAATGATCCCCGAGTGAAGCGAGCCGAATCGGAACAAATAGTTGAAGCGATGGAGAAAAAAGGACTCGCGTACGAATATATGCTTTTTGAAGACGAAGGTCATGGATTTGTCAAGCCCGAAAACCGTCTGAAGTTTACTGCGGCAACGGAGAAGTTTCTGGCAAAACATTTAGGCGGGCGCTATGAAGAGGCAGTTGAGCCTTTCGAACGGTAGAGTCTCCTGTGGAGAATCCGGACCGGTGGCGACAAGTTTCTTAACTGAAGTTATTACATGAAGATGAGGTGATAGTTATGGACAAGCTGTATGAAAATTCGGAAACGGGGTGCTGCCCAAGGTTTAATCCTGAGCCCTGGGATGAGAAAGAGGTGACATTTCAGGATAGATTATTCGTCAAGGACCACGTCAGGAGCTTCTTCCACATTCCGCTGAACTTCGGCAAAATGATGGTCAGGAATATGGAAAGGATTCAGCAGGCCGGTGCCTTGGCGCCTGAGCCGCTGATGCTGTGCGATGAGAAGTCACCCTGGGGCAAGGACGTTTACATCGCGGTATCCAAAGACGTCCCCGGCGCTGAGATGGTCCGAATATCCGGGAAATTTCTGACGAAGGTTTTTGAAGGGCCGTACAAGGACGCGGGAAAGTGGGCAACGGCAATGACGCAATATGTCAAGGCCAAGGCCCGGCAGATGAAGAAGATGTACTTCTTCTATACGACCTGCCCGAAGTGCGCCAAGTTTTACGGCAAGAATTACACAGTCATCCTCGCACAAGTCTGAGTGAATGTCCGGTACACCGTCGAGGAAGATAGGCCGGCCTGAAGGGCAAACCTCGTCGTGGCTCACACGATCCGCCTGATCCGATATCCGGCGGAATAATATCACCTCGCATATTGCCACCGCGGCATCGTGGCTCTTCCGTTGCCGGCCTTCAAACAAATGGCTTTAGCAACTCAATCAACTGCGGAATGTTTTCTCTGACTACTTTCCAGATTCGCTCCTGTTTGATTTCGCCGTATTCATGGATCAAAACATTGCGCTGGCCGATAATCTGTCGCCAGGGGATCTCTGGATGAGCATTTCGAAATGAAGCCGATACCCCGCCCGCTGCTTCGCCGACGATCTCCAAAGACCGTTCGACCGCAAGCTGTGTCCTCCGGTCAACTGAGTATTGGGCAAAATCCAGGCCGGAACTCAGTTGTTCCACCGTCCGAGCAGCATCGAGCATATCCCACAAGTAAGCGGAATCTCTCTGGTCAGGCTGCATATATGACCTCATTGCCGGCGAGTATCGCTTGTCTGCGAAATGGATTTCTTAGCGAGTCTTTTTCGACCAGATCGACCTTTCGGCCGAAAATAGATTTGAGCTCATCGATCATGTCCACAAAATCGAACAATCCCCATCCGGCATCGTCTTTGAAACTCACCAGAACATCGATATCGCTATCGGAACGAAATTCATCTGACAAAACAGACCCGAATAGTGCCATTTCAGAAATCTTCCATTTGATGCAAAAGGCTTCTATTCTTTTCTGCGGTAATTTAATTCTAATTTGCCCCATATTTCACCTCACAGGAATATTGTGCTCATAATAACGGCTAAAAGCCAGTTTTTTCATTCATTCTCAAATAAAAAGGCCCGGCTGAAAAGCAGACCAAGCTGTGCTCCACAAATACGGGCTTATCCGACTTCCGGCCGAGTAGCGAAACAGCGGGACTAAAAGGTGATTTTGAAAATCGTGTACTTCGGGTCGGGGGGGATGTCGTTGATGAAGACCTCTCTGACATACCCTGGAAAAGACTCCTTGATATCGCCTATGCAATCGTCGATGTCCCCGGCGGAGCCCTGGGCCACCATCTCGACGCTTCCGTCCCTCAGATTGCGGACGAAGCCGGCGAGCTGATGGCGATTGGCCATCCTGTGGGCGGTAAAACGAAAACCGACGCCCTGAACGTGACCCGTAAATACTATCTGTTTCGCAACCATTTCCTGTCTGATAGCTCGCCGTCTGCCGGCAACGACCGAGCAAGAAATCCTGCCGGCGATATGCTAACCAATGCGCCCGGCGCCTGCAACCGAACAATTCCGCAAACCGGCGGTAATACAACAAATAGGGTTTCACCATAGCCGCCCACACGGTATAATCCGGCTTTTTCCCGGTAATGATTGATTATGGGCAAACGAACAAAGAGACAAATTGAACGAGAGGAGCAGATTTATCAGCTTACCACGCTGGTCGCGGGTGAGTTCTCGCTTCAGGAGGTGCTGGACAAGCTCGCTGAGGCGGCAGTGAAGATCGTCGGCGTCAAGGCCTGCTCGATCCGTCTGCTGGACGAGGACGCGGGCGATTTGAAAATGCGAAGCACCTACGGACTCAGCGAGGAGTACCGCAACAAGGGCGTGGTTTCAAAGAGCGACCCCGTGGTCGAAGCCGCCTTTTCAGGCGAGGCGGTTATCTTAGACGATATGAGGGTCGATGGCAGAGTGAAATACAAGGAGGCCACCGTCAAAGAAGGTCTTGTCAGCCAGCTTACCGTTGCCATGAACTTCAGGAGTAAACCCATCGGCGTACTTCGGCTCTACAGTCCCAAGCCAATGCACTTTGACGAGGATGACATCAGCCTGGCCCGCGCGGTCGCCTCCCAATGCGCCGTGGCGATCACAAACGCCAAGCTGTACGCCCGCGCGATAGAAGGCGCCCGGATGGCCGAGCAGATGCGGCTGGCCGGTCTGGTCCAGCGAAGGATGATCGCCGAGCAAATTCCCACCATGCCCGGTCTGGATATTGCGGCGACCTATATCCCGTGCTTCGACGTAGGCGGCGACTCCTACGATTTCCGGCGGGTCAGCGATACGCGGATCATCATCACAATCGCCGACGTGATGGGTAAGGGAATGCCGGCGGCGATTATGATGAGCTGGTTTCGCGGGGCCGCCAGGGCCTATGCGGAAGGCTGTCTGGAGTGCGGAAACTGCCAGGGAGCCGAGGGCTATTTCGCCGAGAACACACGGGACCGGGCCAAGCAGGCCAATCGCACACGCACCGTCATCAGGAATTTCAACCTTATGGCGTGCGATGAGTGCCGGGACGGCGAATTCGTGACGTTGTTCTACGCGATGATCGACGTCGCCGAGAAAACGCTGACCTACTGCAACTGCGGGCATGAGCCGACCATGCTGATAAGAAACGGACGGACCACCGACCTGCAAAAAGGGGGCCTGGTCCTGGGAGTCGATCCCGAGGCGGAATATGAGATTGAAACGGTCAAGCTCAGGGACGGCGACTGCCTGCTGTTCTACACCGATGGGCTGACCGACGCGGCCAACTATGACAACGATCTGTGGGGCAGGGACAAGCTGCTGGAGACCGCCGGGAAATACGCCCACGAGTCGGCCGAGCAGATGGTTAAGGAAATTCTCGGCTACAGAAGACGATTCGTCGGCCTTGCCAGGCAGATTGACGATACAAGTATGGTTGTGGTCAAGATGGTTAAAGAAAATCAAATATCAGATATCAAATATCAAAACGCCGCTTTTCAGGCGTTCTCAGCGAAGCGAAGAATCTCACGTTGGCACCGGCCAGATCCTTCGGCTTCGCCTCAGGATGACACTTGCGTGTCATCTTGAGTTTTGCACTTTGATTTTTGATTTTCCTGCGTCCAATGGCGGATTTGATTGTCACAATTGACGGTCCTGCGGGCAGCGGCAAAAGCACCGCAGCCCGGCTGCTGGCCCAAGAGCTGGGGGCGAGCTTTCTCGATACCGGTGCGATGTACCGGGCCGTCACGTTCGCCGCGGTGCAGGCCGGCGTCGATTTGAGCGACGAGCAGAAGCTGCTCGATGTTTTGCACAGGCACCGATTTCAGTTCTCCAGCCATGCCGGCGGGATGTTCGTCGCCATCGACGACGTCGATGTCACCGAACAAATACGAAGTCCCGATGTGACCGCTAAAGCAAGATTCATCGCCTCAGCGCCGAAGGTTCGAGAGGGATTGGTCCGGATGCAAAGGGAGTTTGCCGCGGGCCGGCGGAAGATCGTCACAGAAGGACGAGACCAGGGTACGGTCGCGTTTGCCGACGCGGACGTGAAATTCTTCCTGACGGCCGACCCCGCTGAGAGGGCCCGCCGAAGGCAAGCCGAGCTGCAGGCAAAAGGCTGCAATGAAAGTCTCGAACAAATACGCAAGGCCATCGAGGAACGTGATGGCAGCGACCGCAGCCGAGCCGTCGGGCCGTTGAAGCCCGCCGAAGACGCGATTGTCGTGGACACCACGGAGCTGACCATCAAGCAAGTCGTGGCCAGGCTCGTTGAGCTTGTAACTGAACTTTTGCAAAATCGAAGTTAGGCATACTTTTGGAAAGAAAAAATCTCCCCTTTCGATTTCTTCTTTCTAAAACCCGATGCGTAACGTTGGACGCGACAATGTGTTCTCATATAGTACTCAATTATTTTCAGAAAATCGTGAAACCGATTTTCTGAAATAATATATGCCTAACTGCAATTTTCCCTTGTGTCTTAACATGATTGAATAATTTTGCTTGTCTTTGCCGATACCCTGAATGAGGGGCAAGCGGTTGTCCCATAAGGATTAACATTCAGGAGGTAAGACAATGCAGGC
>Ga0214473_10000837_pt1 | contig 41991 bp, 39 predicted proteins | sample RVTome_7_FD_203509 | JGI IMG/M metagenome (GOLD analysis project Ga0214473, IMG submission 203509) | Soil microbial communities from uranium-contaminated site in the Upper Colorado River Basin, Wyoming, United States - RVT98D197 | ecosystem: Environmental > Terrestrial > Soil > Contaminated >...
GCTTGCACATCAATGCCATTCCAATTTCGAGCCACTGTTTCTGCCCGTGGGACAACGTATCAGCGATGAGCCCGGCTGCCCGACCCCCGAGTCCAATCGTGTCAAGAACCCTTCCGATCGAACTTCCTTGGAAAGCCCTCTCGCACACACCGAGCATAGCCACTTCCAGATTATCGGATACCGTCATCTCTCGAAAGAGGCTCGGAATCTGGAATTTACGAATGATCCCCAAACGGGCGTATTCATAAACAGGCAGTCCAACTGTGTCTCGACCGTCGAACCGAATGGAGCCGGCGAGGGGCTGGAGCATCCCGCTGAGCAGATTGAGAAGCGTGCTCTTCCCGGCGCCATTGGGACCGATGATACAGACCAGCTCCTCCGCATCGAGATTCAGACACACATTTCGAACGGCGTGTACGCCTCCGAAGCTCATTGTCAATCCTCGAGCCGTCAGCAGGGGGAGGCTCATGTGATGTGCCTCCCTTCCGCACCTCGAAAGAGGCGATGAATCCCCGTCCATCGTGCAATCGTGACGATCCCATCCGGAAAAACAAATACCATCAATACAAAGGCGATTCCCATCACCAGAGGCCATAAGGTGGTGCTAATGCTGCTGATCTCCTGGCGCATGCGAACCACCAAGAAACATCCGATCATCGGCCCAAGGAGCGTCCCTCGACCTCCGACGGCAACCCAAACGACGACCTCGGTCGCCAGAACCGGGCCGATCAGATCCGGGGTGACAATCCCCTGGGTGACCGTATAGATCGCTCCTGATAAGCCGGCCAGCATAGCGGATATGACGAACGCGATCAGCAGGTGAAAGGACGTATTGTGCCCGAAGGTCTGGGCTCGCGTCTCATTGTAAAGGATGGATTTCAAAATCTTCCCGTAGTTTCCCCGTGTAAAGAACCAAAGTCCCAAGAAAGTGGCCGCAGACAGGCCGAGGGCCAGGAAGTAAAGGGAGTCATCATTGAAAGTGACGTCTTTGCTGAAAAAACTAAAGGCAAGCGGGGGAATATCGATGAGTCCGGCATCTCCGCCTGTGAATCCAGGGAGGCTGATGACGATCTGTTGCGCAATCATGCAAAGGGCAAGGGTCACAATCACGAAGTACTGCCTGCGCACACCCGCATAAATGAGGAAGTAGCCCGCGAGAAGAGCAACGGACGAGGCTATCACCAGAGCGGCAAGGATGCCCACCACCGAAGAGGTCTGGTATTTGAGGGTCAGCAGCGCCATGGCATAAGCACCTGTCCCGAAAAATGTGGAGTGGCCAAAGCAAAGCAGATCCGTTTTACCCCAGAGGAAATCGAGGCTTAACGCAAAGATACTGAGAATGAGGGAATCCCGCACCACGGACAGTCCGTAAGAATCTCCCCAAAGAGGGTACACTCCAATCAAGACCATCAAGACGCCTACGGCGGATAGAAAGCCCTTTTCTCTTGGGCTGAGGCGTTCTTGCTGAAAGAGAATCCTGATCCGGTTCGGAATCATTCCATCTCAGCTCCTCACCAGCCCTTGTGGGCGGAATCGAAATATGATCACTGCAAGGATAAGCACCAGTGCCCGGGCAAGGGAGGGATGCATGGTGTAGTTAAAGAACGTCTCAAGAAACCCGATCACCGCTCCCCCGACCGCAACCCCTGCGATCGTCCCGGTGCCGCCGACGATTACAACGAAAAAAGCCTTCGTCAAAAAAGTCACTCCCACCGTTGCATAGACGGTGACAATCGGAGCGACCAATACGCCGCCCAGGGCAGCCAGGGCTGCCCCCAGTGCGAAAGCAAGTCGATAAGTCCTCTTCGCATGAATTCCCAAAACTTCTGCCATGTCCCGGTTTTGAATGACCGCCCGGAGATCCACGCCGAACCGAGACCGCCGGAAAACCAGAAAGCAACATGCGATCACAGCCGAGGCGAAACCGACCAGGAACAAGCGGTAGGCGGGCAAAACAATGCCGAAAAGCGAAACAGCCCCTTTGAACGGATTGAATACGGCCTGTATCCCCGAGCCGAAGATCATCTCAAGGACTTTCTGGATGATCAAACTGATTCCCCAGGTGGCAAGAATGGTTCCAACGGGCCGGGTGTAGAGATGTCGGATGACCAGGCCTTCCAATAGAAGTCCGAAGAAGATGCCCACAAAGGGCGCCAGGACGAGGGCAAGCCAATAGCTCCCTCCGATGCTTTGCAGAAATGTCAGGGTAAAGGCCCCGATAGTCATAAATTCCCCGTGAGCCAGATTGATCACACCCATCATTCCGAAGATGATCGCCATCCCAAGCCCAAACAAAATAAGTATGCTGATCAATGTTAGGCAGTTCAGAATAGCAGGCACGATTGTTTCCACGAGAGAACCTCTTCCGCTGCTTCTACAGAAAAAGGAAAATAGCAAACCCGGAGAGCCCAATGCTTAAGGTAGGGGTTAAACATCCCCCCGTTTTTTCCTCAGCATCGTTACTCCTTCAAGGGGGATCAGATCTGTCCTCGGTATCCAGAACGGCAATTGCCTCCATTTCGATTTGGGAATTTCGGGGCAGTTCTTTGACCCCGATGCACGTCCGGGCAGGTGGTTCCTCCAGAAAGTATTCCCGATAGATCCCATTCATTTCTTGAAATCGCGACATGTCCGTCAGAAAGACGGTTGTTTTGACAACGGCCCGGAGGGAAGCGCCAGCGGCTTGCACGACGGCTTTCAGGCTTTCCAGAACATGCTTTGCCTGGGTGGGAAAATCTTCCGAGACGACCCTCATCGTATTCGAATCAACGGGGACTTGTCCCGAAACAAACAGCATGTTCCCGACTTTAACAGCTTGGGCCAAAGGGGACTTGGATACAAAGGCTTGATTGGTCGCGATGGTTTCTCTCTTCATCTTACCTCCTAAAAGAACGTTCTCCAAGGGCATTGTTTTTCTCCCGTCAATCAATCTCACTGCCTTGGAGTTTTCTTGAAATCCCTTTCGCAGCATCCATAACCGGCGCAATGAGCGTGTTGATCTTCTCTTGGTTCAAGCGCTCTTTCGGCCCAGCCACACAGACACTTCCAATGACTCTCTGCCTGTGATCAAAGATTGGCGTGGCGAGGGCTTTCACACCCACATAGATTTCTCCTTCACTGATGGCATAACTCCGCTTTTTGATCTCTTGTAATCGCTGCCTCAATAAAACGGGGTCTGTGATCGTTCTGTCCGTAAACCTGGCTAATCCCTTCCTTTTGATGATCCGATCCTGTTCTTCTCTGTTCAGATGAGCCATGATCACCTTGCCGGAGGCGCCGCTGTGGAGGCCAATCGCCATGCCTTTGTCAGGCATGACACGCAGGGCATGAGGGCTGTCGACCTTTTCGACGCAGATCCCTTCCTCATTGCTCAGGATGATTAACTGGCAGGTCTCCTCTGAAACGTCGCAAAGTTTCTTGAGAAAAGGAAGTGCTACCCGTGCAACGTCCAATGATCGATAAGCAATCGATTCAAGTTTAAGGACTCTCGCACCTATCCTGTACTTTCCTGAGGACGAATCGAAGTCGATCATCCCTTTCAGTTTCAGGGTATTCAAAAATCGATAGCATGTACTCTTTGGAATAGACACATTGCGGGAGATCTCTTCAATGGTCAGTAAGGGTGTCTCTTCCGTGAAAGAAAAGAGTATATCGATACCTTTAGCCAGAGACTGAATAGTTTTCTGTGCCATTCAAGTCCTCGCTTTCTTCCCCGGGTGTTCGATCGGGCTGCGGAGAGCATTTTCCACTGATTGGGGATATTGAAAATCCACTCTACATACCAGACAGCTGCAAAAAAGCTCAAAAAAGGGTGACATTCTCACAAAGTGATAATCAAATATCTCATTGTGCGAAAAATTAATGCCACAAAAAATTTTCTTTGTCAAGAAAAAAATCTCTTAACAGAAGAAAATTTCCCATAACGCTTGAAGGGGGTATTTCACAGAAACTGGGAAGAGGTTTCGAGGGAAGCTCCTGATATGCTAAGTCTCGAGTATCTCGATGTTCGCTTCTGGAGAAACCGAACAACGTTAGAAGAGGATCGGCGTCTCACCTTCCGGATCGTGACGCTGCAGTCTTTTAATTACTCCTGGGAAGTATTTTTCATCCTGCTTCGGGAGGAGGAGTAGAAGATTACGCTGGCGGCAATTCCTATGAAACAGATGAGGAAAGACAGGTGATAGGCTTCACCCGCATAAGAACCCCCTTCCCTGGGAAGCCATGTTCGGTCAAGATGCGAAAAGCATTTCTTTCCTGTCCCCAATGGGCTGTAACAATAATATTCCATTCGATCATAAATCATCCCTTTTAATAAGAGCAGAAAATTGATCTCTTTTTTTATTATAACCCGGCCCGGCATACATCCGGTGTGGAGCAGGTGAGGGGGTGGGCTCGTTATATGATCGCAGTAATCTTGATAGCCCGGAGGGGTCCAATACGGTCGAGCATCGGTCCCATGATGCGCCAGGAGAATCCTGGCAGGATGAGGTCCCTCAGCCAGGTTGTTCCCCTGGAACGAACCTTCCATTTTAACCTTCCGGATTTCATGGATAGATTAAAGGAGACGATCTCACCTTACGCAGAAAGGATTAAAGATAAAAAATTCTACGTGAGGGTCAAAAGGAGAGGACACAAGGGTGAGATATCGAGCCAGGAGGTTGAAAAAGAAAGCGCAGGATTCATCCTGGAGACCCTTGAAAAAGCCGGGAAACAGGCTCACGTTAAATTCGACGATCCTGATGCCATCATTGTGGTCGAGACGATTGCAGACTGGGCAGGATTGGCTTTTATCACGAGACAAATGAAGGAGAAATATCCTCTCGTCAAGATCAAGTAGAGGGACCTCTGGATTCTCCAGGGAAGGAAAAGAATGAATAAGGATAAGAGGAGACGGCAATGGGAAAAATTAGATCCATTAAAAAAGATCCTGGGCAACGATCGGCCGTTGAAAGGCAAAGCAAGATTCAATCCCATGGAGAAGAAAGAGATTGACCTTCCCGTCGATATCCTTCTTGATACAAAAAAAGATGTTTCTTAGGGATAACGTTCGGGTTGGGTGGATGTGAACCTGCAACTCAATTCTTAAGCACGGTGTTTGGCGGGCTAAATATCCAGTCCTGCGTGGTAGCCGCGGTAAAGGGCCTCGGTTACTTTTTGCGGTTTTACGCAGTCGCCAACCTGAACGACCTCGGGAGCCGCATCGAGCAGGTCGTTGACAACCTCGCGCAGCGCGTGCTGTCCGACGGAGCACACGACCGTGTCGGCCTCAAAGAGGTTTTCCTTCCCGGTTTCATCGGTACAGACAAGTCCTTCGTCGGTAATCTTAACGCCTTTCATCCTCGTTTCCACCTTGACCTTAAGCTTGGCAAACATGTCCAGAAGAATGGGCCTCTGGCGGACGTTGGCGTCCACAGCGACATCCTTCATCATCTCGACAACGGTGACGTCCTTCCCCTCTTGCGCCAGATGCACTGCGGATTCGCAGCCCACAAGTCCGCCGCCAAGTATGACGACTTTCTTCCCGACGGCGATACATTCGTCGGAAAGATCGTTGGCCAGAACTACCTTGGGGCTGTCAATCCCGGGAATGGGCGGCACAATGGGGGCTGCGCCTACTGCCAGCACAAGCACATCTGGGGCTTCGTGTTCGACTAACTCTTGTGTTACCTCTGTATTCAAGCGGATCTCGACTCCAGCTCTTCTCATCTGACCTTCCAGACTCTTGGTAAGGCCATACAGGTCTTTCTTGAACGAAATGGCTCTTTCACTCTTCAAAGCACCGCCGAGTTCTCCGCTCTTCTCGCACAGAATGACCTTGTGTCCACGCTGTGCGGCTGTAATGGCCGTTTTCATACCGCCCGGGCCTCCACCGGCGACAAGCACTTTCTTGGGATTGGACGCGGGCAGTGCGAAGCGGCTCTCGTACTCCCTGCCTACGATGGGATTGATTGAGCATATCCTTGTCTGAGTTTGCACTCGCTCCGCAAGGCACGTAAAGCAGCGCACACACCTCACGATTTCATCGTCGCGCCCGAGCATGACCTTCCTCGGGAGGAAAGGGTCGGCAAGCAGCGCGCGCGCCATTTCGACCACATCGGCCTTGCCGGAGGCGATGATCTCCTCCATCTGCTTCGGCTCGTTTAAGGCGCCTATACAGGCGACGGGAACCTTGACATGCTTCTTGATCGTAGCGGCGAGATGGACATTACAACCTCGCTCCACGAACATGGACGGATGGGTTATCGCGAAGGAATTCTCATGGGCGCCTGTGGATACATGCAAGAGGTCTATTTTACTCTCTAGCAGCTTTGCGAACTGAATGGCGTCGTCAACTTTGTAACCGCCGGGAATGTGCTCTTCTCCGCTAATACGGAATTCGATAGGGAAACCCGGGCCGACGGCTGCCCTTATGCTATCCAGAACCTCGAGCGCAAAGCGGGCGCGGTTTTCAATGGTGTCGCAGCCGTATTCGTCCGTTCTCTTGTTTGATGCGCGTGAGAAAAACTGCTGAATAAGCCAGCCGTGGCCGCCATGGACAAACACCATGTCAAAGCCGGCGCGTTTGACCAAAGCAGCGCCTTTTCCGAAAGCCTCCACGATTTCGTGTATAAGCTCTTTAGACATTTCCTCGACCTTTGAGCCGTCCGGAAGCATTTCCGCGCTGGGGCCGTATCTGACGTAAGTTTTCCCACGTAAGTCCTTCGCCAGGTCGACCCCTCCATACTTTCCGCCGTGGGAAAGTTCGACGTTAGCAAGCGCGCCATGGCGCTTAATCGACCTCGCGGCCTCGGTAAGGCCCGCCAGAACACCCTCGTCCTGAAGGTTGATATGCCTGGAATGGCTCATACCCGTTTTGATATGTACGATACATTCGCTCAAGGTGACCACGGCTGCACCGCCCTTTGCGCGCAGCTCATAGAAAGCGGCAGCCTCCTTGGTCACATAACCCTCGGGGGGGATGTCCGGGAAAGTCATGGGCGCCGACACCATTCTGTTTCTCAGAGTAACGTTGCCTATTTTCAGAGGACTGCACAGGTTTGGATATTTTCTAGTCATACTACTTATCCTTTCCGATAGATGGCATAGCCGCATTGTTTATTTGCAATTGTAACATACTTCTTTTTCTAAAATTAGGGAAGTGAAAATTTCAAGAAAGGAAGAAACAGACGGAGGAACAGGGCTAAAGGCAAATATCTCTTTCCTCCTGAAGATGAAAAGAAGACTCGACAAAACATTGACTAAACAGGGCTGAGATGGTAATATTAGCTCTTGTAAGTGTAGGAAATGATTCAGTGGTGAGTGTAGCTCAGCTGGATAGAGCACTGGGTTGTGGCCCCAGCGGTCGAGGGTTCAAGTCCCTTCACTCACCCCAAAAACGCGCCCGTAGCTCAGCTGGATAGAGCGTCGGACTTCGAATCCGCAGGCCGTCCGTTCGAGTCGGACCGGGCGCGCCACAAATAAAACATTGCAAATTGTAAAATTAGTCACGCCAAGGCGTGACAAAGTTAGCAACATAGGTCAATTGCTAACTGGTCATTGTTAATTGATTACTTTGCAATGATCTTTAAATGGGGAGAGCCGTTAGCTCAATAGGTAGAGCAACTGACTCTTAATCAGTAGGTTGCAGGTTCGATTCCTGCACGGCTCACCAATGAAATCAATGGGTTAGCCATTTTGGCTCAACTCCTTTTTTGTTTCTGTGTGAGAGTCGTGTGAGACTTTTTCAAAAATGGCCATGGCCTCGCGTTCAGATTGCCCGAGGGAATGGAGGTAAATCTCGGTGGTCGTCCTGTTCTCATGGCCGAGAATTCGTTGAATCGTTCCGATGTTGACATTCTCGTGATCCAGGATCGATGCACCCAAATGCCGGATGGGATGGAACCTAAAATACTTTACCCCTGCCTTCTTGCACAGGCTTTTCATGATCAGCTTCCTGTCCTTGTAAGGTCCCTCCACCCACTCCTTCGCCTTCTTGCTCCAATATCGGTGCCAGAATACCCAAGGTTTCCCCTTGTTTCTATGGGCATATCGGCGAGAAAGTAACTGGTACAAGCGGCCGGTCATCGCAACTTTTCTGGGGGTGAGGTTGCCTCCTCTCTTTTTTCGCGTATAAAGGATGACGTACTTCTCTGCAAGATTGACATCCGGCCATGGAAGACGATTGATTTCCCCCACCCGGCCAATTGTCTCCCGGAGGGTCAGGAAATAATCCTTCGTATCAGGATCGGCAGCCATGATCACCTTTAAGACATCTTCCTTGGGCGGAACGTATTTGACCTTTTTCTCTACCGGCAGAAAGGGAATCCCCCGTGTCGGGTTCGACGAGATCCATTCTTCTTTCAACCCAAAGTTGAATAGGCTTCGCAGACACCTGAGATCATGGTTTGCGGTATAATTCGACACCCGTGCCCTCTTGAGAACGAAAGACTTGATTTCTTCCCTCGGTACGGAATCACAATTCATCTTTCCCCACTGCTTTACCCATCTTTTCCTTAAGGAGAAACTTAAAGCCTTGGATGTCAATGTTGGGTTCCTGAAGTTCTTCCTTGCCGAAACCTATGTCCGTCCATTCGATCCTTCTTCAGACATGGAGCCTACTGAGGGAGCTAGAACGTACTGACTATGTTCAAACCCTTTTCGGGTTTGAACCCCGGATCAGAAATCCCTTTGGAAATCCACAGCCGAATGATCCAGTAAGGCGAAAAAACCCTATCGATCTGCGGATACTGGGGTTAATCTTCATTCTCAGAACTTACTTCAGGAGGCTTACGGGAATAAAATCAAACAAGGCCCGTGCTAACTGGGTTTTAATATCCGACCTTCTGGAACTTATTTCACCGAAGGACTATTCTCCGACGGATCTCTCTTCATGGTGGAGAAAGGATAAGAAATATTTCGAAATTTATGACGAGGAAACTTTTCTGGATTCTTATATAAGATTTTATGAGAACCACACAGACGAACTCGATACCCTCTCCGAGAAGTGGTTACAAAGTTTGGAAGAATATAGAGAAAATCCTTTGTAGTATCATAATAAGAACCCTGCTTACCTTCTCCGGAAGGTTAATAAACTTAGTCGGGTTTGCCTCTTTTAGGGGTATAAGAAGATCTTTTTTCTTCTTTGGCAAGCCTTTTTTCTCTCCCATTAGAGATTTCAACCAGATGTCTTGAGTTTGGTCAAAGTGCAGGTATTGGCAAGATATTGAGCCCTGCCTACTATTTTAGAGGCCCCCTCCGAAACGATTTACCCCGATGATTCAGAGTTTCAGATTTTATCCCCTGATTCCTTCTTTGCGCACTTGGATTACCCGATGGATTCCTATGTGAGCTGAACGGGCAGTGAATCTTGTTCAGATAAATGGGGCAATGGATTGGTCTGCATAAAGGGGAGGCTAAAAACTCCTTTTTGTCGGCCGGTGAGGATGAAAGGCCTGTCCTGGGTCACTCTATCTCCATTCCGAAATCTCTTTGTCCCGGTCCTCACAGGAAGATTTGGCAAAATCCCCATATCTTGCGATTTTATCTTCTGCGATTTTATCTTCTTGACATTCAACTCCCTTTTTAATATATTCAACCCATTCTAAAGTGAGTTCTTATCATTTCTCCTTATCATTTATTTTCAAAGAATAGTGTGCAGATTCTATAAAATTTTTTAGGAGTTCTCTGACAGACCCCCAGAGAAAAAACAAGGACTCTATTTAATTGTCAAAGAAGGTTTTATATTCAACCCCCAGCCTAATTGCGATACAGTTTTACAGGGAAAGAAGGCTATTTTCTAATTGACTTAGGAGACAATGAGGGTAGTCTTAAGAGACAAAGGTTTGAGGCGGGAAGGAGGTGAAATTTGGCAGGATCCAATCTGGTAGCACAAATCATACTTAACGGATTGATGGCGGCGAGTATCTACATATTGGTCGCCCTGGGGTTGACGCTTGTCTTGAGCATGACGGGCATCGTACAGTTGGCGCACGGTGAGATATATATGCTTGGTGCCTATGGGACGTACTTCTTTTGTGTGGTCCTCGGTCTTCATTATCTACTCGCCTTGGTGATATCCACGCTGATCATTGGCCTAGTCGGCGTACCCTTGGAGAAGATATTCTTCCGTCCCTTCCGGGGTCGGGATTTCATGCCGAGTGTCATCATCGCCGTGGGTATCATGATTATGCTCCAAACTACAGCAATAGTCAATTTCGGCAGTTCGATTAAGGTGGTGACGACTCCTTTTCGGGGTGTCATGACAATTGCCGGCGCCATCGTGTCATGGGAAAGACTCCTCGTGATCGCCATCAGCGCAATCTTTGTGGGAGGGCTCTTTCTTTTACTCCGTCGGACGAAGATGGGCTTGGGGATGCTCGCACTTTCTCAGGACATCCGCGGCGCCGCCCTGCAGGGAATAAGCGCTGACCGTGTCTCCTCGGTTGCGATGTTTTTGGGGTGCAGTCTTGCTGCGGTGGCAGGGGGACTCATGGGAGCAATTTTTAATCTAAGCCCTTCCATGGGGGGTTATGCGCTGATGAAAGGGATTGCGGTGATCATACTGGGAGGTATGGGAAGCCTTGCCGGCGTGGTATTGGGCGGACTCATTCTCGGCTTCATAGATGGCATTGTGCCGCCCTTGCTGAGTGTTCATATGGCGAACCTCATCGGTTTTATCTGCATCATTCTTATTCTCATATTCAGACCTCAAGGAATCATGGGTCGGCCAAGCTAATGGATAGAAGGGAAATAACGATACCCTTAAACTGCGCCTTGATACTGTTCCTCTTTCTGATCCCGTTGTTTGTCACCGGGGCGTATCAGCTTCATGTCCTCGTTATGACCGGGATTGCCGTTGTTCTCACGAGCAGCCTCCGCCTCATATTCAACTCGGGGCAGTTGTCTCTCGGCCAAGGAGGGATGATGACCCTCGGGGCCTATACATCAGCCCTTCTGGTGACAAAGCTGGGTCTGTCAACGTGGATTGCCCTCGGGGCAAGCGCGGCAGCAGGCGCACTACTCGGGCTTTTGGTCGGATATCCTTTCATGAGGCTCAAAGGCATATACTTCTCTTTGGTGACAGTCTTCATGGCCGAGGTCATTAGACTTATCGCTGAACAATGGCGATCGGTAACCGGTGGGACCCTTGGAATTTCGAACATCCCCGCTCCGGACGCAATCGCTATACCCGGTCTGTTCAACATCAGTTTCGGATCCAAGGTGAGTTTCTACTACCTGACGCTAATTCTCGTGCTATTATCGCTTTTGGCGCTTTATGCGCTCGAGCGGTCACGTATCGGGCTGACCTGGTTCAGCGTGAGGGAATCCGATTTTCTCTCAGAAAGCATCGGCATCGATACCGCATCATCGAAGGTCCTCGGCTTCTGCATAGGCTCCTTCTTTGCAGGGCTTGCTGGCGGTTTATATAGCCAGTACAATTCTGTTATCACGCCGTCTGGCTTTGGGTTTATCTATTCCATGTATGTCCTGATATACATGATTGTGGGCGGCGGCCAAAGCTTCCTGGGTCCTATTCTCGGGGCCGTTATCCTCACCTTCCTTCCCGAAGTAGCGCGCCCTTTAAAAGCGTATCAACCCTACATTTTCGGGGGGGTGGTGATTCTGGTAATGTTCTTACTACCCGGGGGTCTCGTCAGTTTGCCCCAGCGAATCATGACACTGTTTAAGGGGCGGTAGAACCATGCTTCACATCAAGGGGCTTACAAAGTACTTCGGTGGGTTATCGGCCGTCAATGAATTGGACTTCACCGTAAATCAAGAAGAGGCGGTTGGGTTAATCGGTCCGAACGGCGCAGGGAAAACGACGACCTTCAATCTGATTACTGGTTTCCTTCGAGCAACGAAGGGAACGATCCTTTTTGAGGGGAGAAACTTGGTTAGGGAAAAGCCCCACTCTATCGCAAAGATGGGCATCGTAAGGACCTTTCAGGCAACAAGCATCTTCCCCGGTTTCACCGTCCTTCAGAGCCTAGTAGCAGCATCCTATCTGGACCCACGGATCGGGTTCTGGGAGGCTGCGCTCCACAGGAGCAGCAGCCGGAGGAAGGAGAAAGATATCTTAGATCAGGCCCACGAGATCCTTAAATTCGTCTCCATGGAACAGATGAAAGATCTCCTTGCTTCGAAATTGCCTCACGGGCACAAGAGGATACTTGGCATTGCTATAGCGCTCGCAGCTCATCCGAAGCTGCTCTTGCTTGATGAGCCCCTATCGGGGATGAACAGCAGCGAGGTTGCCTCCACCTTGGATCTTATAAACAAGATATGGCATAGAGGCACGACAATCCTGCTGATTGAGCACAATATGAAAGCAGCCATGGGCTTTTGCAAGAGGATTGTTGTACTCAACTTCGGGCAGAAAATCGCAGAAGGCTCCCCGAAAGAGATAAGAGAGAACAAAAATGTGATACAGGCCTATCTTGGAGTCGGCGATCATGCAGCTTGAACTGAAAGGGATAACCGTGCATTACGGAACAGCCGAGGCGGTGAGCGGTGTCACCATAGAAGTGGCCGTAAGGTCGGTGGTGAGCATCATTGGCGCGAATGGTGCTGGCAAGACCACCATCATGAATGCCATATCGGGATTGACACCCATATCTGGAGGGGAAATATGGTTCCAGGACAAAAGGATAGATGGGAAGTCAACCCATGAGATCGTCGGTCGCGGTATCGTGCAGGTCCCTGAGGGCAGAAGTCTTTTCCCCTATTTGAGCGTTTTCATCAACCTCAAGCTTGGCGCTTTCTTGAGAAAAGACAAGCATAGTATCAGCATGGACTTAGATAGGGTTTTTGAAAGCTTCCCTTTGTTGGCGATGAGACGAAATCAGCAGGCGGGCACCTTAAGCGGTGGCGAACAGCAGATGCTCGCCATCGGTCGCGCCCTCATGGCCAAACCAAAGCTTCTTCTCCTAGATGAACCTTCCCTGGGGTTGTCTCCCTTATTGGTTCAAGAAATAGCGAGAGTCATCGGCGACATCCACAAAAGCGGCATCAGCGTACTTCTCGTCGAGCAAAATGCAGGTCTTGTGATAAAGGTCACCGAAAGAGCTTATGTCCTTGAGGTCGGCAAAGTGATTCTGGAGGGAAACATAAGGGAATTGATGAGTAACCAGCTTGTCCAGCAAGCATTTTTGGGTGTATAGATTAATATTATGTAACAGGCGGATATAGATGGTCAATGTACTTAAGCTACCGCAACTTGCATAGTATGAGACGAATGAACTTAAACAGCCACTCCCCGATGGCTGGCGGGTTGAGATATGTAATATGGCTGGCTACGACCGTCCGACCATGACTAATGATCAGGTCAGGTATTCAATAACCAATCTCGTAAGGTTATCCCCTATCAGAGAAAGAGCAAAAGGTAAAGATGAAATTGTTATCATATTCGATGATATTGCCCGCGTAACTAAGGTTTTCGTAGTATTTCCATCTGTTATTAGCACAGATGAATTTTGAATTCGGAAAAAATCAACGGCAAAAAATGGTTGGTTAAGTGGGTTGATCGATCTATCGGGGATTGCACAAGTGCAGGAATAAGGCTACTGGGTATTAAATCCCATCAGAGTTCAAAATGCAATACTACTCATTACAAGAATATCTCATTGGTAGCCAGAAAAAGGAGGTAAAATGGTTGTCGATCCTGGATGTGAATCTTGATATTGAGATAAAATCTCTCCTTTATCCAATTCTATCTTACAGGAACATGAAAGGCCTTATCAGTTTTCCATCCGGCTGGTGTAAAGGTATTGTTGCCTATTATCTTCAAATCCATGTACCAAAAAATGTTATGCATCGGACTATCTATCCTTGCGGGAGCACAGCACTTTCCATTGGTTGCAATCATAATAATCCCGAAGCCTTATTTTTCGGTATAACTACTTTTCCTTATGATATAAATTTCCCCATGTCGGAAGGCGATTATTTTGTTGTTGTGTTTTGGCCATGGATGGGCAATACCTTTTTCCCTATCCCTCCATCAGAGTTAGTAAATCGGAACATTCCTCTTGATGAAATATTACCAAAACAATCAGAAAGAATTAAAGAGAGATTGCTATTTTCAAAAACTTTTCAGGAGCGCATTTATGTCTTTGAAAAGTTCTTGGAAGTGCGAACAGCCTTATTGGAAAGAATTCCAGATCGGTTTTTATCTCTGATTGAGGCGATACACCACAATTCAGATTATTTTAGGAATGTAAAATTGGCAAGGTGCATCTGTTATTCTGATCGAAATATTCGAAGACTTTTCCGAAAATATATTGGTGTCTCACCCAAATTATACGCCAGCGTGGTTCGCCACCAAAAAACCTTGAGAGCCTTGAATCTCAATCCACGTCAAGACCTCGCCGGGTTGGCCTTTGAACAAGGCTATTACGATCAATCCCATTTTATAAAAGAATTTAAAAGATTTCAAGGCTTAACACCAGTTCAGTTTATTAGTAAATCTATCCGAATAAGATAACAATGAATTTCCTTCTTTCCTGCCTTTGAAACAATAGTTCATTGAAATAGGATTGTTATGCATTTTCGCCAATAATACTCCAGTTCATTCCTTTATAGTGGTTGGAAATGTCCGATTTTTACTATACAATTGTCTATTTCCTCTAATATAATATCAACTACGAATTTTTGAATGAAAGGAGGAAACATGATTGAAAAAGAGAAGCTGGTAAATATCGTTGGGGCTCATAATGTAAGCGACGAACAAGCGACGTTGGACAAATACTCCAGGGACATGAGTTTTGTTAATACGGTGAGGCCGGCATGCGTGGTAAAACCGACAAATTCTGGTGATATTCAGAAGATTGTGAAGCTGGCGAATGAGACGCTTACGCCGCTGGTTCCTGTGAGTTCAGGCCCTCCCCATTTTCGGGGGGATACCGTTCCCGGTACGGGAGGTGCGGTTGTCGTCGATTTGAGTGGAATGAAGAAGATTGTAAAAGTGGACCGACCACGCAGGGTTGCCATGGTTGAGCCGGGTGTGACCTTCGGCGAACTCATCCCGGAGGTAGAAAAAGAAGGGCTCAGGCTCAATATGCCTTTACTGCCGCGGAAGTCCAAGTCTGTTGTGGGGAGCATCCTCGAGAGGGAGCCGGTCATCATGCCCAAGTATCAGTGGGATATCTCGGATCCGTTGGCTTGTGCCGGGCTATACTTTGGGACGGGTGATGAGTTCAGAACCGGGCAGGCGGCCGGGCCAGGTACAATAGAGGAGCAGTGGGCCGTCGGGGGTGTACAAAAAGCGCCTTATGGACCTGGTACGGCTTCCTATCACAGACTTATCCAGGGAGCTCAGGGCACCATGGGCATCGTCACATGGGCATCGATGAGGTGTGAAATACGCCCCAGTCTTGAAGAGCCCTTCCTGGTTGGCTCCTCCAGGCTCGATACGTTGCTCGAGCTGACCTACTGGCTGATCAGACTGAGAATGGTCAACGAATGCTTTATACTCAATCATACCAACCTGGGGACTATCTTTGCAAAAAAATGGCCCAAGGACTATCAGACCCTTAAGGATGCCTTACCCCCATGGATTCTTTTCTATACTGTAGCCGGTTACGAGTATTTCCCGGAGGAAAGGGTCAGCTCTTATATTAAAGATATCACGGATATCACCCAGCGATTGGGAGTGGAAGCAGTGAAAGCAGTCGGTGGGGTCTCAGCCAATGAAATATTGAAAGCCATCCAGCAGCCTTCCGAAGAGCTCTATTGGAAGCTTCGCCATAAAGGGGCTTGCCAGGATGTCTTCTATTTGACCATCTATGAAAATCTCGAAGGCCAAATTGGGGTCATGAATGATCTGGCTGAAAGAAATGGCTATGCCGCTTCAACCTTGGGTGTTTACATCCAACCGGTTGTACAGGGCACGAGCTATCACTGTGAGTTCAATCTGTTTTATGATCCCGAAAACCCGGGTGAGCTAAACCGGGTCAAGGAGTTGTACGCCTCCGCCACGAAAAATCTCATGGCTAAGGGTGCGTACTTCTCGAGGCCTTATGGGGAAAGTGCCGGGATGATTCTTAATAAGGATGCGGCCACCGTTGCTGTTTTGCATAAATTTAAAAAGATATTTGATCCAAATAATGTCATGAATCCGGGGAAAGTGTGCTTTTAAGACACGTCAAAACAAGTAACCTATTTTTGAATAAGGTGAGGAGGTAGCGAAGATGGGATTGGAACAGTATAAAGGCGATATGGAGATGTGCTGCCGGTGTTCGGCCTGCAAATTCATACCCATGCAAAAGGTGAATGGATTTCAGTATGCGAGGGCATGTCCCAGCATAGCGAGATATGATTTCCACAGCTACTCAGGCGGCGGAAGAGTCAATATCGGAGCGGCGATGTTGAAGAACGGATTTAATTACACGGATAAGCTCCTCCACATCGTTTATAACTGCCAGATGTGCGGCGCCTGTGGTGTCTCGTGTAATTATGCCATGGACATGGAAGTCCTCGAGCCCATCAGTGAATTCAGGATCAAGTGTGTCGAGGACGGTAAGACCCACCCCGTCCTGGATAAGGTCATCACCGGTCTCCGAAAGCAGGGCTCCATGGCCCCCGCCAAGGGCAAACGGGGCGACTGGGCTGCTGGCCTGAACCTGAAGGATGCCACCAAGGAGAAAGTGGATGTGCTCTATCACGTCGGCTGTCTTACGAGCTACGATAAGGATATGCAGAAGCTGGCCAAAGCCACGGCGAAGATCCTGCAGAAGGCGGGCGTCAACTTTGGCATCGCCGGCGACGCCGAAACCTGCTGCGGCGGCCGGGCCTACCAGATGGGTTACAAGGAAGCCTTTCTGAATCAGGCCAAGAAGAACATGGACATGATTAAGAAAGCCGGCGTAAAGACAGTCGTTACGGCCTGTGCCGATGGATATCAGGCCTTCAAGGTGCTCTATGACAAATATGATCAATTGAAAATTCATCTAAAGGATGACCTTGAAGTACTCCATATCTCGGAATACGTCGACAAATTAATAAAAGGGGGCAAGCTGAAGCCGCAGAAGAAAGTCGACCTCTCGGTCACGTACCATGACCCATGCCGTCTCGGCAGGCTGGGTGAGCCTTGGATACACTGGGAAGGGAAAAAGATTCCAGGGGACAGGTTTGTTTTCGACCCACCGAAGGTATACCGGCGCGGGACGCATGGCGTCTATGAACCGCCTCGGGATGTTATCAAGAGCATCCCCGGTATAAAATTTACGGAAATGACCAGGATTAAGGAATACGCCTGGTGCTGCGGGGCCGGCGGGGGGGTCAATGAGTCAAATCCCGGGTTTGCGAAATGGACTGCCCGGGAGAGAATAGAGGAAGCCGGGTCTACCGGTGCCGAGGCGATTGTGACCGCATGTCCCTGGTGCGAACAGACCTTCAACGAAGCGATCAGGGAAACTGGCAGCAGCCTGAAGGTGTACGATATCGTAGAACTAATAGAAGAGTCCATCTAAGAAAGGGGGTTAATGAATTATGGCTTTAAGCAAGGAAGTTTATAAGGAATTCGAAGATGTGGTGGGAACGGAGTATATCTGTGATGACCTGGTCATCATGCCCGCGTATCACTCGGTTGAGCTCGCCGCTGTTATTCTTCCAAAGAACACAGCGGAAGTCCAAATGATAGTTAAGCTATGTAACAGATACAAGTTAAAATTCACACCCATATGTACAGGCTGGTCGGGGTGGTTCTCCAATGGTATTATCCTATTAGACCTGAGAAGGATGAATCGTATCATTGAAATCAATGAGAAAAACATGTATGCCGTGGTTGAGCCGTATGTGATCTCGGCACAGCTACAAGCTGAGTTAATGAAAAGGGGCTTGAATTTTTGCATAAAGGGGGCTGGGTGTACTTGCGCGGCGATGCTCAGGGGTCACGGACATATGGATCAAACCGCAGGTGGTGATGACCGAAACCATTTGGCTATTGAATGGGTAACTCCTGAAGGGGACATCGTCAGGTCAGGTTCGTTGGGGTCTTCGGATGAGTGGTTTTGTGGTGATGGCCCAGGTCCATCTTTAAGGAGCATACTTTCTAGTGCTGTGCCGCCAGGTGTCTCACCAGGTGTATTTACGAAGGCTGCAATGAAGCTTTATCACTGGCCAGGGCCTGCACGATTTCCAGTAGTAGGGGTATCACCCAATTACTCCCTGAGCGAGATACCACCTCACTTTATGGCGCGGTATTTTAGCTTCCCCTCGGTAGAGAAAATGTGGCAGGCAGAGATTAAGATTGGAGAAAGCGAAATCGCCTTCGAGCTCATGGGTTTCAATGTCTCCATGGTCGCTGCCAACATCACGACAAGCAATGAAGAAGAGGAGGAAACCTTCAAGCGGATGAGCAAGGAGGTGCAAGGGCCTGGCTTCTTCATCATTATAGCCGGCAACTCTGCGGCGGACTTCGAATATAAGAAAAAGGTATTGCAACAGATTGTCACTGCGGCCGGAGGGAAGTCTCTGAAATCAGTCGAAGATCCCAGGATTGAAGGAGTTCTATTGTGCCAGTGCATAAGAATTTCTGCCTCCATTAGAGAGACATTCCGTAATGGAGGAATGTTCAATTCAATTCCTATCATGGGTCAAAGAGACTTAAATATTAAGTGGGCGATAGGCGCCGGTAAAGCGAAGGAGCGTTTAATAGAAAATGGCCTGATCGTTGATGATGGTGGAGCTTTTTTTGGATGGGGAGTTGAACAGGGGCATCTTGGCAAAACGGAGATATTCTGCAAATTCGATCCACTCAACCTTGAAGCGAAGAAAGCAGTACAAGGATGGCAAAAAGAGCAAAGCATGAGGGCTTTTAATGAACGGTACTTCTCATACACACTCGCTGGCCAAACTGCTGAAGAGGCTGATGAAATGGGAGCAAATTTATGCAATTACCATTTATGGTGGAGGAAGCTTAAGGAAGCAATCGATCCGAATAGTGTAACACCAGAACCAGCTGCACTTGTTTAGTTTCTACTAAAGGGGATAGGTAGTTTATTCTTTAGGGTTCAACTGCAAGAGGCTGCCGTATTGAAAAGGGAACTGATAAAAAAAGGTCTAGTTATAGCTGATGATGGGTAGCAATCCGGATGGGGAGAGGAACAAGGACACTTGGACACATAGAAATATTCTGACGATATAATCCATACGATGCCTAATCGTCTAAAGTCGTACAAGAATGGCTGGAGAAGATGGGGCAAAGGGCTATTGAAGATCACTTCTCGGTACCATCTCACTTCCCTGCTTGAATAGTTGGACCACATGCTTTTAATTACCAGATTATACATTGAGTCTAAATATCAAACTCAAAATAAAATAGGAGGTTGACAAATGAAAAAGCTAGGATTAGTAATTTTTATTTTTTTGGCATCAATGTTTATGTTTACCCTTTCAATATTTAATTGTGTCGAGTCAGCAATAGCGGCAGAAAACGAATTGAATATCGGCGGTGTTTTTGTGCTATCCGGAACTGGTTCAGAAAGTTGGGCACGACTTTACGATGGGATAAAGGCAGGGGCAGCGTGGATCAATGACAAAGGCGGGCTCACCATCAAGGGGGACAAGTACCTGCTTAAGATTATCGCGGAAGATACGAAGTTCACTCCCGATGGGATGATAGCCGCTGCGAACAAGCTGGTCTTCAACGACAAAGTGAAATTCGTCATAGGGGGCGTGCCCGTGCCGCCCATGGAGTCGGCAATTGAGAAGGTGCTGCAAGATAACAAGGTGTTTACGATGCAGATTGCCGGTATGGGGGTAAAATCTGAGATTACGATCCAAAAGTCCTACACCTTCTCTACGTTAGTCTCGCGGGCCCACCATTACGCCGGGTGGGCAAACTTCGTCAAGCTTTACCCGCAACCAAAGACGATGGCGATCGCAATACCGGAGGATCCAACTACCATAGAAGATGCTGGTTGCCTCGAAGATGCGGCCAAGTCACACGGAGTGAAACCACTTGGCCTGGTGTCCTTTCCCTTTGCGACCTACGATTTCTATCCGACATGGACCAAGATACTCGCGCTAAAACCAGAGATTGTAGTGTTAGGCGCCGGAATTCCCGAGATATGGGCGACCATAGTGAAGCAAGGGCGGGAGCTTGGCTTCAAAGGCCCTTTCTGCTGTTATCAAGATATGGCCCCCGCCACCATGGTGAAAATTGCGGGAGATAAATATGCGACCGATATCTTTTCCACGAGTTTCGATTTTACCAGCCCTAAAATGCTGCCCATGGTGAAAGAAATCGCCCGCGTGATTAAGCAGAAGATCGGGGCAGACATAACGCCAGAATCCTTCAGGGCCTTTGAAGCGATCTGGGCACTCGCACAGGCGATCGAGAATGCACAAAGCATTGACCCCACTGCGGTAAAGGACTCCTTCGAGAAGATGACAAAAATAGACACACCAACAGGATCAGGCAAACTCGGAGGACTTAAAACATATGGGATCAATCGTGTCGTACTGAGGCCATTTCCTATGAATAGAATCATGAATGGGAAGATAGAACATCTCGGATGGCTTGACTCGGTTCTGCCATGAGCTTGGCAGTGCGACCCCATGACCTATAAAGACGGCAAAGAGATGAAACCCCGGACGTGACAAGGAGGACCGATCATGAGTTCTGTGGAGGAACGGAGCAAGGAAACAACGCACAGGGAGTCGAACAAGGGGGCGACAATACGGAAGAAAGGGAGCTTCAAAGTAGGTCCGCCGCCGATCCTAGCAAAAAACATCAAAAAGAAGATAACCACCGATGTCGTTGTCATTGGTGCAGGGTTGGCTGGATTGACTGCGGCAGGATCGGCAGCAGAGAAAGGCGCTCGAACCATTCTACTGGAAAAGGGGGATGGTCCCAGCTTCCGTGGATTTGCCATCGCTGCTATTAATAGCAGGCTTCAGAAGGAGGAGGGAATTGAAGTAGACAGGGAAAAAGTCATCAGAGAATTGATGACATGGTCAGGGTACTGGGCGGACCAGAACGTGGTCACGCTCTGGGCTGATAACTGCACCGCCGTCGTTGATTGGTTGACGGATCTCGCGCTGGCGGCGGGGTTTACTCCAAACAAAATCAACGATATACCTCAAACACTACCCGGCTCGCCCTTCAACTACACCAAAGTTATCGGCATAAACCTGCCGGGGTGGAATGAGACCGTGGCCCATCTGCTCCTTCGGAATGCGGAGCATCACGGGGTAGACATCCGTTGGAATACTCCAGCAGTACAACTTATTCGAGAGAAAAAGAGTCGTGTTACGGGTGTCATTGCTGAAAACTCGGAAGGGGACTATCTGCGGTTCAACGCTAACAAGGGCGTGATTCTCTGCACCGGTGACTATGGGCACAATCCCGGGATGGTCAAGAAGTACATTCCGGAAAGGGCGACGCACTTCACCGACATCTTCTATGGATTTTATCCCGACTTCTCAATGGACCCCGATCTATTGAAGAAATATATCGGAGTTGGAGCCTTGCCTATTCCTGACAACCTCAAAGCTCCGTACAAAAATACCGGAGATGGGCATAAGATGGGTCTTTGGGTCGGTGCTGCTATCGATGAACCGCCCCATTGCCCCATGCTTTTTGATCACGCTGTGGTCGAGTCTCCTACCCCTATATTTGTTCCGCTTACTCGTCAGCCATTTCTCAACGTGAACTTGAACGGGGAACGATTTAAAAACGAAGAGCTACCCTATGGTTACATCTGTAACGCAGACTTGACTCAACCCGGTTACGTGAAATGGATAGTATGGGACGCTAAATGGCAAGAAGATACTAGTAGAATGGGTCAAATAGGCTGCAAAGCGTTAGTACCTCCACTCCATAGACCAGCTACTGTCCAAGTACTAATAGAGAAAGGGATTATAAAAAGCGCAAACACCCTTGAAGAGCTTGCAAAAAAGATGGAGATCCCCTCCGAGAAATTCAAGGCTACTGTAGAGAGATATAACTACCTGGCATACATGGGGAAGGATCTCGACTTCGGTAAACGTCCCGAGTGTCTATCAACTATCGAGAAAACACCATTGTATGCTATCAAGATGGGAGTTTCTTTGCTGGTGACACTGGGTGGTTTGAAGATTAACACCAAACTGCAGGTATTGGATACGGAGAGGAATCCTATTCCAGGCCTCTATGCAGCCGGAAACGTCTCTGGTAGTTTCTTCTCGAATGACTATCCTATCACGATATTTGGTGTCAGTCATAGCCGTGCCCTTACTTTCGGCCGTCTTGCAGGATTCAATGCGGCATCAGAGCAGGTCTAAAACTAATGGTGGTCCACTATAATTGAAAGTCGCAAAGGAGTTTAAGTGGGCTAACTACCAGATCGTGAGCCAAAGGAGAAGGAATTATCAGTTCGGTGCTTTCTTATTGTTTGATATTTTTGAAGATAATTTGAAATAGATTTCTTGATTTAAATTGAACAAAAGTGCTTAGGCTGAATCTTAGAATATTTCTTAGAAGAGTAAATGATGTTCTCGATATCTGCTATCAATCTGCAGTTATCGAGCTCCAAAAAAAGTTTTAATTTGATTCTCATATGTTAAATCCATGAACATGATTTCTAACGAAGACCTTTGATTCCTAAACCATGCCTCAAATGGGGATTATTGTAAATAATAAACTCTTAAGGCCCAATGATTAATAGTCTATTTTCCTTCAGGGACTTTTTCCCTCCCTTTCCCTTTCGCCTTACCCTAATGCCTTTATCTTCCCAGAAAGCGTTTAAACGTTTAAATTGAACCTAAATTAAGGGTATTTAAGGGTGAAGATCTACTGCCTTCCAAGTAAGATAAGTATTAAGAGGAAATAACTTAAGATGACAGAAGGAGATAAATTCTTTCCTTGAACTGCCTCAATACTGCTCATTTCACTGTAAACCATTTTCCTTAAGATTATTTCTCCATTTTCTAATTTGATTATCAATTCCCTTTCTCGATGGCCTGGCCAAGAGATTCAGAATAGAGACGACTGTGTTTCTTTCGAGAAAGAGAAGGAGCTTGTCGAGAGTATTGCGATGTTATGGGATGGGTTTTCGGATACGAATACCAGCAGGAATTATGACACTGAAGGCTCTGAACAACTCTTCAGCATGCTTTTTGACAGCGGAGACCACTATCTCCGCTTTCCGCTTCTGAGATTGGCCTGGCAGGCGTATGAATATGACGCCCTCGGTTACCTGTCGCTGACGGAATACCATTTCACCGAAGTCCTTATCAGCAGTCAACAAAATTGCTGCCCTCTGTTTTGCCAGTGCTAACACATCTGCATCCGAAGCCCCTCGTCTGGTCTCGATGATGTACCATACCTCGTGCCCATCCTTCCGAAGACGTTCTACAATTTGCTGATCCACACTCTCGTCGGCCACGAAGTTCACGCTGCAGCCTCATCAGTCGGGTAAACCACATCGGAGCGTAAGGTCTCGGCAGCAAAAGATAAGGCTGCTTGTATACCGTCCCGGGTTAGATGGGGATAGGCGGCGAGAATTTGTTCAATTGTCTCGCCAGCAGCAAGTTTCTCCAAGATGAGCTCTACCGTTATGCGGGTTCCTTTAATCACAGGTTTTCCCATCATTACGGCTGGGTTTGAAACGATCAATCCTTTCGGCATATTAATTCTCCTTTTGATTCATGAGTCCATTCTTGGCTCTTTTTCTAAATTCTATAAAATTTCCCCTGGAGTAGTCAACACTATTTGTTCCGTATCCAAGGTTCTCATGGATGAATGAGCCAACCCTCTCTGCTCATGAATAACAATGCACGGATTTGGGTCGTTTGTTTTACTGTTACGTCATCCGCTTTGTGCTCTGCGAGCACTTGACAGTTACCCCTTGCGCCTAACACCTTACGCCTAACGATATCCTTGCTATGCGCTACTTGTCCTCCGTAGTCCCGCGAGGTGGGACGTAGGATGGATGAGATTCTTTGTATGCAACGGGATCGAACCTGCGGGCACGAATTACGGACACGGTCACGTCATTTGAGGCTTGGTACGACCCTTAGATGAACAAAGAGCCTTTGTATTATTCCTTGATTCCCCTCGACTCGAAATACACGATGATATCAGTCTTCCCTTCCTTTTTCGCCTTCGCATAAGGCGTCAATCCGTCTTTCCCTTTGATGGTCGTCTTTGCCCCTTTGGCCATGAGAAGCCTAATGGCCTCTAAGTTATCTGCCCAGACTGCATCATGAAGCGGTGTATAACCATTCTTGGGTCCCACCGCATTCACGTCAAACTTGTATTCAAGAAGAAGCCTGACGATTTCCATGTTCTTCTGGAACATGGCTGCATGAAGGGCTGTCCCTCCGAACGAGTCCCTATCGTCCGGATTGACGCCCTTTTGAAGGATCTCGCGCACCTTGTTCACATCGCCGCTGTAAGCAGCCTTGTGGAGTTCGGCACTCTGACCGAATGAAGAACCTACGATCAGGGCCAGGATCAGAATGGTAATCATCATTTTCATCTTCTGCTCCTCTGCACTGGAAATTGCTAAGATTGGACTCGTCCTCAATTACCATAACAGAAAATGGTATGTGTCCCCATTTTAAGGCACTTGTTCAATGTCAGTTCAGAGGTTTGGTAGACCTACACTTTGGAAAATTGGAGCAGCCCCAAAATTTCTGGCCGGGATTTGGACCCTTTTGGGCGGTCCGGAGAACCATTTTACCCCCACATTTTGGGCATACATTAGCCGAGGCCGGCTTCGGTGAGAGCCCTGCTCTCTTCTGAAGATTTGCGACCAATTGGAGGAGTTGAGTTCCATCAACTAAGTCTATCCGCTTGTCTGCCGCGAAGTTTTTCGCCTCCTGGGTAAATACCCCCGAGGTTATCAAGATGCCGCTGGTTGCATGTTTAGCCGTTATTACTCCGAGAAGTTCTCGAACGATATTGACTCCAACTTTGGTTGATTTCCACTGCTTGCATTGGACTAATACCAAGCCACCATCCTTCTTGAGCACCAAATCAATCCCATCGTCTGGCCCGGCAGTGGTATTCTCGACAACCGTATATCCCTCTCGCCTATAGGCTTCTCCCACAAGCTCCTCAAACTCACGCCAACCAAGAGCCTTAATAGAATCAAGGCCCTTTTGGCTATCGAGGCGTTTACTTTTTTGCCATGATTTTAGAGCAGAAACTGGAGCAGGAAGTAAAAGGACAAGGGCAACAAATGGAGCCGCACCGGAGATACCTTTCGCAAAGGCATTGGCCGTCGTACTTCCAAAATCAATCGAGGGCAATATATATCTCAAGAATACAAAGGCAATGCCGGAGAGTAAGACACTCACCCACCAAGGGCATTGGATAAGCAGGGTAAGTATCGACTCATTTTTTCGGGCCATAAGATTTCTTCACCTAAATACCGATACTTGGTCGCTTTGTATCAGCACACGAAAAGTGCAAATTTTCAACTACCTTCCCCGGGGTTGATTTAACCCCGGTTTTATCTACGCTGATCAAGATCAAGACAGCCGCTGCATCGCAAATGAGAACACCATTGACAGAAGCTGCAGTCAGGGCATTCGTGCTTCTTGTTCTTGGTCTCTTCTAAACAGCAAATGAGTCCATAGGGCGTTACCTCAAAACGCACTCCGCCTTTATAGATAAACTTCTTTTCATCATTAACCATTCGCTCTATCCACATTCTGCCTTCCACTCACATTGGAAAGCGTTTCTGCAATAAACAGCCTCAAAAATTATAAGATATTATTCCTCCAATTACCCAATTAAAGCACCTGACTTAAAAATTAAGCCAGAGGGGGAAGAAGTTGACTGAAAAATTCAGTCAGAGAGTATGGAAACATTGGGCTTTGAATCTTGAGCTTTCAGTTTTGGGCTTTACGCCATGCGCTTTGCCCTATGCGCTACTTGTCCCCCGTAGCAGGAACTGCGCAGGGTGGATCTGTCCTCCGTAGCAGACTCCTGCGTAGGATGGATGCGATTCTTTGTATGTATCCGGTGTCGAACTTGCGGATACGAATTACGGACACGGTCACGTCATTTAAGGAGTTCAATGTTGATAAACCGAATTCGAACTGGAAGTTGCAGAGGGTAAGATGTCGCCCTTTTGGACAAGATGAGGTTCCCACAAAAAAAACAATTCCGAGAACAATTCCCAGAAGCAATAACTTCTTCACCTCTTGACCTTCACCTTTCTTATTGCCATTCAGGAATTGCGTATTGTCTCCCCGAAATTACCGCTCAATAATTCCAAATATCCCAAGCCTTTTAATGGGTGACCCCTCTGTCTAACCATCAACCGTCGACCATCCCCATGCCTGCCTGCGGCAGGAAGCAATTTTCTTCTTCTTTCATGACAGTACCCGGAGAGAGATGCTTGCGCAGGTCTTAGACTTGGTCCCGGTGTTTGGCCTACCAAAGAATACAGCATTATTCGCCTAAAAATGCACAGTTCACCTTATTCCCTTTCGGAAGCGCCTTTGCAAAAATATATTGGCGGGGATGAAACCACCATTTTCCTCACTACCCATGGTTTTCGTTCTGGATGGAGGTGATGTCTTATGATTGTTTGTTCACTAACCCACAAACCACACATGCAATATAACATTGCGAAAATAGCATTGTAATGCAAAAGAGGCTCTTATTAGAATGATCCGGGACGTATTAGAAGCCTCTTAAGGGACCTGGAGACCTTGTTTTCATGATAAAGGTCTCAGCACTATGATAATTGTTAGGCTAATACCTCAAACCCAAGAAGGGAGGACTAACACATGCTCTGCACCCAAAGATACTTTACTGAACGTCTGTTATTGTTGGCTGTAACAATCACTCTTTTTGCGTCCCTCGCAGCATGCGCAACGTGGCGAACGAAACGGGATATAAATGTAACTGCAAAGACAACTGTTTCGGGGATCGTAAACGGCAGTCCCATCGAAGTTGAGGTGTTGGCGACGTTCAACACAGGTCGTGGCGGTAGTTCGACCTGCAGGTTCACGAAGCTCCCGACAGGCTTCAATCCGGGTTCTTTGGGCACTCATGCCTGAACCACCCATCATACTTCTGCTGGTCTTAGCAGATTTGAGGGTGATCCGGTCTTTAATTTGTACGACTTGACAAAAGGCAACTATCGCGTTCTTCGGACGATTTCATACCCTGATTTTCCAGAAAGCAAAATAGTTACTGATGCACAGGTCAGAGCGGTCAGGAATTCAAAATGGGATACGAATATAACTATCAATGGAACATACAGAGGCCCTACCGACATTGTCTCGGCAAAGGACTACCAGCTCATATGGACCACCGATGGTAAGAATATTCTTGAGTCGGGTAGTGTGACACTTCAGTTATTGTCTGGCGGATCTGTACGCCAAGTCTGGTCATCGACGATTACATCTGTGCACGGCTTCGACAAGTTTCCTCCGGCCGGCGAGCTGATTACTATCTCAATTACACCGTTTCAAATTAATGGAAATTCCATGAGTTACAAATGGGATGGAACCGTTAAGGCGCGGTCAAAGCAATAACCTAACGGCCTGACACCTGTTCCACTGGAGTCGCCGCTTTTTGGTAATATTGTTGGGAGGGAAGGTTCGTTAATTGTAATGGTCTTCCGACAGGGAGCGAAATGAAGGAACTTCTCGTCGAAGCGGCGCCGTCCCGCCTATTCGAGGGCAGACGGCGCCAGCATGTTCACGCATCCGCTTTGTGTGAATACTTATCGAAACGGGCTCTTTATCGGTAACGAGCTGGTTGCGGCAGGTTATTAGCTAAGAAAAGAGCAGACATGCATTCTTTATCTCTCGAGATCCGATTTGATCGCGAACCGTTTCTTGAGGCAGAACGATGAGAAGAAGTACTGAGCGATCCAAATGTACAGAGGCATTTAAGGGGGGACGTTGCTCACAATCATTACAATTATTGTTCACCTTAGTCATCTTTTCTTCTGATGTCGATCGCAATAACTTAAAGTCCCCACTCCCAATTTCATCGCGATCTCAGCATTCACTCCCTTACCCATTTTATTCTTATCCTCCCAGTTCACAAAGTTGCATTTGAACCAACGTCCCCATCGTCCTTTTCAAGGATTAGAACCAATGAGCGCAGCCGGACCTCATTTCTTAAAAAGATCGCTGTGCGTCCCGGTCCGTTCAAGCCTGAGCGAGTCCTTATCTGCTGTGTAGATCAGGATCCAGTCGGCTTCAATGTGGCAGTCGCGTGACGGGTGCCACGGTCCGATGAGTGGGTGGTCTCTGTAGTTCGCTGGAAGCGGCGTGCTCTCAGCCAGCAGCCTGACGACTTCTCGCAGTTTATCCAGGTCCTTCCCGCGCTTCCGCATCCGTTTGACATCCCGGGAAAACTGCTTGGTCTGCGAGACCTTCTTCATTTTTCCCAATTCTTGAACATCGCCTCTACGGACTCGAATTCCTGAATATCTTCGCTGCGACGGCTCTTCGCCAAGGTGGATGCGGTAAGTTCGTTCGGAACCTCAACAGGGAAAGGCAAGCCTCCGCGGAGGGAGATCTGCCTGTAGAAGATGCGGATTGCCTCCGTGGGAGTCAGGCCAAGTTTCCGAAGAACCCCTTCTGCTTTTTGCTTTGTTTGCGGCTCAATGCGCGCATGGACAACGGAAGTTTTCATACCCCCATTGTGTCACATTCGCAACACAGATGCAAGATGTCTTTTGTAGCGGGAGGTGCCTCCGGTTCGAGATCCTGATCATCCACCCGAACCGTGGGAGAACCCCCAATCCCTTTCTGCTCAGCTTCCTCACGAAAAGAATGACCGGGACGTTGGTGAAAATACAACTTGACGTTAAGGGAAGGAAAGAGTCGGGCAGGGTCATATGCGAAGAGAACCGTGACCAAATGCACCGGGTCGGCGAATCGGATGGGGGAACCGGATGAAAGAGACAGAAAGCAGTAGGCAGAAGGTCCTCCTATGCTAAAGCTTCGGAGGATAAACAGTTGGGGGAAATAGAGATCAGAAATCAGAGAGCAGAGATCAGAGATCAGTTATCAGTAAGCAGTGGGCAGTATCCGAATTAGATCATCTCTTCGCATATTGAACCTCCGCAGAATCGAGCACCTCTTGTCTGAAATAGCGACTCAATTCTGCTGGCGTCCTTAAGTCAACCTTCCTCTTAAGAATCCCTGAGAGCTCGATTTCCATCCCTGCCAAACGCAATAGACCTACAATCTGCCCCGGTTCGAATTCAACAAGGACATCCACATCGCTCTCAGTGTCGAAATCTTCCCGGAGGACAGAGCCGAATAGAGAAAGTTTCCGGATATGATGTTTTCTGCAAAAAGCTTCGATTTTTTCTTTAGAAATCTCAATCTGATTTTTTTCTCTCATTGTCTTTCCACCTTCGTATACACTTTTCAAGACACATTCCAATCCAATACTACATAAGGAACCCATGCAACTCAATCAGGTTGAAAAAGCTGTCTTATCGACATACAGCAAAATGCCTCTGGAAGTTAACTATTTATACCAAAAATCTAATTTTATAGCAATTTCAATATCCGGAAAAGCCGCAAAAGACTACCCGAAAATCCGCAAAGAACAGATACGCAAAGGCCGCAAAAGACCAATTGAAAGTCCGCAAAGAACAAATACACAAAAAGCTACTCAAAGTCCGCCAAGAAGAAATCCGCAAAGGCTGCAAATTTTTAGCCCTCGGATTTCTTTGCCAGGAGGATGACCTGATTTTCTTGGACCATTCTTGACATGGGCCTTTCGGACATGGAGTCCCCCCGGGTAAAATCACCGCGTCGCCCATGCTTTTCTTCAAGACGATTTGACGGGGCCCCATTATCCCTGGTATCATTGGTACATAAATACATAATCTGTAAAGATGTACGGACTCAATTGAAAGGAGGTCGCGCGATGCCATTTGTCAGAGTATTGAGAGGCGGTCAAATTACGATGCCCAAAGAGCTCCGTAAGGTATTAGAAATCAAAGAAGGCGACATTTTAGAAGTGGAAATGGAGAAAAATAAAGTCGTCCTGAAACCCAAAGTGCTGGTGGATAAGGACAGGGCCTGGAATAAGCTCAACCAGGTGATGGCGAAAGTCGGTGAAAGACACCGCAAAATCCCTGAAAAAGAAGTCGAGAAAGACGTTTTAAAGGCTATCAAGACGGTTAGGGCGAAGTAATATGCTTAAAGCCGTCCTTAATACCAGTGTTTTGGTGAGTGCTTTCCTCAAGCACGAAGGGGTAAATGCCAGAGTTCTCCAAAAAGCAAAAGACCGATACCACCTGTATCTCTCCGAGCATATTTTGGAAGAGACAAGCCGGGTTCTTTTGACTTACCGCCGCCTTCGGAAAAAGTACCTTTACAGTGTCCAGCCCTGCTTTTTGCACACTGAGCTGAATGGTGGCCAAAATCTCGGGTTGCTTTACGACGTTTTTCAAATAGTCTTCCACACTCAAAATGACCACTTTGGGTTTTCCCCGCCTGCTCACCAGGAACCGGGTCTTTTCCCTCTCCGCCTCCTCCATCATTTGTCCAAAATGAGTCCGGGCGTCCCGACGCGCCAGTAAAGCAAAACCAGGGCAGAGTTCACATCCAAAAGCGTGATTGAATTATTCCTACATTTGTGGTAACATTTACCCGGAGGTAGGAAAAATGAAATTCGTCGGCGTCCGGGAGTTCAAACAAGATGCGGTGAAATATCTCAACGAAGGGAGCGAAATCGTCATCATGAAGCGAAAGAAACCCATTGCCCGGCTTATCCCTATTCGGGAGAGGACCGCGGAGATGGTTCTCCTTGAGATCGGAAGGGTTCTCAACGAAGCGGGGATATCGGAAAAGGAAGCCTTGAAAGCACTCGACCGAGCCAGACAGGAGATCTATGGCTAAGGTCGTTATCGACGCCAACGTCATCATCTCTGCCGCTTTTGGAGGCAATCCCCTGAGGGCAGTAATCAAGGCTATGGGCGAGGATGAGGTTTATCTATCCCGGGCAATCGAACGGGAACTGACAGAAGTCTTTTCGAAGTTATCGAAGAAACTGAAAAGGGAACAGATCACCTTTTTGAATGAAACAATGCGTGAACTCGTTGGACTGGCAAAAGAGATTTCTGTTTCAACCCGTGTGGTTCTGTCAAGAGATACTAAGGATGACCATTATCTTGCTTTGTACAAAGAGGTGCAGGCGGATTTCCTGGTCACAGGAGACAAGGACCTGCTCAGTATTCCTCCCGAAGCACTTAAGGAAAATGGGATCCCATGTCGAATCCTCACCCCTCAAGAATTCGTGGAAGGGGTTTAGGGGATAGATGACCCCCCTCATCGCTTCCGGGTGACAGTCATCTCCATCATCTTCTCTTCCTTACCCCCTTTGGGGGTAAGGTACATTTTATACTCCAGAGTATTGTCATCCACGATCCTGGTCACGCTACGCCATCCCATGGGACCCCTGACAGGGTCGTCGTAGCTGCTTTCCTGCGTAATGGTCTTACCATCCGCGCTGGCAGTCCCCTCAAAATAATAGATACCGGTGCTCATCGAATCGATCCAGGTCGACACATACTTCTTGGTATAGTTGTCATACCCAATGAGGTTGATGCCGGTGAACGGACTCCCCATCATCTCGCTGGTATACTCCTGCTGCAGGTAACGTCCGTCAAGGAGCATCTTCTGTTCGCAGGCGCCTGTCCCTTCCATCGGGGGCTTATCGGGATCCATCCATGCCCTGGTCCTGGTGGTCCAACTTCCCGCCAGGTTCGCAAGCGTCTTGTGGGGTGCGCCCGGGGTTGCCAGCTTCTTGTACACTTCCATCATCGCCTGCATGTCCATCTTGCCTTCCTGTTTCTCTTCTTTAGCCATCACACACCTCCTTGTCGATCCATTCACCCGGAGCCGCCTTCGGACTGAGTTCTGGTGAACGTCTCCTTTCTCTAATGATTCTTTCCTTGATTCTGAGTGTGAGCACCCGGCGTTCAACATGTCGTGGGATACGCTCTGATGTTCAACTCAGCCCTTCGCCAGGACTTCGGCGAGTTTGTCAAAGGATTCGTTCCAGCCGGTTCGGCAGTTATCGAAGTCCTCACCAGACGGGAGGCCAACGTGTGTCAGGGTGAGCTTCGTCTTGCCTCCAACTTCTTCGAACGTAACTTTCACCAGCATTTCCAGCGGGAAGTCTGCACTCATGCCGTAATTCGTAGCCGGGACTACGTTGCCTTCCTTATCCGCAAATGAATCCGTGCAGACCATTCGCTCCAGCGGAACGATTTCGCGATAAATGCCTGTGCTCCAATAGTCCCTCCCCTCAGGCGAGCGCATGCAGTTGTGATAGACACCGCCCACGCGCAGATCAATCTTGCAGAAAGGGGTCGTGAAGCCTTTCGGCCCCCACCAGAGCATAACGCGCTTACACTCTGTCCATGCCTTCCACACGAGCTCGCGCGGCGCATCGAAGACGCGCGTGATGACGAGCACTTGCTCCGCTGGCTTTTTGGCAGGGCTACTGCTTTTTGTGGCCATGTTCTCTTCCCTCCTTTCTCGCTCTTTCTTCATTGGTCATTTCATATATTAAACATAATCACTCCCTACATTCTTTACAAAGTGGCGACTTCGAGAGTATGCCAGCGATGAAATTGTTCCGGCTTGAGGTCAACCGCCGCTCTGCCGGTGCCGTCCATGTAGAAAGGCACCGAGATATGCTCATGGGCGACCATCCATTTGTCATCAATCTTGCGGTAGCAAGCGGTTACGCGCACCCTAGACATCCGTTTCCTCGCCGTTTGTCCTCGTTCCGCTGATCAGGTTGAGGTTGTGGCTGAAGGCCACCTCATCACCCACAGTGATGCTCAGATCCGGAAATTAATGTTGGTTATTGATTTGGTCTTTGAAAACCCAGTATTTTTGTGTTGTCTGGTCAATTATTTTGCTACTCACGGATCCTGGAATCGATCTTCCCTTCATAAACCGCATCGCAATTGAATTTGCATAATTTCTCGCATCACTCAATGTTTGCCACTCGTAGATGCCTTGACACATTCCAGTCTCTTCATTCACACACCAGTACTTTGATCTGAAACCTTTAAAACCTATAATAAGCAGCATTGGGATAAGAGAAAATCTAATATTTTGTTTGACAGTCATATTTGCGGGAATAAACCTGACAATGAAAACAGCTTCCGGGCCGGGAATATTTCCCCTTTTTATGACAACATGCCGGAATACTTTAAATTTGGTACCGTCTTCCATGTCAAGGATTTTTCCAATATCTTCCCTGTGGAATTTTATTCTAAAGCTTAGAAAAAGAACTAATGTCTTCAAAAAACCAAAGACTGGGTTTGTTCCCATCGTATTTCCCAAAGACCGTGTACAAGAAAAATGGGGCATTATGCCTAATGGCCGGGTTGAGCGAAATCCGTATAACCGAAGCTCGCTTTGTTAATCCCGTGCACAGCGCGGCGCTGTCATTCTTTTCCACCTTATTCTTTGGACAGTCTAATTCTATTGAGCGCAAGAAAATCAGCCAAGAGTCTCTGCGAAGACCTTCCCTATCCTTCTAAGGGAGATAGGCGGGACGCAGCTGGAGGGCCGAACTTCTTCTCGAGCTCCTCGATGCTCCGGGGCCAGTCCTTCTTGAGGAGCCGAGACAGCGCCCGGTCGGCCAATAGCCTGCCGCCGGTTTGACACCGCGCACAATAGTTAGACTCGTTCGTAGCGTACCGAATTCTTTGCACCGGCGAGCCGCACTCCGGACAGGGCTGGCGAAAGCGGCCATGGACCGCCATCTCTTTGCGAAAAACGGTAACCCTTTCCGGAAAATCATCACCGGTTTCGCGTCGCAGTCTGTCGACCCATTCCGATAGAGTCTCTCGCGCTGCGCGGTATAGTCTTTCCATCTTGTCGGGCGTAAGGTTTTGAGTCAGAGCGACCGGCGATAATCGGGCTCGAAAAAGTATCTCATCGGAGTAGGCGTTGCCGATGCCGCTGAAGAGATGGGGGTCGGTTAAAGCCCGCTTCAGAGTATGGTTATTCTGCACCAGCATTTGGGAGAAAGCTTCAAGATCGGCTCGCAGGACATCGATACCGCCGGGGTCGTGGGCTTGAAGCCCGGCCCGACCTTGCAAAACATGGAGGGATGCCCGCTTCTTCGTCCCGGATTCGGTGAGCACGAGGCTTCCGTTCTCAAAATCAAAGGCCGCAAGGTCCCCTTTGCCCCGAAGAGGGACCCCCCGGCTTCGCCAGTGAAGCCGCCCGGCGATCATCAGATGAATGAGGAGCCAGAGCTCGTCTTCGAGACCGATGGCGATGCGCTTGCCGATCCGCTGCAACTCAAGCACTTTTTTGCTTTCCACTGATGAAAGAGAAGGCTCGGTGGTGCGTAACAGGAAAGGGTGCGCAATTCGCACACGCTGCAGGGGCTGATGAAGGATACGTTTCTGCAACGCTTCGATATAGATGACAATATCAGGCAGCTCTGGCATTTTCTAACAGCCCAGTTTACCTTAATGTTGCATTGAAAAGGCAGTCGAGTATGCTTCCAGATCTTTAGAATGCAGGTTTTTAGTAGGTTTTATGGGTAACATGTATTATCGATTAAGGTGACGTTGTCTATTTGCTGTGGAACGGAGTAATAAATCGTTTAAAGGTACTGCTCTAAAGCTCTTCCAGCACACCCGACTGCCTTTTAGAACGTAATTTATGCAACCGGCAGGGTTAATCGGCCAGAAAGTAGAACGAAAAGAGGAAATTAGTTGATGAGGTCCATCCTGTCGAATCCGGGCCGAATGAAGGATCTTGCCTTGGGAAATGCTTTCTCCACCGCCTGCCTCAAGCGGTCAAGAAAGGCAATGAGGTCGAGCACTCTTTCAGCGCCGTGGGTGTCATAGTGGCGAATCAATGCCCAAGCGGCGATCGAACGGTCCATGGCGATGAGTGCAATCTTGGCTGACCCGTCCGCATCACTCGGGAATTCATCGCACCCCTCTTCTCGTAGAGTCGAGTCTCCGACCTCCTCCTCGACCCTTCCCCGGACGGCCCGCACGACCTTGGCAGAAATAAAGTATTGGTACCACCGAATCACCTCAAGGGCTTCCTCGAGATCCACTCCCTCCCTGGCAGCGGCTGCGGTTTCGAAAAAGAGCGTTTCCCTCCCTTTGAACCAATCCTCCGCCATTTCGCTGTAACTCCTGGCGACGCGGAAGAGCAGATGGTTCTTTGCAGCCTCATCCTTCGCCTTAATATTTTCTATGTCATCCGTTGAATCCAAAGTCTCGAGATCTATCCCCCATTTCTTTGCCGACTCCTTCAGTAATTCCAGGGTCTCCTCGAAGACTCCGGATAATTTTTTCCAGAATGCCTCATTCCTGATATCCTGCGTTTCGCGATCCGCGAATTCCTCCTCTGAAATGGAAAAATTCAAGCAGCGGGAGGTCTGGGGGCACCGCTCACACCATCGGTCGCAGTAGTTATAAATGCCTGGGATGAATCGCTTGTCCGCGGCAAGTTTTTTAAGCCGATCCCGGTTCATCATGTTTCCTCCCAAATCGCTTCCTCGCTCAACTTTGCGGGTCCTCCCTGGAGTGTTCCCGGATTCTCATAAACAGGCGAGGCATATCTTTCACTGCCACACCGAGCCCCTTAGAAGAATTTACCAATATATAGCAGATTGAGTTTTTATTGACAAGAATTTCTCGCCGGTTTGGAAGGCGGTCAGCGTGCCACTACCGATAGCCGGGTTACGGACAACCCCTTTGCTGGATTATTCCTCTACCAACCGCAAACACCTGTTATTGCAAGCACCAAAACAAGAATGATCATAAATGAAGCCGTCAGCCATTTTTTAATGCCCATGTCTTCTCTCCGCATTTAATATTAAGTCATTCAAAAAAGAATTTTCACCGCAAAGGCGCTAAGGTCGCATGGTTCGACAAGCTCACCATGATCGGGTTTAGCCGTTCGCCCTGAGCCTGTGGTTCGACAAGCTCGCCACATTCGTCCGATCTTCCTGAGCCTTGTCGAAGGAACAATCCGTTTCTATTCCCGAAGGGATGAATCTTGTGATCCAATCCCGCGTTTCGCGGGATTGGATCACAAATAGAACTTCCCTTTGCGCCTGCGCACCGGAGCGCTTCGGCGCACAGATGCGATCTCTGCGGCTTTGCGGTAAGCCCAAGTGATTCAAAGACCCATTCTTACTTTTTCGTGAAAAGCTTCAAATACTCGCCGAAGCCTTCTTTTTCAAGATCCTCTTTGGGAATGAATTTTAGTGCCGCAGAGTTCATGCAGTACCGAAGCCCGGTCGGTTGCGGTCCATCATCGAAGACATGACCGAGATGGGAATCGCCGTGCTTACTCCTCACCTCGGTGCGTCTCGTGAAAAGGCTTCTGTCTTCTCTTTCTATGATATTATCCGGCTCCAGGGGCCTGGTAAAGCTCGGCCATCCTGTCCCTGAATCATATTTATCAAGAGAGCTGAAAAGAGGTTCTCCTGAGACGATATCGACATAGATTCCCTCTTTCTTGTTGTCCCAGTATTCATTCCGGAAGGCGCGTTCGGTCCCCTCCTTTTGGGTCACTTCATACTGCTGGGGGGTAAGTGTCTTCTTTAAAGTGATATCATCCGGCTTCATATAGGATTTACTCTTTAGCGGCTTCTCTGTTTCCATCTCTTTCCCCCATACTTTCTTCAAAAACTGGTCGCGTCCCGAACCATACCTGTAAAAATTATATTTTACGGAATGTTTTTTGTAATAGTCTTGGTGATACTCCTCGGCATCATAAAATGTGGCAAATTTTATGATTTCCGTTGAAATGGGTTTGTTGAACTTTCCCGATTTGCCCAACTCTTCTTTTGACTTTTCCGCTATTCGTTTTTGCTCTTCGTCATGATAGAAGATCACACTCCGGTATTGGGGGCCGCGATCGGCAAACTGTCCCCCGCCGTCCGTGGGATCGATATGCTTCCAGAAATAATCGAGCAACTCCGCATAGGTTATTTTGGACGGATCATAATAGACTTGCACTGCCTCGACATGCCCGGTCGAACCTGAAGATACCTCTTCATAAGAGGGATTCTCTTTTGGGCCGCCGGTGTAACCCGAAACGACTTTCACAACTCCGGGTAGTTTTTCGAAATCAGATTCCGTGCACCAGAAACAGCCGCCGGCGAATGTTGCGGTGCGTAGCATTTTGTCCGCTTTTTGCATCTCCTTTTTCACCTCCTGCTGACCGGAATCAGCCCTCTGGCAACCCATCAGGATGAAGATTAGCATCATCGCTAATACGTATATATTCTTCATTGTATTCATACCTCCATCAAGTTTTTCACTTTAAATATAATCACTGAAATTAAAGAGAGTATAAAGATCATGTAAAGATTGGGTAAAGATTGGGACGGATGCCGGGAAGCTAAATCCGTCAGTTGTAGACATGAACCCGGACAAGTCCCGCCCCAGGCGGGACTTCGAATGGCGGTCTTTAGGAGATTTAAGGGAAACGAGAGGAATTCACTTTAACTGACCTTTAATAAGGAAACGGTCCGAAGGTGCTGGTCCGCACATAGGTTCGCCTCGAAGCCTTTCCGGCCGGCCTGTCCAGTTTCATGTGATTTGCTTTTTTGCAACATCAGGATTAAGCAGGCAGGGTAAACCAGATGTGTATTTCGTCTTGGGAGATCGCAGCCCCAACGCGGCCGTTGTGAGCCTCGACCAATTCTTTGACAATGGCCAGGCCGATGCCTGTCCCTCCAAGGTCCCGGGAACGCGATTTTTCGCCCCGGTAAAACCGTTCAAAAATAAAGGGAAGATCTTCCTGGGCCAGCTCACCGCCCGTATTGATAAAAAGGGCCTTGAACCCTTCTGGGACACGTTCGGTGGTGATCCTGACAAGCCCCCCCGGCGGAGTATATTGCCAGGCGTTTTGCAAAAGATTGGTGACCACCTGGGAGAGTTTATCAGGATCAGCCCGGACCGGGCTGACTTCGTCCATGAAATGCATTTCCACGCGGATCTTCTTGCCGTCGAATTGAGGTTGAAAAGATTCGACAAGATGAGTAATCAGGCCGGAGAGCCTGATCTCGGTCTGATGAAGGTCAGCGCGAGCGGCATCTGCCTTTGCTAAGCGGAGAATATCTTCCACCAGGCGGACCAGCCGCAGTGTCTCTTCCTGGAGAAGTTCAAAGGTTTCTTTGGCCGGGGGCACCACCCCGTCCATCAAGGCTTCGAGGTACCCCTTAATGTTGGTTAAAGGGGTTCTGAGCTCATGGGCGGCATTGATCATCATCGTCTTTCGCAGTTGTTCGATATGCCGAAGGCTTTCAGCCATCCGGTTAAAGGCCACGGCGAGCTGGCCTATTTCGTCTTGAGTCGTGACTGGCAATTTACCCGAATAGTCGCCGGATGCGATCTTCCGGGTGATGCTCGTCATCTGGGTCAGCGGACCCAGTACACGTCGCATGAGCAAAAAGCTGAGCGCCACGGACAGGATCATAGCGGCCAAGCTGGCCCAGATCAGATATCGGTGCACGGAGCTTACAAACATCTGATGGCTGGAAGTAGGTGAAATATGATATTTCTCCATCAAGGTCATGAAATAACCCGCAGCGAGAGTGTCAACGGCCAGCCATACGATCATGATGACGAACCCGATGATCAGGATGTTAATTCCGAGGAGCTTCCAAAGGAGGCTTTTAGTCACGGTGAAATCTTCTTTCTCATGGTCCGCCGGCTTCAGCAAATTGATATCCGATTCCCCTCACGGTTAAAATATAGCGGGGATCGGACGGGTCCTTCTCAATCTTCTGCCTGAGCTTTCCGATGTGGACATCGACTACCCGGTCAATCACAACGGCTTCATGCTTTGGATAGATATGCGACAAAAGCTCATTCCGTGTATAGACTTTTCCGGGAAAAGCCATCAAGGTCTGAAGGAGGTTAAACTCATGAGGGGTAAGGAGGATGAGATGTCCCTTCAATGTCACCTTCCGTTTTTCCTGGTCCAAAACAAGATCTTCATAGGAAAGGAGGCGACTAGTCCCCGCCGGCGAAAGACGTCCCCTCCTGAGGATGGCCTTTACACGAGCAACGAGCTCCCGGGGACTGAAGGGCTTCACCACATAATCATCCGCACCGAGGGTCAGGCCGGAGACGCGGTCAACCTCTTCTTCGCGGGCACTAAGAATCAGGATGGGGACATTGGATGACCGTCTGAGCTGCCTGCAGACTTCCCATCCGTCCATCAGGGGAAGCATCAGGTCGAGAATGACGAAAATCGGTTTGTGGAGCTCTGCCAGCTCCAGGGCTTGCCGGCCGTCATAAGCAATCACGGTCTGAAACCCCTCCCGCTCAAGATAGAGCGCCACCAATTGGGAAGTTTTTTTATCGTCTTCAACAATAAGGACAGGGCCTGGCATATTCACAAACCATTAAACCTTTTTATATTTAATTTATCGCTAAATGGAAGGCTTGTAAAGCCCAACGTTGAACTGGATTCGGCGATTGGGTGTGCTTCCAAACCTTTACCAAGCGGGTTTTGACAGGTTTTATAGGGAACATATGATATCACCTGAAGTGACGTTAGTAATATGGTCGGTAACTGAGTAGCCAAACGCTCAAAGGTACCGCTGTAAAGGTTTTACAGTACACCCAACCGCCTTTTGTTAATCATGTAATTGGGGAGGACGTCTATATAGGTTGAGAGAATGCAGATCCCCGTTAACCGGGATAGGCCAAAGATTGTGTCTTATAGAGAAGAACAACGATGATTGGAGAGATTGTCAGATGGTTGAAAAGGCTGAAAAGTCATGGGCGCCATGCTATTGATGTAGAGGGCGCCTGTTCTCCAGGATCACCTGGTCAACAATCTCCCCGCAGGAGATGCATTTCCACCCGAAAAAATGCTCACAATTACCATAAAATTTTTCAAGGATCATTAGTCCTCCGCATCGATTACACTTCATATCGACCCCCTGGTATTAATTCGAAAAAAAGATTTCGTCTTACAGTCACGGTATGGTTCGACAGGCTCACCATGATCGGGGAAAACCGTACGTCCTGAGCTTGTCGAAGGATGCCCGTATCGTCCCACGGGAAAAATTCGGTAACGGAGCTCGAAAAACCAGTTTCAATTCCCGAGCTTCGATACAAGATTCGACAACGACAAACGTAACCTTTTCTACTCACTGAAGTGAAAGCCAAATGACGATTAGAATTGCAAAGGCAGCGAATAATATATCAATCGTAAGCACAAGCTCACTCTTCAAAGCTTTTTTGTAATCACCCTTTTTTAATTTCATGGAATTTGCCTCCTCCATCGGTTTTAAACCTTCACCCGCATGAAATGAACAGGGACCTATGGGTTTCCAAACAACACCATAGAAAATGGTGGAGCGTTGGTACTGGTAATGGAGCAAAGGATGTGCCAGGAACAGGCTGGGATTATTAACAATTTGATATTTAAAGAAAAATATTAATTAATGCCCTGCTGACTTTATTCTAAATGAAATTATTTTTGTATGGATTATCATGCAATAAGATCTCCTGAAATGTATGGTATTCCCTCTATCAGATGGGAAAATTCTCATCCTATTGTATGTTTGTATGTCTGAGACTACTGAACCTATGCCTCTCTGGGTCTTGACTCGGCGGGGACAATCGGGAGGGTCAACTTCTCGGAGCGCCGGAGGATGATGAGTTCCGTCTTGACTCCAACCTTCTCGTCTGTCAGCATACGGTGCAGATCATCAATGCCTGAAATGGGTTTCCCGTCAAAACCGGTGATGATATCCCCTTCTGACAAACCAGCCCTCTTCGCAGGGCTGTTTTCTTCCATGGATACGACGAGGACCCCGCTTTCAACGGGCAAACGGAAGAACCGCACAATCCTGCGATGGAGGGGAACATTCTGCCCTCCCAGCCCGATATAGCTCCGCCTGATTCGACCCTCCTTGATCAGTTTCCCAGCCACGAATTTGGCGGTATTAATCCCGATAGCAAAGCAGATCCCCTGGGCTGAAACGATCATCGCTGTGTTGACGCCAACCACATCCCCCCGGGAAGTAACCAGAGGGCCGCCTGAATTACCCGGATTTAGGGCTGCATCGGTCTGGATGACGTTGTCGATCAGCTTGCCGGAGATAGACCTGAGAGACCTTCCGAGAGCGCTGATGACACCGGAAGTTACCGTATATTGGAAGCCGTAAGGATTGCCGATCGCAATCACAACCTGTCCCACCCTGATTTTTTGGGAGTCGCCGAGAGGAGCGGACACCAGGTTAGGTCCGTTGATCCGGATCACGGCCAGGTCCGTATCCGGATCATCTCCTATGAGTTCTGCCTCGAAATGGCGGCCGTCCAGAAGCGTTGCTTCAATTCTGTCAGCGTGATGGACGACGTGGCTATTCGTCAGGGTGAATCCATCCGGAGTGAAAATGAATCCGGAACCGCTCCCCCGGAGCTCCTCCGGAAATGGATGCCGGACGGGTGGGTTGCTGTGTAATCCTTGACGGACCTCAATGTTCACAACAGAAGGACTCACCCTCTCCGCCGCGCTGATTACCGCCTTGGAGTACGCATCAAGAAGTCCTTCATCTGAATCATTACCCGCCTCGCGGACCTGAGCCTGCCCGCTATTCGACTCGCCATTCCAGACAAGCCGCACCTTGCGTTTCACGGTCTGTTCCTCCTCCGGAAGTCATGTATATCGGTAATTTAATCATGAAAAATGAGTTTTCAAGAAAAGAAAGTGGAGAAACCCTCTCCCCCAAGGAGACTGTGTCACAAGTCCGTTCATGGTTCGATCCCGCGAGGCGCGGGATCGAAGGGGGAACGGATAATTATGACACAGTCTCAAGGGGAGAGGGGGGATAACTTTTGACAATACGTAGATGAAATGAAGGATGAATCTCATCGCAAGGTGAGTATCCCCTCGCTATCCAATTCCACTCGGGTTCCAAACTTTTCCCCTTCCCTATTCAGGGTATCTCTTAGCCAAAAAGCATCCGTCCTCGAAGCTCGATTCACCCTGAAGCGCCTCACCTGTGTGGGCACCATCTTCAGGCTGAGCAGTATTCCTGCGGAGGGTTCTACA
>Ga0214473_10000838_pt1 | contig 41981 bp, 47 predicted proteins | sample RVTome_7_FD_203509 | JGI IMG/M metagenome (GOLD analysis project Ga0214473, IMG submission 203509) | Soil microbial communities from uranium-contaminated site in the Upper Colorado River Basin, Wyoming, United States - RVT98D197 | ecosystem: Environmental > Terrestrial > Soil > Contaminated >...
AAGTCTTGAATGCGCGTAACCTTGGGATGTTCGAATGACTGGTTGTAGGACCGGTGCGGCATGAGCACGGTGGCCTCGGTATTTTCTGCCACGTCGAGGCAGTTCTCATGCCGGTCGTCCACGAATAGTTTGACGCCCAGTTTTTCCACCAGCGCCGATTTGGCGCTCTGGGTGAAATAAACCACCGGCTTGCTGACGCCATGCTCGCGCAGCCAATCGCAAGTGACGTCATGGATGCTGTAGTGATCCCGCTCGTAGCGGTGGGTAACGAAAATCAGCCGTTCAGCGCGGCTCAGTGCGTCGAGGCACTGCCATTCCACCAAGCTGGGCAGCGGCGCGAGGGCGCGCCAAAATTGCGGGTCGTCGGAAACCTCCATGACGCACTGCTTGATCAGCTCGCTCGATAGAAACGGGTAATTGGTGAAATTGGGATCGGTGACCGACGCCAGGTCGATGGCGCCGCCGCTGCGGACCTGGAGTACTTGAATAAAAGGCGGGACGAAATCGGCCACCACGCCATCGATGTCGAGAGCGACTTTCATTATACTCAATCTAAGCAAAACGCCGATGGGCGTCAACTTGCATCGTTGTGTGGTCGCTTTCGATTGTGCTACAGAAGAGACTCCGCGAAAACTTTTTTAAGGAGAAGTGAACGGCATGGAAGACGCAGTGCTCGAACAGGTAGACCGCAATCGCATCGTCGAGTTGGCCTGCAATCTCGCCAACATCGTCAGCATCACCGGCGAGGAAGAGGAAGTCGCCAAGTATCTCGGCGGCGAGTTCGAAAAACTCGGCATAGAGGTCGAATACCAGTACGTCGAGGACGGCAGGCCGAATGTCATCGGCAGGTTGAAGGGCACCGGCGGCGGGGCGACCTTGATGTTCAACGCGCATATGGACCATTTCGATAATCCGCAAGAAACGGTGGTCGAGGACGACCGCGTTTACGGCCGCGGCCTGGTGAACATGAAGGCGGCGTTTCCTTGTTACATCGAGGCGGTGGCGGCGCTGCAAAAGGCCGGAGTGAAACTCAAAGGCGATCTCATTATTGCCGGCGTCGTCGGCGAAATCGAAAAAGCCCAGGTCGGGAGATTCCAGGGAAAGACCTACCGCGGGGCGGGGGTGGGTGCGCGCTATCTGATGGACCATGGCGTCATGGCCGATATGTGCATCATCGGCGAGCCCACGGGTCTGCACCTGCAGATCGGCAACGCCGGCCTGATCTGGGCTCGAGTGCGCGTGGACGGCAAGGCGACGAAATTCGTCCTCGCCGCCTGCAAGGTCGCGCAAGCAATTCAGGACTGGGAAAAGGAATACCAGCGCAAGTATCCGCACAAGTTCATGCTGCCGACGGTGCAGATCGGCGCCATCGACGGCGGCAATACGTTTAAGCCTGGCACCCGTCCGACCACCGATATTTTCGTCATCGTGAAGACACTTCCCGGCGCGGTGCCGCTGGCGATTGAACGCGACATTGAGGCGGTTTGCGAGAAGGTTAAAAAACGGGAGAGCGATATTCTCGATGTTCGCGTCGATCTATATCTTTCCACCGACGGTTACGAGATTTCCAAGAGCGAATATGTTGTGAAAGCGATAGAACGGGCGCACAAGATGGTGTTCGGTAGCCCCGTGCCCTATTCAAAGCCGATACGCTACGGGATCACCAGCGACGGCTCGCGCATCGCGGCCTACGGCGTGCCGGCGATTACCTATGGTCCCGGTTTCGGCACCCATCTCGTCGATCCGACGGAAACGAGGGCCCCCGCCGAATGGGACGCGCCGAGCGGCGTGCGCCGTGGTGTCGGCATCGAGAACATGGTTAATTGCACGAAGGTCTACGCCATGGCGGCGTTGGACATCTGTAACACTAAACGAGAAGCGCTAGCCAGGAGGTAGCCTGTGGGGTTCCAAGTTTAAGGTTCCATGTTCAAAGTTAAAACCGGAACGTTGAATGGGAGTCCGAAACCTTGAACATTGAACCTGGAACCTTGAGCTGCATGTTTTCTCGATAGGAGTCGGTCATGAACCTCATCTTTGCGCATTACCGCAACCGCTTCTGCATGTTTCGCACGTACTACGCACTCGCTGCGGGCAAGGTGAAGCCGGACGGCTTCAACATGAAGGTCATTGAGCTGCCGGATCCGCCGAGCCGTGAGCAGGAAGAGGCGCTGATCCGCGGCGACGTTCAGGTGGCAAACTTATATCTCCCTAATTTTCTGCAGCGGAAATTAGCGGGGGCACCGATCGTCGGGCTTTGCACCGAGTGGAAATCGACGATGAAGGGGAACGGCATGTTTGTGCGCAAAGACGGCCCGGTAAAAAAGCCGGCGGATCTCCAGGGTAGAACGGTGGGTTCGCACCAGGGCCCCCACGCGATTCACCGCTATCTCTTGCGCCATCAGTTTGGCGTGGACGACTCAAGACTCGCTTGGGTCTCAAGGCCGCAGGAACAGCTGCTGACCGCCCTGAAACTCGGCGAAATCGATGCGGCCGTGTTGCTCGATCAATTTTTCTTTCGCGGCGAGGAAGATCAAGAGGTGCGCTGTCTCTACACCGATGGCGAGATTTGGAAACTGCTGCGCGGTTTTCCCGAGATGATCAAACATATGGTCGCGGCGCGGGAAGATCTGCTGCGCGACTACCCGGGCATCAAAGACAAGCTGCTGCAAGCGTTTCGCGCGTCGTTTGCCTGGAGCGAAGCGCATCTACCGGATATCGCCGACGAGTTCATCAAGCGTTACCCGGGGGATAGAGACGCGCTGCTCGCCTCGGCGCGCTATCCAAGGATCGAGTTCACTCTTACCGAGGCGGAGCGGAAGCTCGCCGACGCCGAAATGGATATGATGGTGGAGGTCGGCTGGATTCCGCGTAAGGTCCCGGTGGCTTCCCTGTTTGCGGGGTAGGAAATGCAGCCCGGTTCAAAGTTCAACGTCCAAGGTTCAAAGGTAAAGACGGATCTTTGAATTTGAGTTCCATACGTTGAACCTTGAACTTTGAACCTTGAACCCTATCATCTCCAATATGGGCTCCCCACGCCGGGTCGGAGAGGCATGCCTCGTCGCCATCGTATTACTACTCTTAAGTCTCAATGCTTGCGCGCTCTCGGCGGGGCCCGGTTTTCGTGACGCAGATGGCCTCCGCGAAACCGCCGATCTTATCCAAGAAGTCAAAGCATTCGGTCGAACTCTCGGAATTGAACCTACCGATGCGCTCATCCGTACGACGGAGGAGGGGAGGGCGCTTTCGATTCTTTGGCTGTGGATGCAAAGGGCCGGGACGCTGGCGCGCAACAGGGCCGTGGACATCCATATGGCCGTCGGTCTTTCCGGCATCACGGAGCGAACGAAGATCGAGCAAGTGTATAGAGTGGAGGGTTACAGCGTCTATTACCGCCAGGGCAACGAATTCGCGGATCCGCGCTCGGCGGTGACGCCAAGTTTCGCGGCTGAAGGGATAGTGCGGCGCGTCAATGTGATCCTCCACGAAGACCTGCACGGCGATGTGAATTTCGATCTCCCCTGGGACATCGAAGAGGGGGTGGTGACGCCGCTGGGTTCGTTGGCGGCGGTGCAATATTTCAAACACCATGGCGACGCCGAAAACCTGAAGCGAGCCCAGATGGCCTTGAATGAAGGAAGGCAAATTTCCCGAGAACTACTTAAGCTGGCGAAGGAAGCGGAAACGATTTTCAAAAACACCCCCGTGGACGATGCCAAGGAAAAAGTCCTCGCGCTTCTCTCGATCTACCCCGCCTATCAGAGCATCTTTCAGCGCCAGGTTGTGGGGCAACATCCGGCGACCGTCCTGGAGGCGAAGCTCAGCCATGATCTCGCCTATTTCCGATATTTTGAGGCTATCGTGACTCTGGCGGAAAAACCCCTGGCCCTCGATGTCTTAATTGCAGAGCTGAAAAAACTGCCGCGGGACGCCACGCCCGAAATAACCGACCGGTTCTTGGGGGCTTTAGAAACAAATTATTCCGGGGCGACACACTAAGTATACCCCAAGTCATCGTCCCTATGTTTCGCTCACTCCAGGCTAATTCTAGCGCACCCGGTTTCATCGCGCTTTATTCCGGCACGTTCATGTCGGGCGCCTGGGCGATGATCATTCCGACGATACCGGTGCTCGGGCGCGAGTTCGGGATTTCGCCGGGGGGCGCGGCGCAAATCATCACCGCCACAGTGATCGGCAGATTTTTCGGCACCATCGTCGCCGGGATACTGCTGGATCGTAGGGGCACGCGCGTGGCGTTGGTGGGCGGTCCGTTGGTGGCGTGCGGCGCCGCGCTGCTGTGCGCGGTGGCGCCCTGGTTTCCAATGATATTGCTTTTGTCAGTGTGCATCGGTGCCGCCGACAGCCTTTGGTCCACGGCTCGGGAAATCGCCGCCATCGATCTCGCCCGCCGCAACCAGCGCGGGCGCTTGATCAGCAGTTTGCACGGTACGTACAATATGGGAACGGCGATCGCGCCGCTTATCGGCGGCTGGCTGACCGAAATCATCGGCTTTCGAGCGGCGTTTTTCGGTTACGCCGCGGCCTGCGCGCTGTCGGTGATTTTGGGAATGCGCAGTGCGAATACCCCGGCGCCGCCAAAGGCGCAAAAAACGCCGGAGTCCCCGCAAGGTTGGAGTGCGACGGCGCTGCGGGAACGCGCGCGCGGAATTTTGGCTTTATTCGATGAAATTCGTCCCGATCTGAAAAGCACCTATGGACTCTTGGTACTGGCGACCATGGTCTCTCAGTCACAAAGGATCATCGTTCAGAGCATGCTGCCGCTCTACGCCGCCGCCTATCTGCATCTGTCACCGAGCCAGATCGGCATGCTGTTCACCATTTCCGGCGTGATTGTATTCGCCATGATCATTCCTGCGGGATTCGTCATGGATCGCGTCGGGAGAAAGTGGTGCACGGTCCCAAGCACCGGCGTGCCGGCGCTGATCTTTTTGCTGATCCCCCTGACCGACAGCTTTGCGCAGCTTGGGATTCTAGTCGGCATCGCGGGTTTCGCCCAGGGATTGTCCCTGGGCTCGCTGGCGACCTCGACGTATGACGTCGTGCCGGCGCATGTGCGCGGGCGCTTGCAAGCCATGCGTAGGACGATAGCGGAGCTCGGCAGCGGCGTGGCGCCTTTGATAGGCGGTTATCTGGCGAACGCTTACAATCCAGGCGTGCCGTTCCTAGTTTACGCACCACTGTTGCTTGTGTCCGCTGCGCTGCTGGCGGTGTTCGGAAAGGAGACGTTGGAAAGGTGAAAGCTTTTTGACTACTTTGGAGTCTTCAATCAACGACAGCGGAATCCCGGTTGCCGCGCCGAAAGATTACTAGAGCGCGAATCTTTCCTTGAATTCAGCTCTCTGTAGCAGTAAAATATGTTATGTTTGGAGACCTTTGGGAAGTCTCAAGTATCTGCCATCCGTCGCCGGCTGGACGAAGTCGGGCGCCGGCAAAAAAATGTTTTCGCGCACTGCGCGGCCATTCAGTCACGGTCTACCGGGTGGGCGCCCAGAAATCATAAATGTTCAGCGGCCTTCATGGGTTAGACAATCGTTCGCCTGCCGAATGGCTGTCGGACTTGTCCTGCGTTTTATACGAATGCAGGACTTCATTCCAGGTAGCGTTTCTTTCGGAGAATATATTCGACTTGATTGGAATCGCCAGGGAATCTTTTATCGGTAATGATTCACTCTGGGAGCGATGCGTACCGCCGGAGGATCAGGCGTTGGTGCGCGACGGGATGGCCGGGCTCAAGCGGGTGCGAGCGAGTTCGCTTGTGCACCGATTCATCGATGCCGAGGGCTTACCTTTATGGGTCTGCAACAGGATGCAGCTGGTTGAGATAAATGAAGTCGAGACAGTGCGAGGTTGCGTCGTGCCTCTGGGCCGTGACCGCAAGGTTTACGGGTTGGACCCCAGCGTGGGTTCCCAATTTGCTCACAAGCTCGCCAACCAGTTCCAGATCCAGGGCATGATCCTCAGTTCCTTACGGAGGTCGTTCCCGGATGAGAAGGATATCGAATTGCTGCAGCAGACATTGGATAGAGCCGTCGAGTTGGCGCGCGCATTTTCCCAATACAATCAATTTCCCGCTCGGGTCGACGGATTGCGCGTCTCGGACGTCATCGAACCGGTTTTGGCCTCGTACAAAGCAGCGTTTAGGCAGAAGGGGATTGCCGTCAGAGATGAACTGGAACCGGCACTTAAAGAAATGGTGCTTTGCGGCGACGCTTTTTATCTCAACCTGGCGCTTCGTCATGTGCTCCAGAATGCATTGGAAGCAATCGATAAGAACGGAGAAATCACCATCGTGGGCAGAGCAAAATCGAACGGTCGCCACCCCGCGGTAACGATTCGTATTGAAGATTCCGGCCGTGGCATGAAAGAGGCGGAATTGATGTCGGCGCCAACGCTCTATTTTTCGACAAAGAAAAACCATGACGGCGTCGGTTTGAGCCTCGCGCAGCGATTTGTGGAGTTGCACGACGGCAGTCTGCGTGTCAGCAGCACGCCTGGAAATGGTACCCAGGTTGAGATCATATTACCCGCTCGCCCGTCAGACCTGACCGGCAAGGTCAGTCGCGAGCGTTTGTAATCGTCAGTCTCCTCCATACGATAACCCCATGTTCAATATCTTAATAGTCGACGATCACGACGAACTCCGAGACCACCTCGGAAAGCTCTTCGAAGAGGAAGGCTACAGCGTGGTCAAAGCGGCAACCGGCGAAGATGCAAAGGAAAGACTCCGCGAGCAAAAATTCGCGATTGTCGTTTCCGACGTGCAGATGCCCAAAATGGACGGCATCGAGCTCACCCGGCACATCAGGGACAGATATCCAGACACGGACATCATCCTGATCACCGGCTTCGGCAACGTTCAACAGGCCGTGGATGCCATGAAACTGGGCGCCAGTGATTACATTTCGAAGCCCTTTCAGCCTGAAGTTATTCGATTCGTCAGTGAAAAGCTGATTGAGAAAAGGCGGTTGCGCGAAGAGATCGTGGAGCTCCGGCAGCGCTTATCCGCGGGGTATTCGTTTGGAAATATGATTGGGCGCAGCCGCAAGATGACCGCCGTATTTGATATGATCAAAGCCCTGGCGGAGACCGATTCTGGCGTCATGATCATCGGCGAAACCGGCACGGGCAAAGAACTGGCCGCCCGGGCGATTCATGATCTGAGCGCGCGCAAAGACCGGCGGTTCGTCCCGATCAATTGCGGCGCATTTCCCGAGACTCTTCTCGAAGGAGAGCTGTTCGGTTACGAGAAGGGCGCATTTACCGGCGCCGTGCAAACCCACGCGGGAAAAATTGAAACTGCCAACGGCGGAACTCTTTTTCTCGATGAAGTGGAGAATATTTCGCCCGCGATGCAGGTCAAGTTGCTGAGGGTCCTGCAAGAGCGGGAAGTTGAGCGTTTAGGAAGCAATCGCAAGGTCAAGGTCGACATGCGTGTCATAGCGGCAAGCAATGTCGACCTTTCCGTTAGCCTTGCAAAAGGGTCGCTCAGGGAAGATTTTTATTACCGTATCAACATCGTGCCCATCGAGCTGCCGCCGCTGCGCGAGCGTCTCGAGGATCTACCGTTGCTGATCGACCATCTTTTGAGCCGAAACCCGTTGGCCCGCCAGAGAAATATCCAAAAGGTATCGAACTCCGCCTTCGGGCAAATGCTCGATTATCACTGGCCGGGAAATATCAGAGAACTGGAGAATATCCTTGAACGCGCGATTATTCGTTGCACTACCGATGTTGTGGATGAGGTCGATCTACCGCGCGCGCCCAATAGAGTGATGAGGAGTGTCGTACAAAACGCCGGGCGGGATATGACGCTGAAAGGCTGGCTATCGTTGAAGGAGCACGATTATTTGGAGGGACTGCTCTCGAAACATAAGGGCAGTATCAATGCCGTGGCGAAAGAGGCGGGCGTGGACACCAAGACGCTTTACCGAAAAATGAAGAAGCAGGGATTGACAAAAGAATCGTTTAAGGACGATCTATGAGGGCAGGTGAGGGACGGATTCCGGCGGGTGATCTGCGCAAACAAGCCGGTGTGTCATGCACGGCGCATCGACCCGTCGACTCGAGCCTCGGCCGGGGGCGCTCTTGCTCAGGATTCCGCCCGACCGGCGTAGTGGAAGGTGCCACGGGCTCGCCCGTGGGGCTCCACAGGCTGGCGCCGTATGCTTGCAAGGGAGTTTCTACTGGTAATCTTTTTTCACCTGCTCAGGCGTAATCACCCAAGCTCCTGTGCAAGAACGCCGGGCTACTTCACCGATTTCTTTGCCGTTGGTGCCCCCGTCATAATTACCAGCGACTCCGTACGTTGCTGTGTAGGCCACAGCCGCGGTTGCTTGGGTGCCCACGCAGGTGGCGAGCTTAACAGGAAGATAGAGCACTGACAGTAAGAAGCTGCCGAGGAAAAACGCGCCATCTTCGCTTTGTGGAGCTGCTTGTTGGGCTCGAACCAGATGCGGGCTTCCCAACATTCCACATATGAACACTATCATCAAAAACTTGGACTTAAAATTAGTTTTCATAGCTGACCCCTCCTTTTTCGTTAAAACCATATTACCCCTCGCCCCAATATTCAAGTCTATGGGCTCCGTCATTCCCCAACTCGATAGTCCCAAGACTAAATCCCAATGTCTACCTGATCTTCAAGGCGAACTCAGGAAGGTCATCGCCATTGAGTTCGCTTGACCGCTCGTAGCGGTGATTTTGCGTGTTCACAATTTCAGGTAACGGCGCCACGAGGCTTAAATTGTCGAGGTTATTCTCCGAGGCACCCCACGCCTGCGAGTTCGGTTGCCTCAACGGACCACACTGGGCGGCAAAAAATTCCTTAACCCTAGGCCCCGCCACGGGAGGACAGAAGTAATAGCCCTGGGCCTCATCGCAATGAAACGTTTGAAGCATTTCAGCAGACTTGCGAGTCTCAGCGCCTTCGGCGACCACTTTGAGGCCGAGATTATGCCCCAAATCGACGATCGATCTTACGATCACCGCGTTATCGTGGTCGGATTCCATGTTTTGAACAAAGGACTTGTCAATTTTGAGTCCCTTAACCGGGAGTTTCGTCAAATACGCAAGCGACGAATAGCCCGTGCCGAAATCGTCGATCGTCAGAACGACGCCCAGTTCTCTGATCAGCGCCAAGTTGCGGATAGCCCGCTGTGAATCGCTCATGATGGTGCTCTCGGTGATTTCTAGTTCCAGTCGCTCCGACGGCACACCGACGCTTTTTAGCAGGCCCGCGATCTGTGTGGGCAGCTCCAGGGCATCCAGATTCCTCATGGAAAGATTGACGGCCACCCCTAATTCGATTCCCGCCTCATTCCACTCTCGGCATTGCAGCAAGGATCTGTGCAATACCCAAAGGGTAAGAGGAGCGATCAGACCCGTTCGCTCAGCAACGGGAATGAAGTCATCCGGCAAGACAACTCCTAGTTCGGGGTGCTGCCAACGGCAAAGGACCTCGACTCCCGAAACCGAACCATCCCGCATGACCACCTTCGGTTGGTATAACAAAAACAATTCATCGCCGACGATCGCCTGGCGCAATCGACTCATGCGTAAAGGCGAATGCCGCCGCCGTTTGGCGTCATGCGAAAACAGAACGTAGCTCTTTTTTATCCGCATCGCATCGCCCAAGGCGACCTGAGCTTGCTTTATCAGCGCGCTCGCGGTGCCACCATGTTCGGGATACAGTGAGATGCCGATATAGGCCTGAACGTTTAACCTGATATTTTCGCTTTGAAACGGCTCGGCCAAGCACGTATGGATCTTCCTGGCCACGAGAATCGCGTCTTCGTCGCTATTAACGGAAGGCAGCAATACACCGATCTCGCCGCCGTCCATTCGGGTGACAATATCGGTATCCCGAAGGGTGTTTCGCACCCGGGTCCAGATTTGCTCGGAAAAATGGTGGGAAATATTACCAAGGCCGTCGGTGTGGTCAAAATTGATTAGCAGCACAGCTACCTGCCTGGTGCTATGCTGGGCTGCTAGAAGCGCGTTAGCGACCGGAAGCTCAAAGAGTGCGTCGCCGGTTAGGTTCTTAAATTCATCCGCCATTAGCAGTCGAATCCTGAAGTTAAGCCAGAATCGTATCTCTCCGCGAACGCGACGGGCAATCCGCCGCTTTGCCCTCAGCACTTCTCGACCGAGATTCCCAGATTTGGAGCAAGCCGGATGCCAATGATAATCCCTGTATTATAAGCGAAGTCCCATCCCTTTCTCGGTACTTAGGTAATTTCTATCAGTGCCCGGATACGACCAAACTCGAACGCTAATTGCGAATTACGACAAGTTAGCCTCTGGTTTTGACAGGATTGTCCTTGGCGTTCGGGCTTGCGATAAGAGTATTTCGCCTCTGGGTCGCATAAAAAGGCTGAGATTTCACCCGGGTGAAGTGACCAGAATAAATATTTTACCGACGCAGGTTAACCTTGCGACCGCTTCGCCGACAACTATTCGACGCGCGGCTGGTGGATACCCTACCGCAATCGTAGGCCTACCTGTTTGATTCTTCACTCGATGTGTGGGAGCTTTCCACTCGAATGAATCCACGCGCCTCAAGCTGGCGCGCGCACGCTTCTACAGCGGAGGATAGCAAGGGAATGTCCCTGCTAGTTGATTCCCGCGCCGTACAGCTCTGCACCGCCTTGGTTTTTGGGTGGACCAATTGCACCGAGAGGTTTGGAGTAGCCGCGCAGCCGGATGCACTGCAGGCCAAGAATACGGGAAGCAAGATTAGCAATCTTTTAGTCGGGCTCATAGGGGTTGGTTTGACCCGGATTTGCAATAGATGATAACAGAATACCTGGGATACAACAAAATAATCTCTAGTTGGGATGCGCCCCCGTAGCTCAGGTGGATAGAGCACAGGATTCCTAATCCTGGGGCCGTGAGTTCGAATCTCGCCGGGGGCACTTTCTTTTCAACCATTTACCGCCGTTTCTTCAAGTTCCACTTTTTTCGAAGTGTCCAAAAAGTGTCCATCCTGATCGACGGCGGGCTTGTTCGCGTTCAGAATCATTCCGGTTAGGCGGGAAATCGAGTCCGTCTTCGTTCTCGGTATCCAGTGAGAGTAAACCTTGAGCGTGATCTGCGGGTCCGCGTGTCCAAGGTAGCTGGAAACTTCCGTGATCGGTGCGCCTTGGGAGAGCAGCAAGCTCGCGAAGGTATGCCGTAGCGCGTGCATGTCGAGCTTTTTCACTTCAGCCCTACGGATGGCCGGGTGAAGCCCACTTCTTAAAACCGTTTTCCGATCATGCGGCGAGCCGTCCTTCTTCGGGAATACCAAGTCCAACTTCGCGTCTGTCTGATTTGTTGAACAACCCAGACAGGCAGTTCTTGCCCATCACCAACGCTAGAGTGGAAGTGCTGCCGGAACCCGAAATCAAATGGTCAGCGCCATTCCTGGCTATCAATAAGAGCGTGGTGGCGATGGTGAGGGAGATTAAGGGGTGAAGAAGCCGGCGGCTCACCCACCTCGCACTGACCCACGATGACCGATCATGCGCCCTCTAGTGATCGCACTCACGGTCAGCGGATTCGACGGCGGAAATTATCCCTGCCACACAGAACCAATCCTCCAGCCCGGCGCGTCGGGCTTCGCTTCCGGCATAGCGCTCGAGCAGCTCGGCGCTTTTGGCGTTGCTCCGAAACCAAATGGAGAAAATGTCACCGAAGACGGGAATGCTCAACACCGAGCTGGCGAAAATGCCGGCGAGGTGGAGGTTTGGGTGAGGTAACTATCCATGTTTTTCAGTCTCTTGTTGACACCTTGGCCGCCCGCCCCGGTGTGGAGAGAGCGGCGGCCGGCACTGTCTTCGCGCTATTTTGGCAGCAGGCCGCGCTGCTCTAAGCTGGCCCGATCTTCCGGGGTCAAGCGTTCGAGGGGCACGAAACCGCGGTCTTCGTAGACGCGCGCGCAGCTGTCAGAAATTTTTTCGCTGAAAAGAGGCCCGAAGCCGTAACTGGAACCGCTGCACTCAGCGGTAGCGCCGGTGCGTGGCTGGATCATTGTCACGGCTTGACTGGTGCATCCGGCCAGAAGGAAAAGACCTATGAGGCCGATACTCCCGGCAATACTCTGCGTGTTGCGGTTTTTCATCGTATTGTCTCCTGCTGACATCAAAGCGTGATCGCAATTCTAACAGTTTCAACTAACCGCTCAAGCAGTGATCTGGCATCCACGGCCGGCGCCGCCGTTCACAACCGTTCCCTATTCAGCACCTTCCTGCCCAGTTAAATCACAACGACGACCGCGACGACCGCGAAAATCACGTTGACGATTAAGCCCGTTTATGTCCGCCTTTTGTCCGTGTATTAGAATCAACAAGCCCCAAGAACTTCCATTGAAGGCAGCACTCGGGGCTTGGTTTGGTTGGGCTTTGACGGCGCGTCTAGGTTCCAGTCACAATCGATTTTTGAATGGCATTCAAGAGGTCGAGGCCGATAGAAGTTTTTCATTTTGTTTGCTCTGCGACAGCCGTAAATAAACGTCCTCGCACGTAGCTCCGCCTTCAAAAACAACGGGAAATTCGTCTTCGCTGCACGGTGTCTGAAATCGCGGGTCTAACCTGAGTTCCTTGAGTCGAGCATCTTGTTGCTCACGGGTTCCCTCGAAAAACCACACCGACCACCAACGCGAGATGATCGCTTCACCGTTCTCATCCACACCTTCTTGAAGGCGGGGATCGTCAAAGGCCAAAGCTCCGGGCGCGCCGGATTCGTCAACGAAGCCGTCCATCACGGCACAAAGCTCCCCTGGCCTTAGTTTTCGCTCAAGCAGTGCAAGCCTTCGCTCCAAGTTCATTTTCACTCCTTCAATCGATTCGTCAGTAAGCCGGCCGCTACTGAGCGAGTTTTGCCTCTAGGGCTTGTATGCGCCGTTCTAGTTCTTCGTGCTCAAGCGCCTTCTGCGTAAACTCGATGATGTCCTCCGCGGCGCGCGCTTGGATTGCCTCTTTGTCGCTGTCCAGGAGCTTCACAAGGGTCTCCGTTGCCTTGTTGATATTCGTCTTGAGTCTGTCCAGGGCTCGCTCGATAATGGCGCCCCGCTGGCGTTTAAGCTCGTGGCGGAAGGTTTCGTCTCTCAGCCACGCATAGACCGCGGCCTTGCTCACCCGCGCGCGTTTGCATCCTTGCTCGACGGAGGGGGCCGCCAGCAAATAGGGGATTACTCGCGCCTGTTTGACCGTGAGTTTTTCATTACCGTCCATTTTCGTATACTTCCGTCTGATTTTTTCAGTTCATCCTGGACACTACGTGGACACTTGTCTGTTCAAGTTGTTATTATTTCTTATCTTTTTTTTCACGGCAGGATAGACAATCCTGGGGCAATAACACCGGTGACGGATTCAAATTGCCGAAGTAGGGGAGAAGGGTAGACAAGGGCGCAACGGTTACTTTTCTGATATAACGCAACCAAACTGGAGGAACGCTCATGTGGATTGACGGCATACTGGAGGTTGTCAAGATTTTAGTTGTGCCCCTAGTTATCGCCTGGTCAGCTGCTAAGTTTGGCGTCCGCCAGGGTCTACAACAGGCCAGACGAGAGAGAGCTTTTGATCGGAGACTCGACTGGTCCGAACAAACCCTTCGGCAATTTAATGAATATCTCTTTAGTTTTAGAAACCTTGCGGCAACACATACGACACCGGAGAAGCTTAATCGGGATATGTTTGAGAATGCCCGCGATGGCTTTCTGAAATCTGCCAAAAAGGTTGGCGATCGTATTACAGAAGCAACCGCGTACACTGACCGCAAAACTTTAAGCAAAATGAGAAGTTTTTTGGAACAAAGCAACGAGACAAAGCACATGGCCGAAGGACCAAGAATTGGAACTGTCGATTTGCAAGTTAAAGAAAAGGCCATCCACGACATTACCGTGAAAATCATGTACGAACTTACAGTCTCAATCCGTGAACAACTTGGATTAGATAAAATCACCGAGGAAGAATTCAGATGGAAGGAACCTTCGTGAAAGTGTCCATCAAGTGTCCAACCCAAGCCGAATTGATACGACTTCACAAAATGTCCCGATTCCCTTTTCTCTATTTTTTCCATGTGATAAGTGTTCATATGATTTGAGAGAAAGCCCCCGGCGGAATTCCTAATCGTGGGGCCGTGAGTTCGAATCGCGCCGGGGGCATATTCATCAAGACAGAGGGCCGGAGGACGTTGAAGATGGCATTGTCAGGACCCGAATTCGTCAAGGAAATCCAGGAAATGGTGCGTGCCAAGCATTCCAAAGATCATCCGATCATCGGGATGATTGAAAAGGGACAACTGAGCCGCGAGGAGCTGAAGGGTTTCATCGGCCAGTTTTATTTATTTTTTCCAAAACCGTTTCCCAAGCCGATTGCAGCGATGTTGAGCCGCTGCCCCGACGACCCCGAGCTTGAAAAAATGTGGATCGAGAACGTGGTGGAGGAGGGAACGGGGGAAATCTCCGGCACGGATAGTCATAAAGGACTATATATCCGTTTTGCCAGGGCATGCGGTTTCAGCAAGGAAAAACTCGACCGGGTCGAACCGACGCCGGAGACACACGCTTTTCTGGATTGGCGAGAGTTGCTCATGTATCAGAGATCCTGGCTTGAGCTGTTCGCCTGCCAAGGGTTCTGCTTGGAAGGCACCGCTAGTGAACGCATGTCTCGTATCGTGGCCGGTTTGACGCAGCACTACGGCTTTAAGCGCGACTCGGAGGATATTCGCTACTGGACTCTGCACATGGGAGTGGATGAAGAACATATGAAAGTGGGACCGCTGGCCGTGGAACGTTACGCGCTGACGGACCCGCAACAGGCTCAGGTCCGGGCCTCCGTGCAGAAAACCCTCGATCAATTCTGGTTGGCGTTCGACGGCATTAAGCGGGCATTTGTCGACAAGGATCCGTTGTACGCGCAATGGAGAAATGGAAAATAAGGAGGCTGAGTATCATGGAGCTAGTTGATCTTTCGCGGGTGATCTACGACGGGATGCCGAAGATTCCGATCTTGCCGGAGGTTCACGTCCAAAAATTTTTGAGTCTCGAAAAGGGCCACCCGCTAAATGTAACGGAGCTTTCGTTGCCCTGTCACGCCGGTACACATGTGGACGCGCCGATCCACATCATGCCTAACGGAAAGTCCATCGAGCAGTTGCCTCTCGACGCCTTCGTAGGTATGGGCGCGGTCATTGGCGTGAAGAAAAAGGGTGGCGAGGAAGTCACGGCGAAGGACTTGGAGGGCTCCGGAGTGGCAGTGAATCGTGGCGATATTTTGATGCTTCATACCGGGTGGGATGAAAAGTTCGAGAGTCCCGACTACAATTTGCATCCTTATCTGTCCGTCGATGCGGCGCAATGGATGGTAAAGAAGGGGATCAAGATGTTCGGCATCGATTGCATCACTGTCGACTTGCCGACGCCACTGCGACCGAAGGGATTCGACTTCCCAGTGCACCGCACGCTCTTAGGCAACGATGTGTTGATCGCCGAGAACGTCACCAATCTCGGCGCCATCGTCGGGAAAAGAACTAGAATCATGGCTTTACCGCTACGCGTAAAGGGCAGCGACGCCGGGCACGCGCGCATCGTCGCGGAAATCTTGAACTGACGACTATGGCGATTAGCAAACCGATTCAGGGAATCATCGGCGCTTGCCTTACGCCGTTCGGCGACGATGAGCGCATCGATTATAAAGCTCTAGAAAAGGAAATCGAGTTCCTTGTGCCGGACTGCGACGCGATTACGATTGCCGCCGTCGAAGCCGCGGAATACACGATGCTCTCCCGTGAGGAGCGAAAAGAGTTGCTGCGCGTCGCCACGGAGATGATCGGCAAGCGGGTTCCGGTCATACTCGGCTGCTCAAGCCCGGCGCCGCGCGAGGTCATCGAGCTGGCCGAATATGCAGCTAAAGTCGGTGGCGATTTCATTCAGGTGCTGATGCCGCTCAGACCCTGGGGGGGGCAACCGACCATCGCAGAGCTGATGGAGTTCTATACTCAAGTCGCCTCAGCAAGTCCACTGCCGGTAACTTGCTACCACAACCCCGGTCCCGGCGCTGACCCGCCGCAGGACGCCTTCGTCAAAATCAGCGAGATCGATAATATCCGTTACTTTAAGGAGAGCTCCAGGGACATCACAAAAATTTCCAGACTGATCGAGCAAATTGAGCTGGCCGGCCGAGGCCACTATTTTACCACCATGCAGCCGCTGCTGGTGACTTTGATGCTTGGCGGATCGGGGGCTACCATGCCGCCGCCCGGCACGCGCATCGGCGCTCAGATTGTCAAAGCGTTCCGCGCTGGAGACCTGGAAACAGCAAGGTTTTGGGCGCGCTGCTACGCTCTTTTTCCGGGGAAGTGGGCGGCCTATGGGTTGCCGCCTGTGATGAAATCGGCGATGAAGCACTTTGGCGTCGACATCGGGAACCCGGCGCGGCCGTATGCGCCGGTGAGCCCGCGGGATCACGCCCAGATCGGACAGTTTCTTCGTCAAGTCGGGCTGATCGGTGAATCCGGGCCCAGCCCGCAGGCGCTATTGGACGCAGCGAATACCCTAAGACAGGAAGACACTTTTCTTCGCTGATCGGTTCGACGGGCGCGCTGAATTGAGAGCGTAGCGCGCTTTACTCGGCAAGCTAAGAAATAGCAACGGTAAACAAATATGGAATGGATCAAGGATTTATCTGATCGACTGCTCCTTTGGTTTCTCCGCGTCACTTCGAGGTTCGGCAGCGAGCTGACACAAGAAGGCAAGTCGGAACAGGCGCAGTGGCGCGAGCAGCAACTGAGAAACCTTCAGGGACTTTCGCTTCGTTCGCGTCAACGGTTCGGCGATAAAAAACTTTCAGCGTAGGGATATTGCAGATTCAGATACTAGCCGTGAACAGACGAAAGCGAATTGTGATCTTGGGCGGTGGTTGTGGCGGGGTGGTCGCGGCGACGAATCTCGGGCGCAAACTCGGCGCCGACCATGAGGTTATTCTCGTTGACCGCCGGCCCGATCATATCTTCATGCCGGCGTTCCTCTTTATCATGTTAGGCGAGCGCCAGCCCCGGGACATAAGTCGCAGCCTAAGCCATCTGCAAAAGCGCAACGTCAGGGTCGTTCAGTCTGAAATACTTGGCATCGATCCTACGCGCCAAGAAGTTGCGTTGGCCAAAGAGAAAATCAACTACGATTATCTAATCGTATCCCTAGGTCTTCAAACCCGGCCCGACCTCGTGCCGGGTTTTGCCGAAGCTTCGCTCCATCCCTGGGAAATGGAGTCTGCGGTCCGGTTGCGCGATGCCCTGTCGGCGTTTCGCGGCGGTCGGGTTGTCGTCGGCGTGCCCCTTGGCCCGTATCGCTGCCCGCCCGCGCCATACGAAACCCAGTGGATGTTGGACAACTACTTTCGACAACGCGGTATCCGTGACCGCGTCGAGATCGAGTACTTCACCCGCGAGCCGGAGCCCACGGGCGAATTGCACGATTCGGTGGTCTGGTTGGATGCGGAAAGCAAGCGGCGCAATATCAAGCAAAATTATGAGTTCGTTGTTCGCTCCATCGACCCCGAAAACAAGCTAGTTCAGGGCCTGTACAATTACAAAATAAACTACGATCTGCTCGTTATGGTTCCTCCGCATCGGCCTGCTCAAGTTCTTCTAGACAGCGGATTGGCAGACACGGAGACCGGCATTCGGGTCGATTACAATACGCTGATGACCAAATGGGACAACGTCTACGCGATCGGCGACTGCGCCGATATGCCGGCTTCCAAAGCGGGCGGTGTCGCGCACCAGGAGGCCGACGTTCTCGCTCACAATCTGGCCGTGAAAATCACCGGCAAAGGGAGGCCGGTTGATCTCTGGCTCCACACCATATGACTACTCGCATACGGCGCGGGGCGCGCCGCTGCAAACCGAACCATTTATCCGACCGGCTGGCCGCCATTCGGTGTAACTGAGCCGCGCACTTGGGGACCGTCACGGCTAATCTATTGGGCCAAGATCGGTTTCGAGAAATGGTGGTTGTGGCGATATTTCTAACCCTTCAAGCAACTCAGAAGACTTCATACATCAATTTACGTCGAGAGTAGGTGGGCAGAGAGGGCCGAATATTGCGCGATGCAAGAGGCAAACTGGCAGCGCGTTAGTTTACATAATATATCTTATCAGACGTCATATAAATTCCGCCGGACGTGCCCTCGACACCTTAGATCGTGACACACGAGTGGGAGCGGTTCTTGATTATAGGCGAAATGATTGCACAGCAGCGCGGTTTCGATAACCGGGATGGCTGCGCTCATGCTCCAGGGTTCGTTAGTTCAGCGTGCGCCGCGATGACTCGTCATCGGGGTCGGTTGGGCCTCCCCCGAGCCGGAGCAGGTTGATCAAAATATTTTCGCGGTCTTTGAGCGTCGAAGCTTCCAGCAGCGCCTGCTTCTCGGCCGGATGGAACGGTAGCGAAACGGCCAAGAGATTTACCAGTTCCATATTTGAAAAGCGCACCGCTTGGTCCGGCTTGACCTCCATGCCCCGAGCTTGGCCGTAGGCCGCGAGGGCTTCCAAGATTACCTTCCGCTCGCAAATCCATTCTCCGACGGTGGCGTCGAGAAAATCGCTATAGATGGCGTTCACGCGTCGATAGCCGCGCAACTGCGGCAGCTCGTCCGCGAATCTGAAGCGGTTGACTCCTTTGAGTTGGACAAAGAGGCGGCCATCGGGAAATCTTTCCCAGCTTTCGATATATCCGGCGCAGCCGACTTTATACAACTCCGGCGTTTCCTTGTCGGTGCCGGGCATGGGGCGGTTATCCTGCTGGGGTGCCGACGGTTGGATCATACCGAAAATCTTGTCCGCATTTAGCGCGTCGTTGACCATGTTACGGTAGCGCGGCTCAAAAATATGAAGCGGTAAAACCGTTCCGGGTAGAAGCAGCACTCCTGTCAGCGGGAACACCGGCAACACCGGCGGCAGCGCCATCTGGGGAATCGTCATCGCCGTCATTTATTTCTCGTGCTCACATCAGCTTATAGGGCAAGGCCAGTGGCCGGTCAAGAATAGAGACGAGCGGATTCGATCATCAACGCCATCCCTGCTCTTGCAATCATGCGCCAGGGTATTCTATCTAGTTTGTAGGAAACTTGCGAAGATCATCGATCGTTTCGAAACAAAAACGATAAAACCATGGCTGAATTCAAACCAGTGGATATCTCCACGGCTCAACAATTCCTCACTCGCCATCACTGGGGGGTGATCGCCACGAGGAGAAAAGACGGTGGCCTGCAAATGTCGCCGATCACCGTCGGACTGGATGACGGAGGCCGTGCGATCATCAGCAGCCGGGAGACCGCGTATAAGGTCAACAACCTGCGCCGTAACCCGAGGGCGGCAGTGTGCACTTTTACACCCAACTTTCATGGCGGAGGTTGGGTTCAAGTCAACGGCGGCGCTGATATCGTTTCCCTACCCGACGCGTTGGAGACTCTTGTCTACCTGCAACGCCAGGTTTACGGTGAACACAAAAGTTGGCCGGAGTTTCGCGAACGCATGGTGCGGGAAAAGCGAATCATCATCCGCATGACGATTGAAAGCGTCGGTCCGAAAGCACGTGGGTGAATGCCGTGCGGCGAATATCATGAAGCCTGAGTTCACAAATGAGCGGTCTACCGGTTTAAGGCTGCCGATTGCGCCCCTTGCTTTGGCTATTTGGGTTGCCGCCCTCGTAGCGCCGAGCGTTTCCCGGACTGTGGCGCAAGAACCGTTCCTTACCGGCCAGTTATTGGTGGCAACCGCCGAGATGCGCGACCCTCGTTTCGTCGAAACCGTCATCTACATGGTGAAACATGGCGCCGAAGGAGCTATGGGAATCGTCATCAACCGCCCGTTGGCGAAGGGAGCCATTGAGGATCTGCTCAAGGGTATCGGAGCCGAGAGCAAAGGCGCCAAAGGCGAAATCCTAATCCACTACGGTGGGCCGGTGAGCCCCGAAGCCGGTTTCATTTTGCACAGCGATGATGTTTTGTTCGAGAACTCGACTAAGGTCAAGGACGGTATCGCCATGACGACCGACGCCAAGCTCATCGAAGCGATCTCGCGTGGCAAGGGTCCCCGCCAATCGTTGCTCGCCGTCGGCTACGCTGGCTGGGCGCCGGGACAATTGGAGGATGAACTGAAGGCCAATGCCTGGTTCGTCGTTTCGGGTGACAAGGCCTTTATTTTCGACAAGGATGCCGATAAAAAGTGGCGTCAGGCGATTGACAAGCGGCAAATCCCGCTCTGAAAGGAAACTGAGAGAGGAGTTTATATGAAACTGACATTGGAAAAGGCATCCATCATTGTCGACCGCGCCCTGACAAAGGCAGTCGAGATGAAGATCCGGCCGTTATGCGTCGCCGTATTGGACGACGGCGGTCACCTGGTAGCGTTAAAGCGCGCAGACGGCGCGAGCATCTTGCGACCGACCATCGCTATGGGCAAGGCGTGGGGCGCCATCGGCATGGGCGAATCGAGCCGTCGCTTGGCCGAGCGATTGAAAGAGCGGCCCTCATTTCTCGGCGCCTTGTCCGATATGTCGGGCGGCAAAGTGGTGCCGGTGGCCGGCGGTGTATTGATTATGGATGGAGCGACGATCATCGGAGCGGTCGGCGCGAGCGGCGCGACTTCGGAGGAAGACGAAGCCTGCGCGATCGCCGGCATTGAAGCGGCAGGACTGGAACATAAGGTTTAGATTATCCCGCCAACTATTTATTTCAGGAGGCTAAATGAAAATAGTCAGACTCTATACAGGCAACGATCAAAAATCCCACTTTGAAGAGATAGGGCTTAAGTTCGGCGGCGACCAAAAGATCCTCACCACCGACTCCCGGCCGGCAACCATGGTGGTATTTCGCTGCGTTCCGGCGGGAACCGTGCTCGATCTACACCCTGCCCCGCGGCGCCAATATCTCGTGACGATTTCAGGGTCATGGGAGATCGAGGCGGGCCATGGCGTCAAGCGCGCGTTCAAGACGGGAGATGTCATGCTTGCGGACGATACCACCGGCGAAGGCCATATCTCCCGCGTCTTAGGCAGCGAACCGCATATCTTTATGACCGTGCCGCTGGCGGACTAGGGCGCAGAAGCGAGTTCGTCTTTATGTGGAGTAACGTTGAACCTTGAACGCACTGATGGTTCAAAGTTCCGTGTTCAAGGTTCTATGTGAACCCAAAGAGAAATAATCCGTTCGCAGAGGAAAAACCATGCTGCGCATCGCAGTTCCCGATCTCGTATCCAATTCTTATTTTCCCATCATCGCGGCGGTCGAATTAGGTTTCTTCAAGTCTGAGGGGTTCGACGCGTCCGTCGATTTGTTGTTTCCCGTGCCCCAAACGTTCGCGGCGCTGCGCGATGGCCAACTCGATTTCGTCGTCGGGTCGGCTCACGCAACGCTGCTCGCTTTCCCCGACTGGCACGGCGCGAAGCTTCTTTGCTCGATCGGAAAACACACCTATTGGTTTCTCGTAATTCGGAGCGATTTAAAGCCGAAGCGTGGCGACCTCAGCATCGTCAAAGGACTTCGCATCGGCGCAGCGCCGGGGGTCAATCTCAGCCTGCAGCGGATGTTGATCGCGGCCGGCATCGACCCGGAGAAAAACAACGTGCAGATCATGCCGATTCCCGGGGCGGCTGGTCCCAACGTTTCTTTCGGGCTGTCGGCGGCCAAAGCCCTTGAAGAAGGAACGCTTGACGGCTTTTGGGCCAACGGCATGGGCTGCGAGGTCGCCGTCCGTCGCGGCGTCGGCACCATGGTTATCGACGTGCGTCGCGGCGATGGCCCGGCGCCGGCACGACACTACACTTTTTCTGCGCTGGTTGCGACGGATCGGACGATCAAAGACAGACCGGAGACCGTCACCGCGGCAATCCGCGCGGTCATGAAAGCACACAAGGCTTTAAAAGAAGACATCAATCTTGCCACCGTCGTCGGCAAAAAGCGCTTTCCGCCGTCGGAAGCGGAATTGATCGCCGAATTGATCCGTCGCGATCTCCCCTACTACGACCCGACCATTTCTGCAGAGGCCGTCGTCAACATGAACAACTTCGCCCAAGACATCCGCTTATTGTCTGGACCGGTGCCCTACGAACGAGTCGTGGCGACCGAGTTTGGCCACCTCTGGAAAATTCCGGTCTAAAGGGTGGTAAAGTTTCTTGGATGCCCTCCGAATCTTCAACGAAAGGCTTAGACCTGTGGGAACTTTTATCTAGGGCGATTGTCTAATATAGTCTGAGTTGATGCTTGTTGAGGGTATAGGCGATGCGGAATGCGTCAAGCGAGTCCAACGGGGTGACGCTGATTCCTTCGAAGTCCTGGTGAGGCGGCACCAAAAGGCGACGTTTAATCTCATTTATCGTCTCTTGGGAGACTATGAGGAGGCCGCGGAGGTAGCTCAAGAGGTGTTTCTCTCCGCTTTTAAATCTATTCATCAATTTCGCGGCGACGCGAATTTTTCCACATGGCTCTATCGCATCGCTTTCAACCACGCGAGTACCCGCCGCAAGAGCTTGCAACTAGCTCAGCAGCGCCACGTGCCGTTGGACGGCACGGAGTTGATCGGGGATGGTGACGCTTTCGCCGACCCCGAAAAGACAGCCCAAAAAAGGGAAGCCCAACAACGCGTGCAAAGCGCCCTCAACAGTCTCCATAAGGACGACGCGGCGATAATTATTCTGCGCGATCTCCAGGATGCCCCCTATGAAGAGGTTGCTCAAACGCTCCAAATTCCCGTTGGAACCGTAAAATCCCGGTTGCACCGCGCGCGCCGGGCTCTAAAGGAACTTCTGGCTCCACAGTATTGTCTAAAAAGGAAAGCATCATGAACTGCGAAGAGACCGACGTGCAGTTGTCAGAGTTCTTGGACCGAACTCTCGACGGCGATTGTTTGAGAAACGTGCGAGAGCACCTCGCCGGTTGCCCACGATGCAGTGAGGAACTCGCCGGGCTCGCTGAATGCCGCCGGCTCGTTTCCAACCTGGGCGTCATCGAGCCTCCCGTCGGGTTGGTCACCCGCGTTATGGCCGACGTGCGGGAGGCTGCCCACCGGCCCAGTATCTTGGAGCGCTGGATTCCGCCCGTTCGCTTAAAGATGCCGCTCCAAGCCGCTGCGGTTGTTCTCATCGGGATTTTGTCCGTTTACCTCTATCAAAAAGAAGATACTAGCAACTTGCCGCCGACGCCCATCACGCCGGAACCGGTGTTATCGGTTCAGCAAGGATCAACCAAGTCCGAGACCGTTAAGCCCCCTGCGGCTCCGATTAATAGCCCACTTCCGAATGAGGCGAAAGCAGTTTCCACTGAGCCGGCGACGGCAAAGGCGCCCAGCGCACCTGCCGCCACAACGTCCAAGGCGGGAATAGTGGAAAGTCGCTCGGAGTCAAGGCAAGAGAAATTCAAAAGCGCACCGATACCTGCCCAGGGGGTGACGACTGCGCAGGAAGGCTCCAGTTTCCGGGGTGACCTCAGCGGGCGTGGGCTAGGCTCCGCTGTCGAGGCGCTGCGCCAACCTGGAGTTCGTCCGGCGCCCTTCCCGGCGGATCGCTTGTCCTTGTTGTCGGAACCCATCCCTGACTATGAACTGGTGGTAAGGCGCCTCCCGTCGCAAAGAGCCGATCAGGCTACGCCCGCCGGCAGCCAGGATTCGTTGCAAAAGCACGCTGGGGGCGCGGCGTCGAAATCCGGCGAAGGGCGCAGGCAAGCGGAAGGCTCCTCCCGTGGCAACAACTCCCCGCTTGAAATCTTGTGGTTCTCAGTGCCTTACGACAAGTATGAGCAATTCAAGAAAGAGTTAGCAGCCCAAGCGGTCGTCGAGTCGGAAATCCCCGTTGCGGTAAAAGAAAAAGACGCATCGTTCATCGCCGACCGCCCGTTATCCATAAAGGTAACGGTTCTCCCGTCCGCCGAAAGATAGATGGGTAAACGGCAGAGCTTCTAGCCGACGAAAAAAGTGAATTTCGCGCCGCTGAGATTCGCAAGCGGTTTCGGAAAGAGCAAACGGTGATCCGGCGAAAGAACCCGTTGCGCGATTTCCCAATTAACCGGCGGCAACGGATTCAACTGTCGAATTTGCTCCAGCGAAAAATAGCCCGCGTGATCGACTTCGCGCCCATCCGCCGCCGGCTCTCCACTGATAGGCCGCAGCAACAGCACAACGTAAACCCCGTTTCCGGACTCTGGGTCGTAGCGGCTGCGCAAACCCAGCACCGCCTCGACTTCCGCCGTAACCCCAGCCTCTTCCTGCACCTCGCGGACCACTGCCTGCTCGATGGTCTCATTCGGTTCGATGAAACCACCGGGAAGCTGCCAGTTGCCACGGCCGTGGCGCGACGCCCGGCGAACTAGAAGCAGCCGCCCATCTCGCACCACGGCTCCTCCAACTCCGATGTTGTAACCCGTATTGTAGCGTTCAGGTATGGCCATAAGAATTGCCGCAACGAAAGAATTGACTGGTTTATAAGCCGGCATGTAAACTTAAGTCAAGTTTTCGGCGCTCGGCGCAAAAAAAATCCAGGCGCGCGGAACGCGCGCCTGGACAGATGAAATTTTACTTGGCTAGAGTGTTACTCAATGAAAGGCTGAGATGTTCACCGTCGATAAGCGGGCCACCATGACCCATAATCGTAGCTGTCTCGCCACCCCCAGCGATAAAACGGACGACGGTCCCAATCTCCGTCAGCGTCACGATACCAGCCGTCCCTGTATAGATCGCGGAAAAATTCTCTGCGATCACTTCTGATTTCTCGGCGATCCTGGAAGACCTCTCCTAAATCCTGTCGAATTTCGGCTCTGTCTTGCGCGATTTCAGCCCGCGGCGCGCCGTTTCGCAGGTCGCGTCTCAATTCCGCTCGGTCTCTATAAAATTCTCTCCAATCCTTTCTCAGCTCAGCGCGGTCGCCACGGAGTTCCCGCACATCCCCGCGAATGTCGGAGCGGGCTCTGCCGCTATAGAACCGCCGGTCATAAGAATTCGCCGAAGCCGCATCGCATATTAACAAACCAGCGGAGACAGCCACGCCTATCACCATCCATGATATCTTAGTATTCATATTCATATCGACCTCCTTGCCTACTTAGACGCAACTGGGGTCGAAATGTTGACACAAATACGGAGGCCGCGTCACGGACGCTTCCATGCCTTTGGAAACGGGGGCGCTTCGGTGGCTAACCTGGGGTGGTTTTGAATGGTGAAATGCTTACGCGGCGACGCCCGCGCTGTATTCGCCGTCCGTACGCCGAATACCGCAGACCTCGGCCACGGCGTCCCTATATACGAGCCAGTGCTCGACCGCCTCCGTCATTGCTCTCATAACCGGTCCACGCCGAGTAGGCGCGACATGATCGAGAATCGCCGCCCAGGCCGCCAACCGATGTCGGCTTTCGACCTGGCGGTGAGCTTTGGTGAGGGCCATGTGCTCGATGGCTATTCCATAGTGTTTCACCAAAGGATGCTCTTCCAACGGAGGCAGGGTTGTTTCTGTAACGGCGGAATTCAATACCGCCCGTTCATCTTTGGTGCCTTCTACAAAAATGGTCACGATCGCCGCGGCGATCTCCCAACCATAATGCTCCGTGGCTTCATCGAGAAAACTCCGATATCTTTTTGCCGCCGGCAATAGCTGAATGTTTTCAAAGCGAGTCAGATCCATGCCGAGCCCGCGAGGATATTCAAGAAAAAGTTCCGGGTGCGGTCCGCCGGCAATCAAACCGCCGGTTTCCTCTTCATAAAGATTTTCCGCCAAACTTCTGCGCACCGCCGGTATCGGACAGCGGACGTAGGCTCTGCCGACCATAATCGGAAAATCGCGGACGTAGGTCGCATATTCCTGTTCGAAATGATGATGGAGCTGGTTTTTCGGTACCAATCCCGCGGTAAACGCCGGCCAGGCCCAGTGGTCCTTCCCTTCCATTACAACAAAAAGCTGCTCGCGGAATCGCTCTCGATCCATATTTGTCTCCTCTCCGAAACAAATCGGCGGTTTCTCACGGGACTATAAAAGCAACCCCTGTGCCACGGGGAAAGTACCTGTATTTACGATGCTGCAATCGGGGGCCATCAGGCAGCCATGACAGAATACGGCATGAGTGAGCTGGACCAGGGCCGAATCGCGACCCTTCGACTCGAGCCCCGCTTTGGCCGGGGACTATCGCTACGGACTCCGGCCCACGGGCGTACTGGATGGTGTCACGGGCTTGCCCGTGGGGATCCACAGAGGTTTCGGGTGTTGGGAGACTATGCAACCTTGGCGCGCATTGTGACGAACTCTTCCGCCGCGGTGGGGTGAATACCGATGGTGGCATCAAATTGCGCCTTAGTGGCCCCGCAATTGAGCGCCACGGCCAGCCCTTGGATAATCTCGCCGGTGTCAGGTCCGACCATATGGCAGCCGAGCACCCGGTCGGTGGCGGCATCGACGACGAGCTTCATCATCGTCCGCTCATCCCGGCCGGTGAGCGTGTGCTTGAGCGGCCGAAAGCTGGTTCGGTAGATATCCGCTTGGAAATTTCTCTGCCTGGCCTCTTGTTCGGTAAGTCCCACAGTCCCGCAATTGGGCGTGCTAAAGACCGCGGTGGGTACGTTGAGGTACCCGGGCTTTGTCGGCTTGTTATTGAACAGCGTGTTCGCTACCGCCATGCCTTCGGCGATCGCGACCGGTGTAAGCATGAGCCGGTCGGTGCAATCGCCGATGGCGTAGATGTTGTCTACGCTCGATTTGGAATACTCGTCGACGGCGACCGCGCCATTGTCTTTCAATTGCACGCCGGCCCGCTCGAGGCCGAGGTTGCGGGTCAAAGGCGCCCGGCCGGTGGCGTAAAGAATCTGGTCCGCCTCGATGGCATGGCCATCGTTGAGCGTTGCTTTGAGCATGGCGCCGATCTTGTCGATCCGCTTGATGTCGCGGTTGAAGCGCAGATCGATGCCGCGCTTACGCATTTCTTCGGCGAGCGTGCGGCGAATGTCGTCATCGAAGCCGCGGAGAAACAGCTCGCCGCGATAGAGTTGTGTGGTATGCGCTCCTAGACCGTGCAAGATGCCGGCGAATTCGACGCCGATGTAGCCGCCACCGACGATGATGACCTTTTCCGGCAACGAGCTGAGATGAAAAGCTTCGTTGGAGGTGATCGCATGCTCGGCGCCCGGAATCTTCGGCACCACCGGCCAACTGCCGACGGCGACCAATATATATTTTGCCGTGTGGCGCCTGCCGTCCACCGTTACAGTGTGCGGATCGGCGATCTCGGCGTGGCCCTCGATAATTTCCACACCGTTGTCGAAGAGAATGTTTCGGTAGACGCCGTTGAGCCGGCTGATCTCCTTATCCTTGTTCGCGATCAGCTTGCGCCAATTGACACTCCTCTCCCCTACCGTCCAGCCGTATCCAGCGGCGTCGCAGAAGTCTTCACTGAAATGTGACGCATAAACCAAAAGCTTTTTTGGAATGCAGCCGACGTTGACGCAGGTCCCGCCGAGATAGCGCTCTTCCGCCACCGCGACTTTGGCGCCGAAGGATGCCGACAGCCGGCTGGCGCGCACACCGCCGGAGCCGGCGCCGATGGTAAAGAGATCATAATCGTACTGAGCCATGTCGAATCACCCTCCAACTGAGATGTCCGATCGCCACTAAAGGTAGCACCCGGCCGCTAAGAAGTCTTGCAGGTTTTCTTTGACAGAGCCTGCCGATTCATGAACAATGGCAAGACTTCGCTTCGAATCGACCCAAGATCACCATGTCACAAGCCAGCGCCGCGACCGTTCCAGGCAGCCAGCGTCTGCTCCAGGCGCTGAGCGCGCTGCGCCATCGCAATTATCGCCTCTACTGGTTCGGCCAGCTCTCCTCCGTGCTGGCGCAAAACATGGAGGGGGTGGCGCAGAGCTGGCTCGTCCTCGAGCTCACTGACTCTCCCCTGCTCCTCGGTCTCACCGGTCTTACCTTCGCCGCGCCGACGATCCTTTTGAGTCTGCTCGGCGGTGTCATCGCCGACCGCGCCGACCGGCGCCGCATCATGATCTTGTCGCAGTCGGCTTCCGCGCTCAATTTCCTCATCATCGGAACTTTGGTCGTGACCGAATCGATCGCCCAGTGGCATGTCATGACACTGGCATTCGTATCGGGATGTGTGCGCGCCTTTGACCGGCCGAGCCGCATGGCCTTGTTGCCGCAGATGGTGCCCAAAGAAGATATTCCTAACGCCGTCGCCGTGGGCGGCACGATATGGCAACTGAACCGGCTCGTCGGCCCCGCCGTGGCCGGCATGGCGATCTATCTCATCGGCATCGGCCCGACCTATTACTTTTGTTTCGTTGCGTCGATCAGCGCCGTCGGCCTCTGGCTCCCCATTCGTATCGAAAGCCGTGCCACGGCGCTGGCCGCGGCGGGGCTGGTGCAGCATATGATCGACGGCCTACGCTTCATCCGCGCCAACGAAATCTACTACACCTTCATCGGCATGACTTTTTTCAACAGCGTTTTCGGCATGTCCTACCTGATCCTCATGCCGGTCTTCGCGCGCAACGTCCTCGACGTGGGTTCCCAGGGCTTCGGCTTTCTTCAGAGCACCGGCGGCGCGGGCGCACTCTGCGGCGTGCTGGCGGCGGCTTACTTTTCCCACGCGGGCGGCAAAGGCCTCCAAGCGATCGGCGGCGCGGTCACGTTCGGTCTCCTCATCATGGTCTTTGCCTTTTCAAAATCCTACCCGCTTTCGCTGGCACTCGCCTTTTTTCTCGGCCTTTCCAGTCAATTGTACATGACGACGATCAATACGATCTTGCAGGTTAACTTGCCGGATCAGTTGCGCGGGCGCGTCATGGGCATATTCGGTTTGACCTGGGATCTCATGCCCGTCGGCGGTATGATCGCAGGGGCGATTGCAGAGTATGCCGGCGCGCCGGTCGCGGTTGGCTTCGGCGGCCTGATGGTCGCGGCCATGGCGGCCTTCGTAGCGATCGCCTTGCCTAACATCCGCCGCCTGGAACAATAACGTCGAGTGTGGTAACCAGAGACCGCAAGCCAAAAGTCCATGCCCGAAAGGAAACCAAAGAAAAAACCAGGGGCGCCACGCAAACGGCGCAAGCTCGCCGGACAATCCACCGGCCTCGGCGCGAAAGAATTGTCGGCCGGTTCGACTCCAGCCGCGCTTGAAGAACTGCGGAGCGCCGTGGAGAAGGACGGCGGTGATGTGCTTGCTTGTTATCGCGAGCCTTACGGCGGCAAATGGCTCGTCATGGCCGCGCTGCCCATCGATCAGGTCGAACCGACGCCGTACCAGCGAAACCTTTCCGACGCCCACGTGCGCAAGCTCGAAGGGGTCATTGCCAAGCTCGGCCGCTTCCTCGACCCGATCATCGTCGTGCGCAAAGAGAGCAAAGACAGCCAGACCCGCTATTGGACGCCCAACGGCAACCATCGCCTGTCGGCGATGAAGACTCTGGGCGCCAAGAGCATCGTCGCCCTCGTCGTTCCTGAAACCTCTACCGCCTTTCAAATTCTCGCGCTGAATACCGAGAAGGCCCACAACCTGCGCGAGCGCGCGCTGGAGGTGATCAAGATGGTCCAAGAGCTTGCGACATTGGATGAGGCGACCGAAGAGACCTACGCCCTGGAATTCGAAGAGGCGGCGCTGATCACTCTCGGTCTTTGCTATCTTGAAAATGGCCGCTTCAGCGGCGGCGCCTATCATCCCATTTTACGCCGCTCCGACCAATTTATAAAAAAGCCGCTTCACTCGGCGCTGGAGATTCGCCGCAAGCGCGCGAAGACTTTGATGGACTTGGACAAGACCGTCGTAGAAAAGGTCGACGCCTTGAAGGCGAAGGGACTCACCAGTCCCTATTTGAAGAGTTTCGTGGTCGCGCGCATCAACCCGATTCGCTTCCGCTCCAAGGACGCCGCGCCGTTAAGCTTCGATGAAGTGATGGAGCGTATGACGAAATCGGCGGAGAAACTGAACGTTGAAAAGATAAGGGTAGAAGATCTCGCACGATCCGGCGGCGGGCCAGAAGAACCATTGTCTTAGTGGAGGATAAGTTATGGCAGAAGCACAAAGAGAATATCTCGTCGGTACTGTCCGTCCCACCAACCGTCCCGAAGCCGGTCAGGAACTCGACCTCGATACCCTCATCCCGGCGAAAATTAAATTCGTTTCGCTGACCATGAATTTCACCCGCGGCACCGAGGAGGAGTTCGGCGCGTCGATACCCGGATACGAGGCGAAGGCGGCGGAGCTTACCAAGATGGGCGCCAACCTGGTTCGCCCCAGCGGCGCCCCGCCGTTCATGCTGCTCGGCTATAAACGCGAGCAGGAGCTGATCGGGAGCTGGGAGAAAAAGTACAGCGTTCAGATGTTCACTTCTGGGCAGAATCACGTCCACGCGCTTCGCACTCTGGGCATCAAGAAATTCGCTGGCGCGAGCTATTTCCCGGAAAAGATGAACGCGATTTTCGCCCGCTATTTTACCGAGGTGGGCTTCGAAGTCCTGGCGATGGAAGGGATCGATGCCCCGTTCGCTGACGTTCCAAGCGTTCCGCCGGAGAAAATCTTTGAGTTCATGAAAGGCGTCGCGGCCAAGCACAAGAAGGCCGACGGCATTTACATGCTTGGCTCGGCCTGGAAGACGGTCGCCATCATCGACCGATTGGAAAAAGAGCTCGGCCTGCCGCTCGTCCACGCCGGCCCGGCGCGCACCTGGGAAACCCAATTGCGCCTCGGCCTGTGCCATCCGATCGCCGGCTACGGACGGCTCCTGGCCGAAATGCCGGCGATAAAAAACTAGGAGGACCGTAATGGCCACCGCGAATTGGCGAGGAACCGTCGGCGTCGTCAAACCCACCTACGGATCGGGCTCACTGGTCGAGTTTATCCGCCTGCTGCCGGAAGGGGTCGGCGTCATTCCGGTTTACGCGGGCATCAAAGAACACACACAGCGGGGCTATCTCGAAGCGCTGGAAAGCTACCATCAACGGGTCGCCGAATTGGCAAGACTCGGCGTCGACCTGATGCATCCGGAAGGCGCGCCGCCTTTTATGGTGCGCGGCTACAAGGCCGAAGCCGAGATCGTCAGGCAGTGGGAAGATCAATATAAGATACCGATTTTCACTTCCGCGATGACGCAGACGGCGGCCTTACGCGCTTTGGGAATCAATCGCTTCGTCGGCTGCACCTACTTCCGCGACAACAAGCTCAACGATATTTTCACCCGCTATTTCACCGACGCAGGCTTCGAGGTTCTGGGGATGGAAGGCATGGATACCTCGCCCGACGAAGCCGATAACATCTCGCCGCAACAAATCTACGCGCACCTGAAGCGTTCCCTGCTCAAACATCCGACGGCCCAAGGAATCTATTTACTCGGATCCGGCGCCTGGCGCGTCGTCGACGTGGTGCCGGTGGAAGTAGATCTCGAAGTCCCCGTCGTCCACCCGGTCGCTGCCCGCGTCTGGTACGTGCAAAAACAAATGCGCATCCGCCAGCCGGTCTCCGGCGCGGGGCGGCTGTTGGCGGAGTTGCCATAGCGGCACCTCACCAAAAATTCCGTAACGAAAGTTTAACTTGTCCTCTGCTTTTCTGTGTCCTATTTACTCGCACCGTGGCGGCAACCGGCGCCGTGGCCGCTAGTAGTCTGGTTCTGGTCACGCATCGTTCGCTTTTACTGTCCGCGGGCTGGCGGCTCGCAAATACGCCGGACAAGTCAGAGGGAGGGAATCAGTGGAGTTGGGTGAGTCTTCTCGTCACCCAAGGTGACAGATCATCACTTCAACCTCCAGTGTTGTAATCTGACACATTGGCCCACCATGTTGGCTCCCACTGCGGGCAAATGCCGGATTTCTAGGTATCCGACTGAAATCGAAACTATGCGAGTCCAATGTTTTTGAAGAAAACCTCTCCTCGCGGCGGAAGAGTATTGGAGTAAATGTCGTAAAAATCGGTTACCTTGCTCGGATAGTATCCATACAAGCCGCTCCAAATGTCTTCACCATATGGATTTAGCTCTATATTAACTCCGTGCAGCCGCAGTAATTGATTTCTGAATTGTTCAGGTTCCATGGGACAGATAATATATAACTGCAACCCCTTCTCTTTGATCGCACCGGTGATTATTTCATTGATGTGATCGTCACCGAACCCGTAGCCGATAACCACGAGTTTCCTATCCCCCGCGTGTAACACTTCCTTGAACAGCGATAGGTACCAGCTCAGAAGCGGCTCCTTTTCTATTCTTCCCTTTTTCCCGTGCCCTATAACCATCGCATCTGTTCCATCCTGCGATAACCAGCCATAAGAACCGTGAAGCTTCACGTACATCAATTTTCCAGTTCCTTTATCCCAGAATCTTCGCTGGTATTTCGAAAGAGCATCAATGTCGGGGACATGTGTCTGGAATTTTTCAACAGACCCGACCCTCGATTTAAACCACTCAGGGTTTTGCTGGAGGCCGGGTAATCGCATCACGCTTTGGGAATCACCAATTTCCGAATAAAACCGCTCGTTAAACAAATCCTGGTTCAAGGTGAATACAAAACCACGGGTCTGCGGTTGCTCTGGGTCGGCAAAACGGCCAGTGAAGAACCGGCAGGCCGCAACCTCGTATCTTTTCTGGCTACAAACAATTTCATCCATTTCTTGATAGGCCCGCCGCATTGCATTGGATAGAGCACTCTTCTGATTCCGCGAATATTCCGGAGATTCCAGGACTCGATCGTAAACAGCCTCGTAGCTCAAAGTCTCCTCCCGAAGAAGGCACTCTCGAAGCTTCGGATCACTCTGCACCTCTGGTTGATTCAGGATCGCGGCCCACATCTGACTTCCAAGGTATCCGCCGAACGTTTGTGTAAATCCCGCGCCAGTTAATAAAATTGCGTTGGCAATTGTGTACCAACGTTGATTTTGGCTCATCACTTCGGCTTGCTGCGTTGTCTTCAATTTTGGGAACTTAGAACTCAAAATATCATATATCTCGGGCATGAGCACGCTGCCCAGCCGGAAGTTCGAGCAACAGGGGAACTGGCACTCACGCAGTAATTCCTTCCATGCAGCGCTTCTGCAGATTGCGCTCGGGCCTGTGCATGGCTTGCCTTAATTGCCTAACTTTGACATCGTCTGCAACCGTGATCTGGGGACGGGCTTTTATTCGCTTACTCTTCTTCCTCAACTCCGAATCAAAGTGAAGAACATGCTCGCCGATTCGAGTGCTGCTGTTTTGCCGGCGGGCGTTAAGCGACCGGGAAGGATTCGACACAAGGATCTCTTGCGAAGCTAACCCTGATTATCTCCAAACAGTAAGATCTCTCACTGCGTTCGAGATGACCGCCGCTGCTTCCAGCGGCAGTCACTTTATCGCTTCCGCTTTTTTCAATTCCTCGATCTTCTCGGAACTCAACCCAAGGATCGTTCCGAATACGTTATCGTTATGCGCGCTGAGCGCTCGTGGAAAGGCAACGGGTGCGTGTATCGCATCCACTTCACCGCTTCGGACTTCGAGGGCAGCGCCTCGGGCATGGTGAAGGTAAGCGTGCCGTGCGGCAAGAAGAGCGGCATCGCCATCGACGGCGGCGAGGTCTACGACTCGACACGGTAAGACCGTCTACGTGCGCTTTGCGCAGCGGGGTTAATATCCCCGCTGTACACACCGCAATCTCAAGGGCGGGACTCGCAAGGGTCCCGCCCATTTTTATTGCACTGAAAGAAGGTCGGCTCTCAGGCGGTCGCGGCTTGCTTCGCCGGCACCGGGTCTTTGAGGTTGAGGACCAGTCGCGCATTGTCGGACAGAATCTTCCGCTGGTCTTCCTTCGACAGCCCGATCTCCCCAAATACCTCGAGCGCCGCCTTGGGGTTCCAGCAGGGGTAGTCGTCACCGTACATCACGTGGTCGACGCCGTAATAGTCGATGGTGAATTTCATCCCCAGGGCATGTGGTTGCACGGTATCGGTGTACATGCGCTTGATGTACTCGCTCGGCGCGCGCGGCAGATTCGCGGCGTTCGAGTTCTTGTCCATGCGGCCCGACTGGTAGGGAAGCGCGCCGCCGGCGTGCGAGACGTAGACCTTCAGCTCCGGGTGGCGCTCCATGATGCCGGAGACCACGAGGCGGTAAATCGCGAGGCTCAAGTCGATGATTTTACCGAGACTGTTGTAGAGTGCGCCGTCCTTGCCGTCGCAGATCTTGGGGAAGACCACGTCGGTCGGGTGCAGGAACAGCATCGCCCCGAGCTTTTCCGCCCGGTTGTAGAAGGGCTCCAGGCTCGGGTCGTCAATGCGGGTTTCCCCGCGCGGCCCGATGCTTCCCGGAACATTGACTCCTACGAGCCCCATCTTCATCGCGCGTTCGAGTTCCTCCACGGCCCTCTTCGGGTCCTGCAGCGGCACGACCCCGCTTGCCCAGACCTTGCCCGGATAGCGGCCAACCGCGGCCGCCATCTCGTCATTCCACATCTGCGCGGCGGCTAGCCCGTGCGCGGCGTCCGTCTCGGAGAAGAACGCCCCACCGGGGCCGGTGGTGCACACCACCCCGAAGTCGCAGCCGATCTTGGCCGCGGCACTGTCCATGTGCTCGAGCATCGCATCGAGGTCGAACCAGTCGGCCCAGGTATCGGAGCGCGACACGCCCTCGTACGGCGACACTAGGTATCCACCCCTACTCGTGGGGACCGCGCGCGGGTAGCCGCTGCGCTTGCACAGCATCTCGAACACCGAGCGCGGGTACCAGTGAAAATGTGTGTCTATGATACGCATCGGGCCTCCTTGCTTTGGCATTACGTCTATAGAAAGAGTATTACGCGCCGCCAGACAACCTTGCGGCGCGAGAGATTACTCCGACCCGGACTACTCGCCGCTGATTTAATGGCTTCATAGCCCAACCGGGGGCAAGTGTCGATCCCTGTCCTAAGGCGGTGTCCTCACAGTTATAGAAAAAACAATAACACTATGTCCACATCCTCCAGCTCGGCGGCTGCAAACAGGTTAACCACGGCGAAAGCCCACTGGACTGCCGAACAACCGACAAATCCGTGACTGTCTAAGACCCCTCTTTTTTATTACCGCATATGTATCACATTTCCGCAATCCCGTAACCCGGCTCAGGGGTCGGCTCGGGGGTCCTGCGGCTCGGGCATCAGGCCTGAGATGTGTTACTTCGGATCGTTGCCTGTTGCACTGCCTGAATCGCCATTACTTGCTTATCTCCGAGACGGTCCGCGATCGGCGATCGTGATCCTTAACCTGGCTTTTATTTCCTAACTCTTTTGTCTCAGCTCTAAATCAAAGCGAAGAACCGGCTGGCCAATAGGTTCAATTGACAGGCGCCGCGACAATCTTTAATGTGCTGGTACAGGTAACCACCCTATCAAGAAAACGAATTAGGAGGACCGTTTATGGCCATACCGAATGTTCCGATCGTATCGTCTGATTCCCATGTCATGGAGCCGGTGGACCTTTGGAAAAAAGGCGTGCCGGAAAAATTCCGCGAAGCCGCGCCGCTGTTTCCGCCGCACCAGGTGGGCGAAGGTTTCCAGCAGCACGCCGGCGGCTGGGACCCCCGTGCGCGCATGAAAGAGATGGAAACCGACGGCCTCAGCGCGGAGGTGCTCTACCCTACGCTGATGCTGGATTTGTTTGCTCTCGACGATGCGGCGCTCCAGGAAGCCTGCTTCCGCGTCTACAACGACTGGCTGATCGATTATTGCAGCGCGGACCCAAATCGCCTCATCGGCATTCCCGCCGTTCCTGTCTACAATATCGACAACGGCATCAAGGAGCTGGAACGCTGCCGCAAGGCCGGCCTGAAGGGCGCGCTCATCTGGCAGGCGCCCCACCCGGACCTGCCGTTCAAATCGAGCCATTACGATAAATTTTGGGCCGCCTGCGAGGAACTCGACTCGCCGGTGAGCCTGCATATTTTGACCGGCCACAGCTACAACAAAGACAAGACTCGCCAAGGGGTCGAGCGCTACCGCGGCAGCGTTAATCTAAAGTTAATGGACATCGCCAACGGGCTCTTCGAGCTGATCTTTTACGGCGTGCTCGAAAGGCATCCCAAGCTCAAGATCGTCTCGGTGGAAAACGAAGTCGGCTGGATGCCCTGGATATTCCAGCAGTGGGATTACTATTACAATCGCTTCAAGAAAGAGAACCCGCCGCCGATCACGCGCAATCCGAGCAGCTTCGTCAAAGATCAGGTCTATTCCTGCTTCTTCAACGATCATGTCTGCGGCGAAAATCTCAAATACTGGGGGCAAGACACAGTGATGTGGTCCAACGATTTCCCGCACCCGAATTCGACCTGGCCCAACTCGCTTAAAATCATCGAGCGCGACCTCGGCCATCTGCCGCCGGAAATCCAGCGCAAAATCGTCTGCGACAACGTGTGCAGGCTTTACAAGGTGGACGCGGCGAAGCTGCCGCGGGTAGAGAAGAAAGCGGCATAAGAAGTAATCGTCGGAATCGGCGAAGCGATAGAAAGGAGGGCGACCGTGAAACGCATCCGGAAAATCCTTTACGCGACGGACTATTCGAAGGCATCGGATCGTGCGCTTGAAGAAGCGATCAATTTGGCCAAGCAAAATGAGGCGGAGCTGTTGGTTGTGCACGTGCTCGAGCCGATACCCTACGCCGCGGGGGAAGAGTTCGGGGGGGCAGAACTCTACCTGAAGCTGGAGGATGCAACCAAGCGGGAAGCCCAGATCTCTATGGACAAGCTTATACGCCGTCTGCAACGATCCAAGGTCAAAGCCAAAAGTCTCTTGCTGCGAGGGTCCGCTCACGATCAAATCGTCAAAGCCGCTAAGAGCAAAAGGGCCGACATGATCGTCATCGGCACCCACGGACGCACCGGCTTGTCGAAACTGTTCATGGGCAGTGTCGCCGCCAAAGTGGTCTCGGCGGCAACTTGCCCAGTGGTAACCGTGCGCGGAAAGTAATTTTCGAAAATGGCGAGCGAATATTCGCTGCAAAGCTTTATCCAAGACCTGGACCGAATCACCGGCGCAGAGAGTTCGCCCGCGAAGATCGTCGCCGCGGCCAAGCCGTTGTTGGCCAAGCTGTTGCGGGAGCCGGACTGTCTTCAAGCGCAATATAAGAAGCGCGGCGCCAGCGCCTATGGGCGCTACATGCTGCACCGCGCGCCACGGTTCAATATCACCGCCATCGTCTGGGGACCGGGAGACAATGCAAAAGCCCACAACCATGACACCTGGGGATTGGTCGGCGTCGTCGAGAACGAGATTCAAGAAACCCGCTTTCGCCGGCGGGACGACGGATCGAAAGCCGGTTATGCCGATATCGAAGTCACCGCGGTGTTGAAAAATACCGCCGGTATGGTTTCCTGTTTGACTCCACCCGACGACGACATCCATGAAATGAATAATGTCACAAGACGCGACACCGTGGAGATCCACGTTTACGGGAAGGACCTGGCCGACATGCCGCGTCTGCGCTTCGACATCGCGGCGAAAACGACCAAGGTCTTCGCCAGCCCAAAGTACGACAACTGCTGAGTCGAGCTGTCGCGGAATATTCACCGCAGAGGCACAGAGATCGCAGAGGTCCTCGTGTTTTATGAAGGAAAAGTCTTTACTCGGCGGCCTCCGCGTCTCCGCGGTGAGCCATCCGAAAGCATCAAAACCCTAGTGCTTCAATTTTAGTTCCCAATCCAGATACCGCTGCATGTCCTCCTTGTTACCCTTAATCGAAGGCGACAACACAACGTCGCTGGTCTCCGTTAAGCAGGACGAGAGTCCCCTGTCCGCAGGAAAACCCGCGGCAATCCAGGCCCGCACTCCGCCGTCCAAAGCGTAGACGTTGTTATAGCCGCGCTTTGCAAGCGCGCGCGCGGCGAAGATCGAATGCGCGCCATCCGGACATGAAATCAGAATAGATTGCTCCCGGTCGGAAATGTAATCCGGCAATTTAACTTCCAACCAGCCGCGCGACATCCACTTGGCGCCGGGCAGATGCGCCGCTTCGTACTCTGGGCTGCTGCCAACGTCCAGTGTCACGACGGACGATCGCTTCAGAAGCGTGTTCGCATCCGATGGAGTCAGGAGACGCACCGCTTGTCTTGCCTCGTCGAGGCTTAGCGGCGGGCTAGTTTCCGCGCCGGTCCTCACCGATCCACCGTCTCGACGCCACGCTGCAAGACCGCCGCTCACAACCTGCACGTCACGAAATCCCATCTGCCGATACCAGTACGCGGCCATCACCGCGCGCGCCGATTGGTTGCTGATAAAGATGATCTTGGCGTTGCGCACCGCGATGAAATCGTCGGCGCGCTGTACCGCTTGTCCGCCTGGAATGTTGAGCGATCCCAACAAATGCCCGGACTGGTATTCGCTCTCCGATCGCACATCGATAAGATACGTGACGCCCTCGTCTTCTGCCCCACCGATTCTCTTCAACTCCGAAGCGGCTATGCCAGGTATCCCCTCTTCCGCCGCCAACCGCAGCGCAAGAGCGCGCGCGTTCTGTCTGCTCGCAGCGGATGCCACGGGCGATTTTCTGCTTGGCTTCGACTCCAAGTCGAATCCCGCCAGGACCCACCCCATAGTTCCGTTTCTAAGCGCCCGAACGTTGTTCAAGCCGAGCCGGCGGAAGCCCGCCGCCCCGATGATGCTGCGCGTGCGCCCAGCGCAATTCACCACCACCGTCCGCCCCGGTTTCCGCCGCAACTCCGCCGCCCACAAAACCACGTCGCCGCCGGGAACGTTGAGGCCGCCGGGAATACAGAAGCGCGCATACTCTTCGGGCGTTCTCATATCGAGAATCAAGAGGTCGGCGCCGGCCTCCCTAAAACGCTGCAACTCTTCCGGCGTGATCTCGGGGATACGCCGCTCATGCTGGACCTTTTCTCCGAAAGCTTTGCTCGGCACATTGACGCCGCTGACGATTGCCCGGCCCTGGTTTCGCCATTCATTCAAGCCGCCTTCCAGAACGGAAACCGAACCATAACCGAATTCGGCTAGTGTTTGGGCCGCCAGCGCCGCTCGCTCCCCGCCTTCATCGTAGACCGCGATGGCAACCTTCCGAGTGGGCACCAACTCGGCGATGCGAAATTCGATCTGGCTGCGCGGCAGCGAGGTGCTATTCGGAATCTGGCCGTGATTAAACTCGCCGCGCTCGCGCAGGTCGAACACCGCAAAGAGACCATCCGAGGTCATCAGTTCGGCGAGTTCGCTGGGAGAAATTGTTTTCATGCTACTTTATCTTTGGGCCGTGAACCGGCTATCCTTCGATCTCGGCTTCTTGACGGTCTACCCGCAACTGCTTTACTGTGGGGAGGACGAATTTAGCAGCAGTCTACACAGGTGGCTGCGGAGGATGCAATGACAAACCCACAGAGTCGCTTTCATGGCCTTTTTATCCCGCATGTAACCCCGTTTGGCGACGACGGCGCATTGGATCTCGAAAGTCTCGAAAGGCTCAACACGCATCAGACCTCCATCCATGGGGTGGCCGGGCTGGTCTCATGCGCGCGCATCGGTGAGGGGCCGGTGTTGAGCTTGGAAGAAAAGCGGCGGGTTTACGAAGTCGCCGGCAACGTCGCGCGCGAGGCCGGCAAGCTGCACATCGCAACCATCGCGCCGCAATCCACCGACGAAGCGATCCGCCTGATCCGGGATTTGGAAAGTCTGCCGGTCGACGCCGTCATGATTTTTCCGCCGCTGCTCCTCGCCTGGGGCAAGGTCGAGAGCGAGCTCAAGTTCCGTTTTTTCGAAGACATCACTCGCGCTACCCGCATGCCCCTGGTGCTATTCCAAGTCCCCGTGAAAAGTTATTGGTACGATCCGGCGACCATCTGCCGCATCGCGGCTCTGGATAACGTCGTTGCCTTCAAAGAGGCATCCTTCGACATCGACCTGTTCACGGAAACAATGAAACAACTGGAGCGAGCGAAGGCATCGATGGAAGTGCTCTCCGGCAACGACCGCTTCGTCGCGGAGAGCTATCGGCTCGGCGCCGCGGGCGCGCTGATCGGCGTCGCCAATGTCGCCACGGAAAAATGGGCGGCGATGGACCTCGCCGCGCAGCAAGGCGACTTCAACAAAGCGGCGGCGTTGCAAAAAGAGCTTGAAGCGGTGAAGGAGATCGTCTTTAGCGAGCCGATCGTCGAAGCCGTGGCGCGGATCAAAATCGTCCTCAACCACGATGGGTTGATCAAAACCGCAATGGTACGCCGCCCGCAATTGGGCATCTCAGCAGAAGAAAGGAAGCGACTCCTTGAAAGCTATCGAATATTGAAAGGCAAGGAATTTCGCTCCTCTGATCGTGTAGCCATAGCATCGTAGAATCGAACGGTCGGTTAAAATGGGGAAGCTTTTCCCTAACGAAAATCTGGCGTCTTGGAGCCAGATCGACACGGCAAGCGGAATTTCACCACAGAGGCGCCGAGTTCGCAGAGTTCGGAAATTTTTCTAATGAAAGATAGTTTACTCCGCGTCCTCTGTGCCTCCGCGGTGCATTGTCTCCGGCATCGGGCTCGCCACCCTTCCCGGAATCACCAACGCGAACAAAGTGACGGTCACGGCCAACAAGACCATGGCGCTGATGGCTAAAGACCAAGTGAAATTTCTGGAGCAGCCAGTAGCTGATGACATGCTCGATGTTGTCGCCCATCTGCGACAACATGATGACGAAAAAGTATCGCCGGTAGTCGCGATGGTGCAGCGCGGCGAACGCGATCCTCCGGTGGGATACTGCCAGCGGCTGTTGACCGGAAAACTGAGAATTCGTAGCCACGATGGTTCTCACTCAATCTTGATAGACCAACAGATCACAGGTGCGAGCGGTCCTTGCCTGGAACGACTTGAACCGTTTGAACTTTTTGAACGGCTTGAACAGTCCGGCCGCTAGTTATATTCACTGTGCCGCCGCCCCGGAGTGGCGAACGCGAACAGAACTAAGGTTACCGCCAACAAAACCATCGCGCTAAGCGCCAGCGACCAGTGGACGCCGATCAGTCCGCCGGCCACGCCCACGGTGACACCGCTGAAGGCCTTCAGCCCCATGCTGGTCATGGAGAAAAGCCCGATGAGCCGGCCGCGCAGCTCTGGCGGCGAGAGAATCTGCACGATGGTCTGGGCCATGGAAAAAAACGTCAGGTTCAAGACCCCGGCGACAAAAAGCAGCGCTAAAGATAGAGCGTAATTGTAGGAGAGCGCGAACGCGGTAATGACTATACACCACAGGATCGCGCTGATAATCGCCGTCTTGACGCTCGGTGGGAACCAACCGCGCCCCTCCAGCATGAACCCGCCGACTACGGCGCCACCGGCGTTGGCACCGAGCAGAGCGCTATACGCAAAGTCGGCTTTCTCAGTGCCCAGATCGTGAGCGAACTCAGGCATCGTCGCTTGGAACGCGGTGCCGACAAAGAAAGACGCGCAACCGCCCAGCGCCACCATGGTGATGATCGGCCGGTTTTCGGATACCTCGCGGATGACATCGAAGGCGTCGCGCCAACTGATAGCTCGTCGCGCAGGCGCCGCCCCTTCGCGGCTGTGGCCGGTGTAGGGTACCGTGAGCAACCAGATGGTCAACGGCAAGTAAATCATCGTATTCACCACCAGACCCATGGACGGACTTAATAAAAGCATCAGCGCGCCGCCCACCCCCGGGCCGAAGAGAATACCCAATTGGCGGCTCGTGGAGTTGAGCCGCACGGCGCTTTGCAACTGCTCGGCGCCGACGATGTCGTGAATCAAGAGTTGGCTGGCGGGGATCCAGAGCACGCCGGCCATGCCGTGAATCACCAGCAGAACGCAGGCGTGCCACACTTCGATGGTGTCGGTGTAAAACAGAATCGCCCAGGTCGCCGAGACGCCCATGTACATCAACTGCGCGACCTGAATGACCTTGCGGCAATCGTAGCGGTCCGCCATGGCGCCGAAATAGACGGAGAACAGGAGAAACGGCGTCCAGTGCACCAGCACCGCGAAGCCCGCGAGCACCGGCGAGTGAAATTTCTGGTAGAGCAACCAG
>Ga0214473_10000839_pt1 | contig 41976 bp, 40 predicted proteins | sample RVTome_7_FD_203509 | JGI IMG/M metagenome (GOLD analysis project Ga0214473, IMG submission 203509) | Soil microbial communities from uranium-contaminated site in the Upper Colorado River Basin, Wyoming, United States - RVT98D197 | ecosystem: Environmental > Terrestrial > Soil > Contaminated >...
AGCCCGTGCGCGAGCCCATGCAGACCGGCCTCAAGGCGATAGATTCCATGATACCGATAGGCAGGGGCCAGCGCGAACTCATAATCGGCGACCGCCAGACGGGAAAGACCGCCATCGGCATAGACGCCATCATAAACCAGAAGGGCGGGGACGTCATCTGCATATACGTAGCCTGCGGGCTGAAGAGGGCAAACGTTGCCCGCACGGTCCAGATACTTGAGGAAAACGGCGCGCTGGAGCACACCATAATCGTTAGCTCCACGGCCTCGGAACCCGCGCCGCTCCAGTTCATAGCCCCCTATACCGGGTGCGCAATAGGCGAGTATTTCCGCGATAACGGGAAGCACGCCCTCATCATATACGACGACTTGAGCAAACAGGCCACGGCCTACAGGCAGCTCTCGCTGCTCCTGAGGCGTCCTCCGGGACGCGAGGCTTATCCCGGCGACGTCTTCTATCTGCACTCCCGGCTCCTTGAGAGGGCATCGAAGCTCTCGGCCGACTTGGGCGGGGGCTCTCTTACCGCCCTTCCGATAATCGAGACCCAGGCCGGAGACGTTTCGGGCTATATCCCCACAAACGTCATCTCCATTACGGACGGGCAGATATACCTGGAGCCCGAACTCTTCTATGCGGGCGTAAGGCCCGCCGTGAACGTGGGCCTTTCAGTCAGCCGCGTGGGCGGAGCCGCGCAGACCAAGATGATGAAGCAGGTGGCCGGTACCCTGAGGCTCGACCTCGCCCAGTTCCGCGAACTCGCCGCCTTCGCGCAGTTCGGCTCGGACCTGGACAAGGCCACCCTCGCCCAGATAGAAAGAGGCAAAAGGATGGTCGAGCTTCTGAAGCAGGGCCAGTACGTCCCGCTTCCGGCCGAGGAGCAGGTCATAGCCATATTCGCCGCCACGCAGGGGTTCCTCGATGACCTCCCGCTCGACGCCATCAAGAAGTTCGAGGCGGACCTCCTGAGATATATAAGGACAACGAAAGCGGACCTCAAGAAGGAACTGGGCGAGAAGAAGGAGATCACCGAGGACCTCAAACAGAAGCTCATCGCGGCCATAGAGGACTTCAAGAAAGGGTTTGCCGCGTAATATATGGCAACTTTAAGAGATATAAGAAGAAGAATAAAGGCCGTTAAAAATACGCGCCAGATCACAAAGGCCATGAAGATGGTCGCGGCGGCCAAACTGCGGCGCGCGCAGGGCAGGATGATGGAACTCCGCCCCTATGCCGATAAGATGTACGAGGTCATAGCCACGCTCGGCAGGATGGGGGACATGGAGCTCCATCCCCTTCTGGCCAAGAGGCCGAGGAAGACCATCGAGCTCCTGGTCATTACGAGCGACCGGGGACTTTGCGGCGCCTTCAATACGAACGTGATGAAGGCGGCCACGGCCTTCAGAAACGACATGAAGTCACGGGGCTTCGAGGTATCCATCAGCACGGTTGGCAGAAAGGCCGTCGATTTCTACAGGCGCAGGGACATACCGGTCCGGAACAAGTGGTCCGGCATATCCGGCAAAATAGACTTCCTGAACGCCAAGGCCATCGCCGCCAACCTCACCGAGAACTTCATAAACGAGACCCTGGACGAGGTCTATATCCTCTACAGCGAATTCAAGAGCATGATAGCCCAGAAGCCCACGGTGAAGAGGCTCCTTCCCCTGGCCGGGGACACTGAACCGGGTGCGGAGCCGGTCCCGACGGTGGATGTCATCTTCGAGCCCTCGCCGGCCGTCATATACGAAAGGCTCATACCAAAGGCAATCGAGATAGAGATATTCAGGGCGCTCCTCGAATCCCAGACCTCCGAGGAGGCCGCCCGCATGAGCGCCATGGAAAACGCCACCAAGAACGCGAGCGAGATGATACAGAGGCTTACGCTTGTGGCGAACAAGGTCAGGCAGGCCACCATCACGAAAGAGCTTATGGATATCGTTGGGGGCGTCGAGGCGCTCAAATAAGCACGACAGCCGGAATGTAGGGGCGGGGCCCAAGGGAGCTTTAGCTCCCGTTTTGAAAAACCCGCCCATAGCTGGCAGAAAAGAATGAAGAATTAAAGATAAATCGGAGGAAGGTAGAACGATGAGCCAGAATACAGGAAGAGTTAGCGCGGTCATCGGGGCCGTTGTGGACCTGGAGTTCGACGAGAAGCTTCCGGAGATCCTGAACGCCGTCAAAGTGGAAGAGCCGGGCGACCCCGCAAAGGGGATCCCCGCCATCGACCTCACCCTCGAGGTGGCCTCTCACATAGGGGAAAACAAGGTCAGGACCATAGCCATGAGCGTTACGGATGGCGTCGTGCGCGGGATGAAGGCGGTCGATACCGGCCAGCCCATAGCCATACCTGTCGGGAAGGCAACACTGGGCAGGATCATGAACGTCGTGGGCGGGCCCGCCGACAAGCTGGGGCCCATCCCCGCCGATGTCCGCTGGCCCATCCACCGCGAGGCCCCTGCCTTTGTCGAGCAGGAGCCCTCGGAGACGGTCTTCGAGACCGGCGTTAAGGTCTTCGACCTCCTCGTGCCTTTCGTCAAAGGCGGCAAGATGGGCATGTTCGGCGGCGCGGGCGTGGGCAAGACCGTCATCATCATGGAGATGATCCACAATATCGCCATGAAGCACGGCGGTGTGTCGGTCTTTGCCGGCGTGGGCGAGAGGACGAGGGAAGGCAACGACCTCTACCTCGAAATGAAGCACTCGGGCGTCCTCGATAAAGTGGCCCTTATATACGGACAGATGAACGAGCCCCCCGGGGCGAGGCTCAGGGTGGGCCTCTCGGCGCTCACCGCGGCCGAGTACTTCCGCGATGAAGGGCAGGACGTGCTTATCTTCATAGACAACATATTCAGGTTTACGCTTGCGGGCTCGGAGGTCTCGGCCCTTCTCGGAAGGATGCCCTCCGCCGTCGGATACCAGCCGAACCTCGGCACGGACATGGGCTCCCTCCAGGAGCGCATCTCCAGCACCAAGAAAGGCGCCATCACCTCCATGCAGGCCATCTATGTGCCTGCCGACGACCTTACGGACCCGGCCGTCGCCACGGCCTTTACGCACCTTGACGGCACGGTCGTCCTTTCGAGACAGATCTCGGAGCTGGGCATCTATCCCGCCGTGGACCCCCTCGACTCGACCTCGCGCATCCTGGACCCCAAGGTCCTGGGCGAAGAGCATTATGCCGTCGCCCGTTCCGTGCAGATAGTGCTCCAGAGATATAAAGAGCTCCAGGACATCATCGCCATCCTCGGCATGGAAGAGCTTTCCGAAGACGACAAGCTCACGGTCTCCAGGGCGAGGAAGATACAGAGGTTCCTCTCCCAGCCCTTCAGTGTGGCCGAGGTGTTTACCGGCAGGCCCGGCAAGTACGTCAAGCTTGCCGATACCATAAAGGGCTTCAAGGCCACCGTCGAAGGCAAGTATGACGATATTCCCGAGCAGGCCTTCTACATGGCCGGCGCCATCGAGGAAGTGGAGGAGAGGGCCGAAAAACTCGGCTGGAAGAGGGGTTAATGGACAATAAGCTCAAGCTCGAAATAGTCACCCCGCACGGGCCCGTCTGGAGCGGGGATGTGGACGAGGTAACGGCAAGCGGCTCCGAAGGCGATTTCGGGGTCCTCCCCGGGCATACGGACTTCGTGACCACGCTCAAAATCGGCATGCTCCAGGCCAAGAGCGGCGGGCAGCAGACGATATTCTTCGTGAACACCGGGTACGCCGAAGTGGGCGCAGAGAAAGTCCTCGTGCTTGCCGACAGCTCCGAGCGCGCCGAGGGAATAGACGTGGAGAGGGCAAAGGCCGCCAAGGAGCGCGCCGAAGAGCGGCTCCGGAAAGAGGAGAATATAGACTTTAACCGCGCCCAGGCCGCCCTCGAGAGGGCCATCATAAGGATGCAGGTGGCCGAGAGGAAGAGGCAGATTTAGAGCGAATTTTCAAATCAAGTTCCAAGCCCCTCTTCCGAGGGGCTTTTTGTTTGGCACCCCTCCTGACCTCCCCTTGTAAAGGGGAGGAATCAAAGATAAACTTTAAATTTCCCCTCCTTACCAAGGAGGGGTCAGGGGAGGTGAAGGGGGAGCCCGGTTTCGCAGGCCCGAGGGGAGTAATTCTCTTTAGAGGGGTTTATTCGGTTTCTTTTTACCGTGCTTTATTATGTGTTCCGCCGTCCTTGTGGCGAGGGCCTGGATGGTGAGGGAGGGGTTTACGGCCCCGCCGGTCACGAATACGCTGCCGTCGCAGACGAAAAGGTTCGGGATATCGTGGGAGCGGCACCACCTGTCCACCACGGAGGTCCGGGGGTCATCGCCCATCCTGCACGTGCCGAGGAGGTGGATCGTCCCCGGGATGCGCTCTATGTGCCTGCCCCCGGCGGCTTCGAGTATCTCCGCGCAAAGGTCCATTGACTCCTTGCTCATCTTTTTCGAGTTCTCGTCCATGGAGAAGGTCACCTTGGCGACGGGCACGCCGTAGCGGTCCTTTTCCTGGGCCAGGGTGACCCGGTTCTCCTCATTCGGGAGTACCTCGCCCACGTTGCCGAGCATGGTGTAACAGGCGTAGTGGTCTATTACGTCCATAAGGCTCGGGCCCCAGAGGTGCGGGTTGGCGGTGACAAGCGTGGTAAAGAACTCTATGGGGAACATGTTGTACGCCTCGAGGGTATAGCCCCGGACAAAACCGCTTTCGGGATCAGTTGAGTACCTGTCCTGGTTCATTATCCCCACGGGCGGGGTCACCCAGTTATCGAGGACAGTGTCGAAGCGGGCGATAACGTTATCGCCCAAATGCACCATGAGGTTTTTTCCGACCATGCCGCTCGAATTGGCGAGGCCGTCCGGGAAACCGGGGCTTGCTGAATTAAGCAGGAGCCGGGGGCTTTCAACGGCATAGCACGAAACTATGATGATCTCCGCCTCCTGCTCCGTGAGGATGCCCTTGTCGTAATAGGCGACGGACCTTGCGAGGCCGTTTTTATCGGTATTGATTTTTACGGCGAAGCACTCGTCCCTTATCTCGGCCCCGTTCCTCACTGCATCGGGTATGTATGTGACGAGGGCGCTCGATTTTGCGTCCGACTTGCACCCGTGGACACAAAAACCGTACATCATGCACGGCGAGCGCCCGTCTTTTGAGCCCATGATGATCGCGTGCGGGGCCTTGGCGGGCGTGAGGCCGAGCTTAACCATCCCCTCGGCGATCTTATAATCCCTGGCGCTCCAGGGTATCTCGGGATGTGGATACGGGCCGTGAAAGGGCGGCCATGGGAAATGGAGCGGCCCCGAGACGGCAAGATATTTTTCAACTTTCCCGTAATAGGGCTCAAGCTCCTTGTATTTAACGGGCCAATCGCGGGCTATTCCTTCGCGGGTTTTAAGCTCGAAGTCCTCTTCATGCAAACGCAGGGTCACAGCCGTATAGTGGACGGTGGTGCCGCCTACGGCGCGCCCGGTATTCACGCGCCCAAGTTCGAGTGGATCCTTTCCGCCGGTTATCCGGAGGTCGTCCCAATCGAGCCGCCCGTCCAGCATCTTGAGTTCGTCATTGTAAAAGTCCTCCTGCGTATGGAGCCACGGGCCCGCCTCGATGACCACAACAGACAAGCCGGCATGGGCGAGCTCTCTGGCGAGCACGGCCCCGCCCGCCCCGGACCCGATTATGCAGACTTGCACGGGCCCTTTGTATCGCTTCATCTGATCTTTGCCGGGTTTCATCCTAAAAGGTCTTCCAGCCGGGGAAGTGCTTTCGGCGCTGGAGGATTTGCATCTGTTCTATCCAGACATACCCTTCGGGATAGGCCGGACCGGGAAAGCCCATCCTCATCCACGCGAGAGGGTGCGCGCAATAGCCTATAAGGGCCTTTGAAAGGAGCTTTATAAAAAATTTCGTATTCCCTTGCTGTATATCGGATAATATGCTGTCTTGCTCCTCGGGCGTGAGTTCGGCAAAAGAGCGGTTGAATTTCTTAAGGGAGGTTTCCTCGGTCCCCCTTATTCCCAAATGGAAAAATTCCTCCTCGGCGGGCATGCCCTCCTCCCTGTCTCCCCGCCCCAGGGGCTTCCCAACGGCCCAGTCCAGGAAGCCCACAAGGTCAATATTTTCGGTCTCGTGCCGGGGGATGAGGCGGTCCAGGGCGGCCTGGAGTATTATGGCCTCGTGCTTGGAGAAATGCTCAAGCTCCGCGCGCCTGAAACTCTTTTCCATGCGCTCAAGGAGCATGTCCCGGGTCTCCGCGTCCCAGTTTTTCATGTAGCCCTTAAGCTCGTCACGGGAGAGACGCACAGGACCTCCTTTTAATCAGGGAAACGCATAAGCGTTTCCTGGGCCGCTCCACCTTTTACGCCCCAAAACTCCAGACAAAATAGACAATAAGGCCCGCAAGGGCAAGGGCCGCGAACATCATCGGGATGATCACCGGCGGGCCCACCATGAAGTTCCGGAGCGAAAACCCTTTGATATAATGCCTTACCCCCCTGAAATGATAATACGTGCCTGCCAGTCCACCGAATGTTCCTATCAGGAAGATGAGCACGAAGAGCCAGTCCAGCATGCCCCCGTGCGCGAAGGAATAGATGATGCCCATGGCCGAGAGGACCGGCGCTTCCAGCACCGGCGCCCACATCGCCCTGTGCCTGAAGGCCCCCCTCCAGTGGAAAAGGACCACCTGCACCCAGATCATCATGAACGCGAGCCCGATGAAGAGATAAAAGAAATTGGCGAGTCCCCAGTGTTCCCATGCGCTCATTTGATTTTCTCCATATTACGGATTACGAAACGATGAACAGGGCAGATTTTTCGGAACGGGAGCTAAAGCTCCCTTTGGCCCTGCCCCTACAACCAAAAAAAGAAATAACTGATTCAACCCTCTTCCCTAATTGAATTTTATCGAAAGGGCTGTCCAAGTCAATTCGATTGAAACAAAAACCCGCATAAGTTATCATTCTTAAATGCTCAAAAACCAGAGGCCGTTTCTCACGACAGGCATAGGGAGCCTCCCGCACACGGACCCGTACGAGGCCGTGGAGCTTGTGCTTTCCACGTTCGATATCCCGTTCTGGCCCCAGCTCCCCAAACTGTCGTTCAGGGAGCAGATGATACCCCAGTACACCGAGGGCATCCCCTTTATAAAAGTTGACGAAGGGAAAAAGACCGTGTACGTGGAAAGGAGCCGCACGGACGAGCTGGAGAGGTTCTACGAGAGCGTGAGGGAAGACATGAGGCTTGCCGTCTCGGAGTCCTATGCCGCGGGGCTCCATGCCTTTTTAAAAGTCACGAAGGGAAAATATTTCGAGTATTTAAAAGGGCACGTAACGGGGCCCCTGACGTTCACACTGGGCCTCAATGATTCCTCCGGAAGGCCCGTTTATTTCGACGAGGAGCTGAGGGAGGTCTGTCTCATGTGCCTCAAGGCCAAGGCGCGCTGGCAGGCCGATATGCTCGAGGCCCGCGCCGGCCAAGTCGTAATATTCATAGACGAGCCGATCGCTTCGGCCCTGGGGAGCACCACCTATATTTCCGTTTCCCGCGAGGAGAGCCTGAGGCTTTTGAGGGAGACTGCGGGAGCGATAAGGGAGTGCGGGGCCGTCCCGGGCATCCACTGCTGCGGGCGGGCCGAATGGCCGCTGCTTCTTGAGTCCGGGATAGAGATACTGAGCTTCGACGCATTCGATTACGGAGAGACCATCGCCCTCTATCCTGACGAGATAAAGACATTTCTCGAATACGGGGGGACACTCGCCTGGGGCATAGTCCCCACGACCGATGCGATTACGGAGCAGAACGAGGACAAATTGTACGGCCTCTTCATGGACAGGCTCGATTACCTCGCCCGCTCCATACCGAGGAGCCTGCTTACGGAACGGATAATGCTTACGCCCTCGTGCGGAACGGGCTCGCTCTCCGTGGAACAGGCGACGAGGGTCTTCGAGCTCGTTATGAGGCTCAAGGAGGCCCTCTCCTGAAAACGAAAAAAGGCCTCTTCATAACCCTTGAAGGGATCGAGGGGTCCGGGAAATCCACACAGGCCAAGCTCCTTTATGAATATCTTGTCAAGAAAAAAATCGATGCTGTCTTGACCGCCGAGCCCGGCGGGACGCTTATAGGGCAGAGGATAAGGGAGGTCCTCCTTTCCCCGGAGCACAAGGGGATGGACCCGGTAACGGAGCTTTTGCTCTATAACGCCTCGAGGAGCCGGCTTATAAGCGAACTCATAAGGCCGGCCCTTAAAGAGGGAAAGGTTGTTATCTCCGACCGCTTCTCGGATTCCACGGTTGCATATCAGGGGTACGGGCGGGGGATTTCCTTAAGGACTATTTCCGCCCTCGACAGGATAGCCACGGGCGGGCTTAAACCGGATTTGACCATTCTGTTGGACCTTCCCGCTGAAGAAGGGCTCAGGCGGAACCGGAAGGACACAAAGAAAAAAGAAGACCGGCTCGAACTTGAGAGGATAGAGTTTCATAAACGGGTGAGGGTGGGGTTTTTGGAGATGCAGAAAAAAGAGCCTGAGAGGGTAAGGAAAATAGATGTATCCAGAGGAGGAATGGAGGAGATACATAAGAAAGTGGTGGAGATAGTGGAGGGGATATTGCGATGATGAATTTTGCAGGGTTACAGAAGGATTCCGGACAAGCCGGAATGACAAGAATACACAGGTCGGGCCTTTAGTAGGGGCGCTGCTTGCTGCGCCCTGATTTGCTTTAAAAAAGAGGGTGGCAAGGGGGCTTTAGCCCCCGTTCCAAAATTCCGCCACCCACATCTTCCCTTCCCCCCTCTTTCAGTTTTTTTGTCATAATAAAAATATGTTCAGGGACCGCGATTTCGACGTGATCGTCATCGGGGCGGGGCACGCGGGGTGCGAGGCCGCGCTTGCGGCCTCCCGCATGGGGGTTTCCGTCTGCCTTTTCACCCTGAACCTGGACACCATAGCCCAGCTTTCCTGCAACCCCGCGATCGGCGGGCTTGCGAAGGGCCACCTCGTGCGCGAGATAGACGCCCTGGGGGGAGAGATGGGGCGCGCCTCGGACCTGGCCTGCATCCAGAGCAGGATATTGAACCGCTCGAAGGGCCCGGCCGTATGGTCCCTCCGCCACCAGGCCGACAGGTCCCTTTACAGGATTTATATGAGGAGGGCCGTCGAGGGCGCGAAAAATCTCGTTATAAAACAGGCGGGCGTGGAAAGGCTTGTTGGCGAGGGCGGCGAGATAAAAGGTGTGGTCACGTCAACCGGGGCACTCTACGGGGCGCGGGCCGTCGTAATCACAACGGGCACGTTCCTGAAGGGTCTCATTCATATCGGCCTTGAAACACAGGAGGCCGGGAGGGCGGGGGAGTTCCCATCGATAGGGCTCTCGGATTCCTTGAGGGGGCTTGGCTTCACGATGGGGAGGCTGAAGACCGGGACGCCGCCGCGCCTTGACGCAAAGACTATCGATTTCACAAAAACGGAAGAGCAGTGGGGCGATATGCCCCCCGTGCCCTTTTCCCACTCAACCGGAAAAATTGCGAACAATCAGCTCCCCTGCTATCTCACATATACAAATGACGAGACGAAGCGGACGATACTTTCGAACCTGGACCGCTCGCCCCTCTATAGCGGAAAGATCAAGGGCTTAGGGCCGCGCTATTGCCCGTCCATAGAGGACAAGGTCGTGAGGTTCGCGGAAAAGCCCCGGCACCAGGTTTTTCTGGAGCCCGAAGGGCTTGAAACAAGCGAATATTACGCGAACGGGATTTCCACAAGCCTGCCCTACGACGTGCAGGTAAAGCTCGTGCGCACAATACCGGGCCTCGAGGAGGCCGAGATAATGCGCCCCGCCTACGCCATCGAATACGATTTCGTCCACCCGACCGAACTCGCTCATACACTCGAGACGAAGCGGCTGAAAAACCTTTTCCATGCGGGGCAGATAAACGGCACGTCGGGTTACGAGGAGGCCGCGGCCCAGGGCCTTATGGCAGGCATAAACGCCGCGCTGAAATTAAAGGGCGAGGAACCGCTTGTCCTGGGAAGGCACGAGGCCTATATCGGCGTCCTTATAGACGACCTCGTCACAAAAGGGACGAGCGAGCCCTATCGGATGTTCACCTCGAGGGCCGAGTACAGGCTCCTCCTCCGGCACGATAACGCCGATATGCGCCTCTCCGACCATGGAAAAAAGATAGGGCTTCTTCCCATCCGCGAGTACGAGAGGTCCGCCGAAAAGAAGCGCTGGGTAGAGAATGAAATCGAAAGAATCCGGTTTAAAAGGGTAAAACCGGAACGGGCAAACGATATGCTCTCGTCACTTGGGAGTTCGCCCGTTACGGAAGACATAGCCCTCGAAAAGCTCCTCAAAAGGCCGGAAATAAAATATTCTCATATAAAGGGCCTTAACGGGAATCCCTTCCCAGCGCCCTCTCCTGATGCCGAAGAGCTTGTCGAGACCGAGGTAAAATACGAGGGATATATTAAGAAACAACTGGAGAGCGTACAGAAGCTCCGGGACTCGGAGGAGAGGGTCATAGCCCTTGGGCTGGAATATTCCTCCATCCCGGGGCTTTCGAACGAGCTAAAGGCCAAGCTCGAGGAGGTAAGGCCAAAGAGCCTGGGGCAGGCCGGGAGGATCCCCGGGATGACGCCCGCGGCCCTCTCACTGATACTTGTGGCTTCGGAGAGGATTAGGAGATGCCGTTAGTAATCGAGGGGGCGGGGCTTCTGATCTTTATCGAGGACTACAGGGAGTGAGCCCGGAAGAAATCCTTGTACATGGGCTTCGAGAGCTTGAAATAATTATCGATGAAAAGGCCCTTGGGGCCTTTCTCCTCTACCTTGAAGAGTTGAAAAAATGGAACCGCGCCTATAATCTCACCTCTTTAAAAGAGGACCGGGAGATAGTAATAAAGCACTTCCTCGACTCGGCCCTGTTCCTGAAGGCAGTAGAGGGGAGGGGAGGCAATATTGCGGACGTGGGGAGCGGGGCGGGCTTTCCGGGGATCCCGCTAAAGATATTAAAGCCGGAACTCAAGATTGCCCTTATCGAGGCCTCCGGCAAAAAAAGCGCCTTCTTGAGGCACATGAAAAGAAAGCTCTCCCTCCAAGATATCGATGTAATCGATAGGAGAGTTGAAGAAGTGGATGAGGTCTTCGATATTGCGCTCACAAGGGCACTCTTCAAGGCCCCGGAATTCATGAAAAAGGCCGCGCACATGGTTAAACAGGGGGGCTTCTTCATACTGGGGAAAGGCCCGGCTTATGAAGAGGAGATAAAAGGCCTCCCGGTGGAAGCGATATTGAGCCGGACCCTGCCGTTCACGAAAGCCGTGAGGCATCTTATAATTATCAGGAACCGATAGCTTCCAAAAATTCGAGGTTTGTGAGAGAATTTTATTGATTCACAATCTTTTCACAATTCCTTCAAAACTTCTTCAAGCCTGAAATTTAAACTTTAGGCAGTACGGGCTTGAAGGAGGTGATCGGATGAAAAAGGCCCTTATAGCGGCGGCGTTCTTAGGCGTGTTCCTCGCGGCCGGAGTCGCCTCGGCCCATATGATGGGCAGGGATTACGGGTGCGGAGACTATGGGAAGCACGTACGGTATTCCCAGAAAGGGTCCTCCCGGAGCGAGGTCCACCAGAAATTTCTTGATGAGAGCTACCAAATGAGAAAAGACCTTCATGAGAAGAAGTTCGAGCTCAAGGAGGCCCTCAGGCTGGACGAGTACGGAAAAGCGGACAAGCTGGGCAAAGAAGTAAGGGAACTGAGAAGCGAAATAGCGAAAATAGCCGATAAACACGGCTTGAAAGGCGGCAAGCGGCCCGGAGACTGCCGGGGCCCGCAGACCTGGTAGTGCACACTCTCCCCTCCTCCCCCTCAAAAGAGGAGGGCCGTCGGCCCTCCTCTTGACCAAAAAAACAGCTCCCTTTCATAAATTCTTCAAACTTTGGATGTAATCTTGAAGCATGTTTAAAAGAATTGTTATGACTCTTATTCTGCTTTCAATACTCACCGCCGGCCTCTACGCCGAAGAGGAGAAGAAGGCGGCCGGGAAAAAGCCCGCCATAACCTACGGCGATTATTGCGAAAGCCCCTACGGGTACTGTGACCGGGAGATGACGATGCAGCAGGCCCACCAGGCCCTGAGGGTCTTCTTCAAGAAACGGGGCCTCCACCCGGTAGTGCGGGCCCATATGGGGCGGTTCGTGAAGGCCGACATCTACGACGGCCCCTACCTTGTGGACAGCATCATCCTCGACAGGAGAACGGGGAAGATGCGCTCCATATATTAGACCACTTTTTCTTCCCGATACTTAAAATATTCAAATCCCGCCTTATTTTGCTTCCAGAAATTCATCAACAGCAAGGCCGCTTTTCCGGATGAGTCCTCTGAGCAGTCCCGGAGCTAATTCCTTATGGTTTGGAATGCTTAAAGTAGCCCTTTCCACTTCAAGCCAACCCTTAATGGCGTCTTTTATATTCGCAAGAGCTTCATCTACCGTTTTCCCCTGGCTCATGCATCCGGCCAGTTGAGGGACTTCCACTACATAACCCTTGTACTCAGGATCATAAAAAATGACGACCTGAAACCTCATCTTCACCCCCGTTCAGGAATATGCTTCATTTTATCATTTAAAGAATGAAATTACTCGTATCTCAGCGGCTCAACCGGGTTAAGCCTTGCGGCCTGCCAGGCCGGGTAGATCGTGGCGGAAAAAGAAATAGCCAGCGCCGAGAACGCCACGAGGACGAAATCCCTCATGTTCATCTTCACGGGCAGGTGGCTCAGGTAATACACATCGGCCGGAAGCTTTATAATTTCATAGGTATTAAGCACATATCCCAGCGCGTACCCGCCGCTTACGCCTATCACCGTCCCCACAAGCCCTATCAGGAGACCCTGTATCATGAAGACGGCCATTATGCCCCGGCTCGTGGCCCCCATCGCTTTGAGAATTGCGATCTCCCGCTGTTTTTCTATCACGTTCATCATGAGCGTGCTCACGATATTAAAGGAGGCCACAAGGATGATAAGCGTGAGTATCACGAACATGGTTATCTTTTCGAGCTTCAGCGCCGCAAAGAGGTTCCTGTTCATCTGTATCCAGTCCTTCACGTAATAGGGCATCCCGAGGCGCAGCGATATCGCGCTCCGCACGTCGGGGGCCTTGTAGATGTCATCCAGCCTCAGCTCGACCCCGTTCACGCGGTTGCCGAGGGAAAAGAACTCCTGCGCCGAGTTTAGGTCCGTGAGGACGAGGTTCGAGTCGTACTCGAACATGCCCACCTCGAAGACCCCGGCCACCCTGAACTCCCTCACCCGGGGGAGCATCCCCAGGGGGCCCAGCTCCCCCGTGGGAGAGAGCACCCGGACAGTGTCCCCCTTGAAGGCGCCAAGCCGCAGGGCCAGTTCGTTGCCGAGGATGATCCCCGGCAGTTCGCCCTCTTTGGCCTTTAAATCATCGAGCGAGCCCTCTTTCATGTGCTTATCTATCTCCGTGACGGTCTTTTCGATGCCGGGCTCTATGCCCCTGATATAGACGCCCTGGGCGTTCTCTCCGCGCGAGAGCATCACCTGCCCGAGCACGAAGGGCGAGGCCGAAACCACGTGGTCCTCCGTTTTAAGCTTCGCAATAAGGTTGTCGTAATTTTCTATCGTCCCCTCAAGCGAGAGGACCACAGCGTGCGCGTTCACGCCCAAAATCTTCTTCTGGAGGTCCTCATGGAAGCCGCTCATCACGGAGAGCACCACGAGGAGCGTCATCACGCCCAGCGCCACCCCGCCCAGGGAGACTATGGTGTTAAAGGATATGCCCTTCTGCTTCTTCGATTTAAGATAGCGCAGGGCTATGAAAAGGGCGTAGGGGATCCTCATATCGGTCTTTAATTTTAACATATGGGGCCAGAGCCCTTTAACCGGGGGCTCCCCGCCCACCCCTCGGGAAGCCGAGAGTATATATAATCGCGCGCGCGTGCGCGCGTTTTTTTTTGGCGTTCAAACTTCTCCGCAAATCCCCGCCCAAGCAGTTGAATTCACTGGATTTTTTCCGAAACGGCATTTTCAAAAAAGTTTGAACAAACATTCCTTTAGCGCGAAAAGCCTTGTAAATACGGTAAAAAAGCCTCTTTTGCCTGTTCAAAGACACCCTCACCCCCTGCCCCCCTCTCCCGCATTGCAGACCCCTCCTTAATCCTCCCCTTGGCAAGGGGAGGAGAGGTGGGGTTATTTGTTCCTGGCGCTCTATGCTTCATGCCGTATTAAGAATAAAGAATAAAGGGGTGACGGGGTCAAGGGGACAGAGGGCACTAGTTTCATGTCCCGCAGCTCCCTTGGAGAAACTGCGGAAATATGGAAAATTTTTTTATCCAAAAATTTTTGTTGTATTCTGAGCAACTTTCCTATATAACATATGTCATATTACATAGGAGCGAAACCTTTATGGCGCGTGGCAGTTCAGGCAGAATAGTTTTAGAAATTGATCCCGAGTTTAAGAAAAGTTTATATCTTGCGCTCGAAAAAAATCAAAAAACATTAAAGGACTGGTTTTTATTAAACGCAGAACAATTTATAAACGATCACGAGCAACCTGCATTATTTATTTCTGAAAATATAAAAAAATACAGAGGGAAAGACAAAAAAAGAAAATGAATTTTATTGAGAATGAATCAGTTCAAAAATTAAGAGGGGGTTATTATACACCATTTGAAATAGCCTCATTTATTTGTAAGTGGACTTTTGAGAATAAAATTATAAATAGAGTTCTTGAACCTAGTTGCGGAGATGGAATTTTTATTGAAGCAATTTCTTCATTTCATAAAAGAGAAGTTGAAGTTACTGGTTTTGAAATTGATCCCTATGAGGCTGCAAAAGCGAGGAAAAGAGGAAACGGCGCTTATTTAAAAAAATCAATCTATAATGAAGATTTTTTAGCTTGGAGCTTGAGAAATCAGAGTCAATTTGAAAAATTTGATGCTGTTGTTGGGAACCCTCCTTTTATTCGATATCAATATCTGCCGGAAGAAGCACAAATTTTAGCAGAACGAATTTTTAAACTCTTTTCCATAAAGTTTACAAAGCATACTAATGCATGGGTGCCCTTTGTGATTGCTTCATTAGCCTTGTTACGTCCGGGTGGTCGGCTCGGAATGGTTTTGCCTTCTGAAATCCTTCATATAATTCATGCTCAAGCTGTCCGGTCTTTTTTAGGGCACCATTGTAGAAATATACTGATATTTGATCCTCAAGAATTATGGTTTGAAAAAACTTTGCAGGGTGTAATTATCTTGTTAGCAGAAAAAAAATTAAATAATGCGGAAATTAATAAGGGATTAAAAATTATTCCAATTAGAGGGAAAGATTTTTTAAATGATAGCCCTTCAAAATATACAAAAGGGGTTCAATTTGTAAATGGCAAAACCATAGATGGAAAATGGATGCGAGCATTGCTTCCCGCAGATAAGGTGAAATTATTTGACGAAGTGTCTGCAAATAAAAGTGTTTATTCATTCAAAGAAATAGCTGATGTAGATGTTGGTTTGGTAACAGGCGCAAATCAATTTTTCCTTGTTCAGGATAAAGTAGTTGATTCTTACGAGTTAAAGAATTGGGCTCACCCAATGTTTGGCCGGAGTGAACATTGTCCCGGTATAATTTATGATCATAAGCAGCATTATTATAATTCTAAGAATGGATTTCCCACAAATTTTCTTTGGTTTAACGAAAAAGATGATTTAGAACTAAATACTGGAGCAAAAAAATACATTAAATATGGGGAAACTCTAGGGCTTAATAATCGTTATAAATGCAGAATTCGCGAGCCTTGGTATAAAGTTCCGTCAGTATATTCTACTGAGATCGGAATGCTAAAAAGAGCTCATGATATACCGCGTTTAATTCTGAACAGATTAAAAGCTTATACTACTGATACTGCATATCGAATAAGGCCGCGAGCCTTCAAATCCGAGAAATTGGTCTGCTGCTTTATAAATACATTAACTGCATTGAGTGCCGAATTAGAAGGTCGGCATTATGGCGGGGGTGTTTTGGAGCTTGTACCAAGTGAAATTGAAAACTTAAAAATACCAGTGCCAAACTTAGAGATCGAAATAGATAAATTGGATAAATTAATAAAAACGCAAACTATTGAAGAAGTTTTAGAATATCAGGATAAAAAAATATTTAAAGCACTTGGTTACACATCACAGGAAAGAGATGTTATTTTTTCTGCCTGGGTTTTTTTGCGGAATAGACGGCAACGGAATAATTAATCTATTTCTATAAGGAAAAGAGCTTCTTTTTGATTCTTTTTGTATAGTTTTAAAATTCGCCCTAATAAATCATCCTGAGCGATAAGCGCCTTAGCCTCTCCCCAATGAATTTGGGTCATCGCATTTAATTGCTCATACGACCTTGTATCGGTCCTTGTGTTATGAGTAAGTTTAAGCTTATAAATACCATAATTGATTCCTTTGATAATCATTTCAAAATCAGTTTCCGCACGCTCTAAATGTCTCTTTTTTGGATCGGGGTCTGCACTCCAATCTAAAGCTTTAAAAATAACATTTCTAAAATAATGTCTCTGGTCTATATTTTCAATTCGACCTTTTTTGAAAAGCATAGAGCCGGTCGCATGAGTTCTTGTACCTCTTGGAATATTCAAATCACGTTCAGTCAACCCATTACTCTCCCATAAAGGGATCCAATCTGCTGCTGACCAATTCGGTTTTTTTGCTCTGCAAATAATTGCGGGTGGCTGAATTTTCTTCTTTATATAAAGCTTAATTTTATTGAGTTTTTCGTACTCTCTTTTTGAAGTTTTTCGAATTGTGCTCGGATTATGAACAATTCTTTCATCATCAAGCCTTCCCTCTCTTAACAACCGTGTGGCATCTCTTTTGCTTTTGATTCTAAAAACATGTTCAGGAAATTTTTCAGGCAGAGTAGATATAGAATCTATTAAATCAGTTATATATTTTTCATCTGATTCTATATTTCTATCAAGAGAAAATAATGTACTCCCTTCAATATTCAAATTGAGACCAGGGAATGTCATGTTTGCACTGCCTACAATAACTTGGGCCTTTTGTGAATTGTATGCAATATAAATTTTTGGATGAAAAATTGTGGAATATGAACCGGTATCAACTATAAAAACTTTAATACCTGTTTTTAATAGCTCAAGAATCCCTTGAACACTTGTAACTCCATTTCTAATTCCCACATAAATTTCAGCTAATTCACGGAGATCTGATAAGCTTTCAGCTAAACATTCCACACCTTGTTTTCGCACAAAAGCAACACTTATTAAAATTTTCTCAGGTGATTCAAATCGTAATAATTTATTTAGGGCTGTATCATGATCATTATATTTCCGAATGCCCTGGAATATAAATTTCGCATCAGCCATGCTTTTCAGTATATTTTTAAATGAAATAAATATGCAACAAATCTGGAACAGTACAGAGAGGAAATAGCGGGGTTTTGCAGGCGAAACCACATCCGCAGGCTATCCCTCTTCGGCTCGTTCCTGCGCGGGGACGCGGGACCGGAGAGCGATATAGACTTCCTTGTGGAATTCGACCCAGAGCATATACCCGGCCTTATAAAACTTGCCGGAATGGAAATTGAGCTTTCAAAAATCTTGGGCCGGAAAGTGGAATTGAGAACCCTGCAGGACCTTAGCCCTTATTTTCGGCAAGAAGTGGCTGAATCGGCAGAATTGCAGTATGCGGAAAGATGACCTCATTCGCCTTCGGGCGTATATTGACGACCTGTGGGAGAGGATCGGCCGGAAATTGAAATCCAAAGGAGCAACAGTTTCCGCCATAGAGAGGGCCATAAAAGCATCCCGAAGCCGGAAAACTTAATAACCCCCAATATCTTGTACCCTCTTCCCCGCCCGCCCACAAAATAGCCGCATATAAAATTTTTCTCTTTTTCTCTTGACAACTTACGGCAGCTTTCCCTAATATTTAGTGGTAAAAAGTGGTAGAAGGTGGAGGAGATGCCCGGTTTCTCAGGCAAGTATTATTATTCTCTCGATGACAAGGGGCGGCTCATGATCCCAGCCCCCTTCAGAGAGATTATCTATGCCAATTATAGCCCAAAGCTATATGTGACGAACTCCGCCTTCGATAACTGCCTGAACATTTACCCCTTCGAGGAATGGGTGAAGATGGAGGAGAAAGTGCGGGGGCTTCCGCGCTCGGACAGGGCCGTAAGGTACTTTTTAAGAAGGGTCATAGCCTCTGCCGTGGAGGTGGAGGTGGACAAGCAGGGGCGCGTGCTCGTCCCGCAGGCCCACCGGACGGACGCGAAATTGGATAGCGAAGTGGTCCTCGTGGGGCAGGTGGAGATGATAGAGCTCTGGGGCAAGGGGGCCTGGGCCGAGGAGACCGAGCCCGGCAGAATCGACAGGGAGGCCTTCGAGCAGAGCCTTGGAAAATATGGGATTTAAGAGAATTTGATGACAGGGCACCTTCCCGTCCTCTTGAGGGAGGTGATGGAATACCTTAAGCCGGATAGAGGGGGAGTTTACATTGACGCGACAGTCGGGTTGGGAGGCCACGGAGTGGAGATACTCAAGGCGCTTCATTCATCCGGAAATGGGCGTGGCCTCCTTATCGGCCTCGACAGGGACCCGGAGGCCCTGAAAGTGGCCGAGGCAAGGTTTAAGGAAGAGGGGATGAGGGATTTCGTGCTGAAGAAAGCGAGGTTCTCGGAGATGGAGGCCGTCCTCAGTGAATTAAATATAAAAGGCGCGGACGGCATCCTCATGGACCTTGGGGTGTCAATGTTCCAGTTGAAGACCCCGGGCAGGGGTTTCAGCTTCCTCGTGGACGAACCCCTCGATATGCGCATGGACCCCACGGCCCCCCTCACGGCGGAAGAAGTGGTGAATACGTATCCTGAGAGTGAACTTGCGAGGATATTCTGGGAGTACGGAGAGGAGAGGAATTCTCGGAAGATTGCGAGGGCAATCGTGACGAGGCGCCCAAAAAAACCTGTAAAAACGACAGGCGAGCTTGCGGAGATGGTGGCGAGGTTTTATCGGGGCCGCTGGAAGACGCACCCGGCAACACGCGTCTTCCAGGCCCTGCGGATCGAGGTGAACAGCGAGCTTTGGGAGCTTAACGAGGCGCTTAAAGCATCAGCGAGAGTACTGAATACGCCCGAGGGGGCCTCAGCCCCCGTTTCGGGCAGGCTCGTGGTCCTTTCCTACCATTCCCTCGAAGACAGGATAGTAAAACACTTTATAAGGGAAAAGGAAAGGGAAGGGATATTCAAGAACCTCACGAAGAAGCCCGTGACCCCCTCTTATGAGGAGATGCGGAAAAACCCGTCGGCCCGCAGCGCGAAACTTCGCGCGGCAGAGAGAGTGATATGAAGGCAAAGCTCCGGGCCGCGGAGGGGCTTCCGGCATGAGGGCCGGCATGCGGGACAGTATGCTATCATATACGCTTAAGATAGTGGTGTGCTGTATTTTAGTATCAGGCATTTTCGGAATTGTTTCCCTCCGCGCGGAAATCCGTCATGTGGAATATGAGCTTGGCGCTCTCCAGTGGGAACTCGGGGGAGTCCTGAGGGAGCGCAAAGACATCATGGCCGAACGGGCCGCCCTCCTTTCCATCCATACGGTAGGGCAAAGGGCGGAGGGCTCTCTGGGGCTCGAGTTCCCGGACAGGTCGAAAGTTTTTTACGTTAAAAGGGATGTGGGGGATATCCCTTATGAGGCGTCTTTCAGGCAAAAATAACACGGGCAATAACAGACGAAATGTGACGGGCGGATGAAGAGGTCGGTCCTTCTAAGCACCGCCATCTCGTTCTGCTTCGTCATCGTGCTCTTAAGGCTCGGGGACCTGATGCTCCTCGACCACAAGAAACTCTCGGAGAAGGGTGAGAACCAGTATCAAAAACTCAAAGATCTGGACATCAGGCGCGGCCTCATATTCGACAGGAGGGGGCGCGAGCTGGCGATGAACCTGGACGTGGACTCCGTCTTCTGCGACCCCTCGAAGGTGGCCTCCCCGAAAAGCGCGGCCCTCCATCTCTCGAACCTGACGGGGACAAGCTACACGGACATCCTGAAGAAGGTCTCCGCCGGGGAAAAGCAGTTCGTCTGGATAAAGAGGAAGCTTGACGGCGACACGGCCGGGAAGCTCAGGGCCTATAAGGGGCCCGACAGCAAGGCCATCGGGTTTGTGACCGAGGCCAAACGGGTCTATCCCAAGGGGACCCTCGCCTCCCACCTTATTGGTTTTGTGGACCTGGACAACAAGGCCCGGGCCGGCGTGGAAAATTCCTATGAAAAAGACCTCCGCCAGAAAGGCGGGAAGATCCTTGTGGAGAAAGACGCCTCCGGAAAGGTCCTTTCCCACGGCGCGGATACGGAACTCTGGGGCAATAACCTCGTCCTCACGATAGACGAGGGCCTGCAGTTCATAGCCGAGCGCGCGCTCGATGAGGGAATGGAAAAATGGAAGGCCGAGGCCGGGACGGTCGTCATGATGGACCCCCATACCGGGGAGATACTCGCCATGGCAAACCGGCCCACGTTCGACCCCAACAGGCCAGGAAGCGTCAGGCCCGAAGCCGTGCGGAACCGCGCGATAATGGACCTATACGAGCCGGGCTCCACGTTCAAGCTGGTCCTCGCCGCGGCGGCGATAGAGGAAAAGGTCTTCTCTCCCGGCACCCGCTTCGACTGCACCTCGGGCTCGATACAGGTGGGGGGCAGGAGCTTCCATGACGTGCATAAAAATGGGGTCCTCGCGTTCGAAGAGGTGATACAGAAGTCCTCGAACGTGGGCTCGATACAGATAGGCCTGAAGCTTGGTTATGAGAGGCTCTATAGCTATGCAAAAAAATTCGGTTTCGGGGAGCTTACGGGCATAGACCTCCCCTCCGAGGCCAGGGGGCGCCTCACCCGCCCCGAAAAGGCATGGGGGACAAGCATAGCGGCACTCTCCATCGGTTATGAGGTATCCGTAACGCCTATGCAGGTGCTTCGGGCCTACTCGGCCGCGGCAAACGGGGGCCTGCTCCCCGCGCCCCACGTGGTCCGAGAGGTCCGCTCGCCCGGGGGCGAGCTTTTGAAGAAATTCGAGCCGGATTTAATAAGGGCGTTAAAACCCGAAACCGCCGCCCGCCTTAAAAAAATACTCGCCATGGTAACGGAAGAGGGCGGCACGGCCACGCTGGCCGCTGTCGAAGGGAACAGAGTATCGGGAAAAACGGGCACGGCAAGGCTTTACGACCCCAGGACACGGAGGTATTCGGGGGAGTACATGAGCTCTTTTGTGGGATTTGTGCCCGTCGATAAACCTAAGATCGCAATGATAGTGGTCATAAAAGGGGCAAAGGGGGCGGTCTATGGCGGTGTTGTGGCCGCCCCTGTCTTCAGGGACATAGCGGAAAGGGCCTTCGCCTACATGAACGTGCCGAGGGATGACATGGAAGATAACAACCTGGTCTATCTGGGAGGGGATTATGGAGTTCGAGAAACTCCTCGATGGGATAGAAATTAAAAAGATTGTGACGGGATGCGCCGAAGCGCCCGCAGAGGTCACGGGCATCAGCTACGATTCGAGGCGGGTCGCGCCGGGGGACCTTTTTGTGGCGCTCGGGGGCTGCGCCGTCAACGGCAACGCCTTTATAAACGACGCCTTCAAAAAAGGCGCCGTGGCCGCGCTCTCGGAGTGCGCATCCCCGTCCAATCCGCTCGCGGAAGAAAAGACGTTTATAGAGGTCGAGGACGGAAGGGCGGCCCTCGCGCGGCTTGCCGCCAATTTCTACGGCCACCCATCCCAAAAGATGACCCTTATAGGAATAACCGGCACGAACGGAAAAACCACTACTTCGCATCTCATAGACTCGGGCCTCGAATATGCCGGAAAGAAGACCGGCCTGATAGGGACTATAAAATATGTGATAGCCGGGAAGGAATACCCGGCCCCGTTCACGACCCCGGAAGCACCGGAATTTCAGGGGCTCTTGAGCCGCATGCTCGAGGCCGGGGCCACCCATGTGGTTGCCGAGATATCCTCTCATGCGCTCGCGCAAAAGAGGACCGATTGCACGCGCTTCGGGGCGGCCGTGTTCACAAATTTGACGCGCGACCATCTCGATTACCACAAGACGATGGAAGAGTATCTCCTCGCCAAGCGGAGGCTCTTCGAGGAACTTCTTTCGAAGGACGGCACGGCAGTTATAAATATTGACGACCCCTGCGGGCGCCGGCTTGCCCGTGATTTGCCCGCCGGTGATTTGAGTGACGGAAAAATCCTCTCCTATAGTATAGAAAATAAGGGGGCGGACCTCTTCGCGGAAGGCATTCATCACTCCACGAAGGGGCTGAGTTTCAAGCTGGCTTTTGAAGGCGCCAAGGTCCAGGTAGATTCCACTCTTATCGGGATGCATAATGCCTCAAATATCCTTGCCGCGTTCGGGGCGCTTATGGCGGTGGGCATCCCGGCGGAGGACGCGGCCCGGGGGATTTGCGCGCTTCGGCGTGTTGCCGGCAGGTTCGAGCCGGTGCATTTGCAGGACGAGGGGGGCTCCCGCGATTTCCTCGTAATGGTGGATTACGCACACACCCCCGATGCCCTGGAGAGGCTTATACTTTCCGCGCGCTCCGTGGCAAAGGGGAAGGTCATAACCGTATTCGGCTGCGGGGGGGACAGGGACAGGGGGAAGCGCCCGCAGATGGGGCGCATAGCGACCTCTCTTTCCGACTTTACCGTGATAACGAGCGATAACCCGCGCACGGAAGAGCCGGGGCGCATTATAGAAGAGATATTGGCCGGGGTTGCCGGGAGGAGCTATAAGGTGCTCCCGGAGAGGGCCCGCGCTATAAAAGAGGCCGTGGAGATGGCCGCCCCCGGCGATATCGTCCTCATCGCCGGCAAGGGGCACGAGGATTATCAGATAATCGGGGATAAAAAATATCCCTTTAGCGATATGAAAACGGCCGAAGAGGCCATTAAAGGGAAAAGAGGGTAAAAAGAGTGTTCACATTGGGTGACATACTCCGGGCCACGGGAGGAAGCGTTATAGCGGGTCCCGGTGACGCCTCGTTTCCTTTCAGCGCCGCCTCTATAGATTCAAGGACCATCCGCCAGGGCGAGCTTTTCGTCCCCCTTAAGGGCATGCGCTCCGACGGGCACGAACATATTCAGCAGGCCCTTTTAAAAGGGGCAGGCTCGTTGACTGAAAAAGAGATTTCCGTCCCAGGAATAAAGAACAAAGCCCTTATAAAAGTGGAAAATAGCCTCAAAACCCTTCAGAGCCTTTCTCACCTTATAAGGGTAAAGCGCGCCGGGATGCCCGTTGTGGGGATAACGGGCTCCAACGGGAAGACGACCACAAAAGAGCTTGCCGCGGCCGTGCTTGAAAGGCGATACAGGGTGCTTAAGAGCGAAGGGAATTTGAATAACCATATAGGGCTCCCGCTGAACTTAACAAGGCTCTCCACGGAACACGAGCTTCTCCTCCTTGAGATGGGGGCCAGCATGCCAAGGGACATAAAAGGACTTTGCGATATAGCCCTGCCCACCCACGGGATACTCACCAATATCGGGCAGAGCCATCTGGAGGGGTTCGGCTCGATGGAGGTGCTTCTAAGGACAAAACTCGAATTGGCCGATGCGGCAGACTTCATAATCTATAACGCCGATGACCCGCTCCTTGCCCCCGCTCTTAGGGCCTATAAAGGGAAAATACTGCTCGGGTTCGGCTTGGGGAAGGGCGCGGACGTGCGGGCCGAGGATGTCTCATTTAAAGAGAAAGGGTCTCAATTCACGCTCAAGGGGGCCGGGGAATCCATAGAGGTGGACCTGAGCATACCCGGTCTTTTCAATATTTATAACGCGCTTGCCGCCGCCGCCTGCGGCATTCTCTTTAATGCAGGTCTTTCCGAGATGGCGAAAGCCTTCGAATCTTTCTCCGGAGTGGCAATGCGGTACGAGATGGAAGAGTTCCGGGGCGCACTCGTCTTGAACGACGTCTATAACGCAAACCCCGCCTCGATGCGCGAGGCCCTCCTTGAGCTTAAAAGGCTCAAAGAGAAAAGGGCGGTGGGCCGGGCTGTGGCCGTGCTGGGAGATATGCTCGAGCTTGGCCCTTATGCGGAAGAGGCCCACAGGGAACTGGGAAGGCTCATAAAAAAAGACGTGGATGTGCTCATAGCGGTGGGGCCGATGATGAGGCTTGCCTCTGAGGAGTTCAAATCGAACGGGAACGTCTCGCTCCTCTGCGAAGACTCGGAAGAGGCCCGGGAGAAGCTCCTCGATACCCTTGAAAACGGGGACACCGTGCTTATAAAAGGATCGCGGGGGATGAAGATGGAAAAGGTGCTGGAGGGGGAAAGGTAGCGGATGCTTTACAATCTCTTTTATCAACTTCACAACCTGATGACCCCGTTCAATGTCTTCAGGTATATAACATTCAGGACGGCGCTTGCCGTAATCACGGCCGCCCTCATCACTTATTTTGTGGTCCCCCCGTTCATGAAATGGGCACGGAAGGCGGGCGGCATTCAGAGCATCAGGGATGACGGCCCGAAAAACCATTTCTCCAAAAAAGGCACCCCCACAATGGGCGGTCTCGTGATATCCGGGGCCATCCTCATCTCCACTCTTTTCTGGGGAAACTTGAAGAACCCCTATCTTATTGTGCTCATGGTCTCACTTGCGGGTTTTTCGGCGATCGGCTTCATGGACGATTACCTTAAGGTGGTAAAGAAAAATTCCAAGGGCTTGAGGGCGAGGCATAAGTTCGGGTTGCAGATCTTGCTGGCGCTTGCTATCGGGCTATTCCTTTATCTGAACCCCGGCGACCCTTACGCCGACAAGCTCTCCATACCCTTCTTCAAGAAATGGCTCCTTCATCTCGGCTGGTTCTATCTGCCCTTTTCGGTCCTCGTGATAGTGGGTTCCTCGAACGCCGTGAACTTGACGGACGGGATAGACGGGCTTGCGATAGGGCTTGTGGCGATAGCGGCCCTCGCAAACGGGGTCCTGATCTACATATCCGGGCACAAGGGGCTTGCCGATTATCTTCATGTGCTTTTTTTGCCCAATGTGGGCGAGCTTGCCATCTTCTGCGGGGCGATGTTCGGGGCGGCCCTGGGCTTCCTCTGGTATAACTCCTTTCCCGCCGACCTCTTCATGGGCGACGTGGGCTCGCTGGGCCTCGGGGGGGCGCTGGGGACGCTCGCCATAATAACAAAGGAAGAGATAATACTCGCGGTGGTGGGCGGCATCTTCGTAGTGGAGACGATCTCGGTGGTCCTCCAGGTGGCCTCCTTCAAGCTCACCGGGAAAAGGATATTCCGAATGGCCCCCATACACCACCACTTCGAGCTTAAGGGATGGGCGGAGCCCAAGGTGATAGTACGGTTCTGGATTATAGGAATAATGTTGGCGCTTCTGTCGCTTGCTACGTTCAAGATAAGATGAGGGCAAGATAAGATGATGGGCAAGAGAGGTAAATGGGCGGACTCAAGGAAATAAAGGCGCTCATATTCGGGATGAAACGGAGCGGGAAGGCCGCCGCGAACGTCCTCCTTGAACTCGGGGCAAAAGTTGCCATCACGGACAAAAGGCCCGCCGGGGAACTTGAGGAAGAGCTTAAGGACTTCCTCCTTTCGAGCATAAGGCTTTATCTGGGCGGGCACCCCGAAGAGGCCCTGAAGGACAGGGACCTCGTGGTCCTCTCCCCGGGCGTCCCCTCCGACCTCCCCATACTGGATAAGGCCCGCTCGATGGGCATCCCCGTGATAAGCGAGCTTGAATTGGGCTACGAGCTCATAAAAGCCGCAAACCCCAACGCGGACTTCTATGCCGTAACCGGCACCAATGGGAAGTCCACGACAACTACGCTCCTTGGATTGATGCTCGCCAAATCAAAAATAAAGTCCCTCGTGGCCGGAAATATCGGCAACGCCATTTCGGGAGAGATAGAGCGCGCCCGGAGTGCTAAGGCCGTAGTCCTCGAGGTATCGAGCTTCCAGCTTGAGACGATCAAGTACTTTAAACCCAAGGCCGCATCCATCCTGAACATCGCCCCGGACCACCTGGACCGCTACCGCTCGTTCCGGGAATACGCCGAGGCCAAGGCCCGCATATTCGAAAACCAGTCGAGCGAAGACTTTATCGTATTGAACGCGGACGACCCGCCCACGATGGCCCTCTACAGGGAGAAGCTCGAAGGAAAGGAAGACGCCCCCATAGCCTGCTTTTTCGGTAAGGGGAGGAAATTGAAAGGAGTCTATGAGATGGACGGGAGGGTTTTTATCAACCTGCCCGGCCTCGATATGGAACTCATCCGGAACGATGAGATAAAAATACAGGGGGTCCACAACCTCGAAAACGCGATGGCCGCCGGGCTTATGGCGCTCCTTGCCGGGGCGCAGCCGGAGAGCATAGCCTCGGTCCTCAGGGAATTCCCGGGATTGGAGCACAGGATGGAGCATGTGCTGGAGCTGGACGGGGTGCTCTATATCAACGACTCGAAAGGGACGAACCCCCCGGCCACGCTCCGCTCGATAGAGAGCTTTAAAAACCCCATCGTGCTGATACTCGGCGGAAGGGACAAGAACGGGGATTTCGAAAGCCTGAGAGAGGCCGTGAGGCGGAACGTGCGCGCCATAGTCCTTATGGGCGAGGCGGCGGAGAAGATAAAAAAGGCCTTAACCGGGACAGTCGAGATGCACATGGCGGAAAGCCTCAAGGGCGCGGTAAGCACTGCGAGGGGCCTCGCCGGAAGGGGCGACGCAGTCCTCTTCTCCCCGGCCTGCGCGAGCTTCGATATGTTCCGCGATTTCGAGGACAGGGGCGGGAAATTCAAGGAGGAGGTGAAACTCCTTTGAAATCTTTCGAGTCTTCCGGGGGCGCCGTTCCTTACATCGATGCCGGAAAACCGGACAAGTGGCTCATGCTTCTGATCGCCTTGCTTGTGGGGTTCGGGGCCCTCATGATCTATTCCAGCACGAGCGTCATAACGCCCGTCATGGCGAAGAAGAACATTATAAACCCGCTCTATTATTTCAAGAGGCATCTTTTTACCATCTGCATGGGTGCTATGGGGCTTCTTATCGTGTACCGTATAAGGCCCGGGCTTTTGGGGAGGCTTTCCCCCGTTCTCCTCCTCTTCTCGTTTGGCCTCCTTGTGCTTGTATTTACAAAATTGGGCATATCGGCGGGGGGTGCCACGAGATGGATAAGGCTCTGGCCCTCCACGTTCCAGCCCTCGGAGCTTGTGAAGCTCTCGATGGTGGTCTTTCTGGCGTGGTATCTCTCGAGGCCCTATTACGACCCGGACAACTTCTGGCCCACGATGCTCCCCGTGGGAGTAATGGGCGTCTTTCAGGCCGTCTTCCTCCAGCAGCCCGATTTCGGCGCGGTCATAACACTCGGGATCATAACCGTAGGCATGCTGTTTCTATCGGGGATGAGGCTCAGGTATCTCCTTTCGCTCATGAGCCTTGCCATCCCCGCCGTCATCTATCTTGCGATGGAGCCGTACAGGTTAAAGAGAATAACCTCTTTTTTAGATCCATGGTCGGACGCGCGCGGGAGCGGCTTCCAGTTGGTGCAGTCGTATATCGCGCTGGGGAGGGGCGGGTTTGACGGAGTGGGGCTTGGCGAGAGCATGCAGAAGCTCGCGTTCCTGCCCGAGATGCATACGGATTTCATCTTCTCCATTATCGGCGAGGAGCTCGGGTTCCTTGCGGCGGGCGGCCTTGTGAGCGCGTTCCTCCTCCTCTTCCTCAGGGGAATCCAGATAGCGGGGAGGTTCAATGACAGTTTCAATGATAATAGGTTCACTGATGACAGGTTCAATTATTACCTGGCTTACGGGATCTCGCTCATGATAGCGCTTCAGGGGCTTGTGAATTTCGGCGTCGTAACGGGGCTCCTGCCCACAAAGGGGCTTCCCCTCCCGTTCATAAGCTACGGGGGCTCTTCGCTCCTTGTGAACCTGACCGCCATGGGGATACTGCTCCGGCTCTCAAAAGGGGAGGCGGCCAATCAGTACAATGATCGCACCGGAGACAGGTTCAGCGAAGCCATAAGCAGAAAAAAGGCAAGGAGGGCCGTTTACGGTGGAGTATAGAGGGGTGAAGTTGAACGGATGTGCCAAATGAGAGTGATAATCGCGGGCGGAGGCTCGGGCGGCCACCTATTCCCAGGGATAGCCGTGGCCGAGGAGCTTATTAAAAAGGCCCGCGCAGAGGTCCTCTTCGTGGGGAGCGAGAAAGGGATCGAATCGAGGGTCGTGCCAAAGAAAGGCTACAGGATAAGATACCTCCCCGCCGAAGGCGTCATGGGCAAGTCCCTTTCGGGGAAGCTCAAGGCCCTCTATAAATTAGCGCTGTCCCTCTTTGAGGCAAGAAGACTCCTTTCCTCCACAAGGCCCGATATAGTTATCGGGACGGGTGGCTATGCCTCGGTGAGCCCGGTCCTCGTCGCAAGGCTCATGTCCATACCCGTTTTGATAATGGAGCAGAACGTGGTCCCGGGCGCGGCGAACAAGCTTCTTGGCAAACTGGCAAATGCCGTCGCACTTACATATCAAGAAAGTATCACTGCATTCGCCAAGCCCAAATGCTATCTCACGGGCAACCCCGTCCGGCCGGAGATCATTTCCGGCTCGCACAAACCCTCATACGAACTATTCGGGCTTGAGCCGGGCCTTTTTACGGTTTTCATATTCGGGGGCTCGAGCGGCTCCCGGAGCATAAACAACGCGATGATAAACGCCCTTAATTACATGCTGGACGTGAGGGAAAGCGTCCAGTTCCTCCACCAGACGGGGGAGCAGGATTATCAGTCCGTGCGCGAGGCATATAGAAAACTTGGTTTCAGGGCCATGGTTGTCCCGTTCATCTACCAGATGCCCGAGGCCTATTCCGTTGCGGACCTTGTGGTATCGAGGGCGGGGGCAACTACGCTTGCCGAGCTTACCGCCCTAGGGAAGCCCTCCATCCTCATCCCTTACCCCCACGCGGGCGAGCACCAGGATTTTAATGCCCGGAAACTCGAGGAATTCGGCGCGGCGCGGCTCATCAGGGACCGCGAGCTCACGGGGGAGGTCCTTTCCGCGGAGCTTAAGAAACTTTTGAATTCGCCCGGCGAAAGGAACGAGATGGGCACAAAGAGCAAGGCCATCGGGAAGCCCGATGCCGCCGAGCGCGCGGCCGAGCTGGCCCTGAGCCTTGTCAGGGCGAGGAGCCGGCACAGCTCGCAGAGGAGGAACGGGCATGTATAAACGCTATAAGGCGATACATTTTGTAGGCATAGGCGGCGTGGGCATGAGCGGCATAGCCGAGGTCTTGCACACATTGAAATACATGGTCACCGGTTCGGACCTCAAGCCCTCCGATACGACCGAGCGGCTCAGGAAATTGGGTATTGAGATAACCATCGGCCACAAGGCCGCGAACGTTAAAAACGCACAGGTCGTCGTTATCTCCTCAGCCGTGGGCACGGAGAACCCGGAGGTCAAGGAGGCCGTGCGGCTGGGCATTCCCGTTATCCCCCGGTCCGAGATGCTGGCCGAGCTTGGAAGATTGAAGTACGGCGTCCTCATCGCCGGGAGCCATGGGAAAACAACAACCACTTCTCTTATAGCCACGGTTTTTGCGAGGGCCGGGCTCGACCCCACCGTGGTCATCGGCGGAAGGCTCAATGCCCTGGGCGCTAACGCGCGCCTGGGGAAGGGCGAATTCCTTGTGGCCGAGGCCGACGAGTCCGACGGCTCGTTCCTGAAACTCTCTCCCACGCTTGCCGTCGTCACCAACATCGACCGCGAGCACATGGAATACTTCAGGTCCATGTTCGCCTTGAAGGGCGCCTTCCTTGAGTTCATGAACAAGGTGCCCTTTTACGGGCTCAACATCCTCTGCATGGAGGACAAGAACGTGCGCGACCTTCTGCCGGACGTAAGGCGGAGGGTCCTCACGTACGGTTTTTCCGAGGAGGCCGAACTCCGCGCCATGAACATGAAAAAAGATTTCATGAGCGTGCAGTATGAAGCCGTTCTCAACGGGAAAAAATTAAAGAGGATAAACCTGCCGATGCCGGGCGAGCACAATGTGCTGAATAGCCTGGCCGCAATTGCCGCGGGCCTCGAGCTTGAAATAGAGCCCGATATGATAAAAGAGGCCCTCGAAAATTTCGAGGGCATCGGCAGAAGGCTCGAGCTTAAGGGGAAAGAAAAGGGCATAACCGTTTACGACGATTACGGGCACCACCCGACCGAGGCCAGGGCCACAATAAAATCCCTGAAGGAGGGCATCGGCGGGCGGAGGCTCCTGGTCATATTCCAGCCCCACCGGTACACGCGCACAAGGGATATGATGGAAGAGTTCTCCCGCTCTTTCGAGGACGTGGACCACCTTATGCTCCTCGATATTTATGCCGCCGGCGAAAAGCCGATAGAGGACATCACTTCCGAGGCCCTGATGAAGCGAATTAAAAAGCAGACCGGGGATAAAAGCGTTCACTTGAAACGCGAGGACGTGATCGGGCACCTCTCGGGCATCCTTAAAACGGGTGATGTCGTCCTCACATTGGGCGCGGGAGACGTATGGAAGATATCGGAAGAACTCGTGAACGTCCTTAAGGAGGGCGATGGGCTGTAAGGAGTTGTTCCTCAAAAAAAGGACCCTCTACTGCGACGGCTCCACCCTCAGATTTGACGAGCCGATGAAGGCCCACACCTCTCTGGCGATAGGCGGCCCCGCGGCGGTCTTCGCCAGGCCCGAAAACATATCCCGGCTGAGAGAAATTCTCCTTTTCGCGAAAGAGGAGAATGTGCCCGTTATATATCTTGGCGGCGGGACGAACCTGCTCGTTGCGGACGAGCCCCTCGATGCAGTGGTCATCTCGACAGGCCATTTCAGGGGGATGGAGCCGGTAAAGAAGGAAAAGGGGAAAGCCCTTTTAAAGGTGCACGCTGGCGAGGCCCTCAAGGGGCTCCTCTCCTATTGCCAGAAGGCCGGGTTTTCGGGCCTTGAGGGCCTCTCGGGCATACCCGGCTCTACAGGGGGCGCCATACGGGGGAACTCGGGCTCATACGGGACGGAGATAAAAGACCTCCTCATAAGGGTGGAAATACTTTCGATTGATGGGGCCCTCAGAATGCTTTCAAAAGAGGAGGTCGGGTTCCGGTATCGTGGAACGGGACTTAAAGGATCCGATTTGATTCTGAATGGAGAATTCCTCTTAAAAGAGGACGACCCGGAGCGCGTGAAGTTCAAGATGAACGAGTACTTCGCCCTCAAGAGAAAGACCCAGCCCATCGAGGCCCGTTCGGCGGGGTGCGTATTCAAGAACCCGCCGGAGGAGTTCGCGGGAAAGCTTATAGAAGAGGCGGGGCTCAAGGGGACAAGGATTGGCGATATAGAGGTAAGCGGCCTCCATGCCAATTTCTTCATAAACAGGGGAAAGGGCACGGCCCGGGACTTCATGGATTTGATGGACAAGGTTTCGGATAAAATTTTTGCCCGGACGGGCATCACGCTCGAGCCGGAGATAAGGGTTATAAGAAATGCCGTTAACAGATAGGAAAATAGCCGTCCTCATGGGCGGGACCTCAGCCGAGAGGGAAGTCTCCCTCCGCACGGGGGCCGCCATACTCAATGCGCTTAAAAACCTGGGCTATAACGCCCTTGGGATAGACGCGGACAGGGACATCGCCGAAAAATTGAAGAAGGAAAAAATCGAGCTTGCCTTCATCGCCCTACACGGGGGCACGGGAGAGGACGGGAGCATACAGGGCCTTTTGGAGGTCCTCGGAATACCCTTTACGGGTTCCGGCGTCCTTGCCTCCGCGCTTTCGATGGACAAGGAGGCATCCAAAAAGATGTTCGTATGCCGGGGGGTCCCCGTGCCGGAATTTGCAATAGCCGCTAAGGGGAAAAAAACGGAAATCGGATTTCCTTTGCCCTGGGCCGTAAAGCCCGCCACCGAGGGCTCAAGCGTAGGCGTGACCATGGTGAATCAGGAGAGCCAATTCGGTCCCGCATTGGAGCAGGCCCTTCGGTATTCAAAAAAAGCCATTATCGAGCGGCGCATCTTTGGAAAAGAAATTCAGGTTGGCATACTGGGGGACCGGATACTCGGCTCGGTCGAGGTGCGCCCCTCCACGGACTTCTACAGCTACGAGGCCAAGTACACTGCGGGGAAGACAGAATACATCCTCCCTCCGGAGGTGGATAAAGGGCTTTTGAACATGGTGGAGGAGAACGGCCTTAAGGCGCACAGGGCGCTTGGCTGCAAGGGCGCCACGAGAGTGGATTTAATACTCGATAAGGACGGCCGTTCCTATGTGCTCGAGGTGAACACCATCCCCGGGATGACGGAGACGAGCCTTCTGCCCAAGATCGCGGCCCTTGCGGGTCTCGGTTTCCCGGCCCTCGTTGAAGAGATATTAAGGGAGGCCCTGAAAGAGTAGATGAAGAAAGACTTTAAAAGAAAGAGAGCCCTGAACAGGAAGATGCCCGGAAAGGGGACATTATATCTTAAATTCGCTGTCCTCTTTTTCATCGTCCTCCTTGCCGGCGGGGCTTACGCATATCTCCGGTTTGCAAAAGAGGCGCTCCCGATAAGCCGCATAGAGGTATACGGGAACAAGAACCTCTCCCGCGATGAGGTCCTCTACCTCCTTGCCGTCGAGAAAGGGGAAAACCTCTTCAGGCATTCTTCGGGAGAGCTTGCGGACAGGCTATTGGCCTCCCCGTGGGTAAAGAACGTCTCCGTGAGAAAAGAGCTTATGAATATGAAGCTCGTCCTTCGCGCGGAGGAGCGGGAGCCTTTCGTCATTATCAGGAAGGAAGGGAAAGAGTTCATCTCCGATTCCGAGGGGAAGCTCCTTGAGCAACTGGGGGGAGGGGTCCCGCCCTTCCTGCCCGTGCTCGAGGCGGACTGGAAGACCCACCAGGACACCTTCAAGGAGGCCGTGGTCTTCGCAAGGCTCCTTAAAGAGCGGGGCTACTTCGAAAAGCCCGTTACAATCACAGCTCCGGGCGGGCCCGAGACCCTTGCGATGGACCTGGACGGCATAACCGTGCGCGTGGGCTACGGCGATTACGAGCAGAAGCTTGAGAAATTAAAAGAGCTTGAGGCCGAGATAGAACGCCGGGGGATACCCGCGGAATCCATAGACCTGAGGTTCGCAAACCGGGTGATAGTGACCCCCCTGGAGGAGGTCGCCGAATGAAGGGCCGCTACATAGTGGGCGTAGACGTGGGGACTACAAAGGTCTGCGCCGCCGTTGCCCGCTTGTATAAGAACTCGATGGAGGTGATCGCCTCGGGCACGGTCCCTTCCTCCGGCATGAGGAAAGGCGTGGTCGTGGACATCGAGGAAACCGCCAACTCCATAAGAACGGCAGTTAAGGAGGCCGAATCGGCCTCCGGCGTCGAGATAAAGGCGGCTTACGTGGGCATTGCGGGAAGCCATATGAAATGCATCGAAAGCTACGGCGTGACCGGGATAAAAGAAAGGGAGGTCACGGAAAAAGACATAGAGCGCGTGATCGATGCCGCGGGCGCTGTGTATGTCCCCCTGGACAGGGAAGTAATCCAAGTGTTGCCCGCCGAATTCGTGCTCGATGGGCAGGACGGGATCACAAGGCCCCTGGGGATGAGCGGGATGAGGCTCGAGGCCAAGGTGCAGGTGATAACGGCCTCACAGCCCGTGCTTGAAAACCTTGAACGGGCGCTCTCGCGTTCGGGATTAAAAGTGGCGCGCATGGTGTTTCAGCCGGTGGCCTCCGCGATGGCGGTCCTCAAGGAAGAGGAGATGCAGGACGGCGCAGTGCTCATAGACCTTGGCGGAGGCACGACGGATATCGCGCTCTATAAAGGAGGCACGCTCAGGGCGGCCTCCGTTATCCCCATTGGAGGACTCCATTTCACAAACGATATTTCTGTTGGATTAAAGCTCCCGCAGAAGGAGGCCGAGAGGCTGAAGAGGCGCTGCGGCGCGGCCGGCAGGGACCATACGGAGGAAATCCTCGATGCCCTGGACATGAGCGGAAAACCCGTGCGCGTGAGCGCGATTGATTTTTCGGCCATCCTCCGGGCCAGGGCCGAGGAGCTCTTCGAGCTTGTGAGGCAGGAGACGGCAAAGGCCGTGCTTCTCCATGCTCCTCTTTGCGCGGTGCTCACGGGGGGCGGGAGCCTTCTTAAAAATTGCGCCGAGATCGCGGAGAAATGGCTATCGCTGCCCGTCCGGTGCGGCGCGCCGGAGCGGGTAAGAAGCCCCCTTTTGAGAGATATCCTCAAGGAGCCCCGGTTTGCCACCGCGGTGGGGCTCCTTGAATTCGCCCTGAACGAAGAGAAGGTGGAGGCGGGCGGGAGCATTTTCAGTCTGTTTCCGGGTCTTCTGAGTTCAATGAAAGAGAAAATGTCCCCCGGAACGGCGCCGAAGATATTCGCGGCGCGGAAGATATTGGCCGCGCGGAAGATATTCACGCGCATGCACGCCGGGGCCGGAGAATAAAGATAAGAAAATAAAAAGTCGAAGGAGGGCAAGCGGATGTTCGAGCTCGAAGAGGTAAAAGGGGAGATAGCGAAAATAAAGGTCGTGGGCGTGGGGGGCGCGGGAGGCAACATGGTGAACAACATGATCGCCGCGAGCCTCAGGCACGTGGAGTTCGTCGCCATGAACACCGATTCCCAGGCCCTCGGCATCTCGCTTGCCCAGAGGAGGGTCCAGTTGGGCGATGCCGTGACGCGGGGCCTCGGGGCCGGCTCCAAGCCCGAGCTCGGCCGCCGCTCCGCCGAAGAAAGCCGGGAGGACATTGCCGCGGCCCTTTGCGGCGTGGATATGATTTTCATCTGCGCGGGCATGGGGGGCGGCACCGGCACGGGGGGCTCGCCCGTTGTGGCCCAGGTCGCAAAAGACCTGGGCGCGCTTACGGTGGGCGTTGTCACGAAGCCCTTCTTCTACGAGGGCACAAGGAGGAGGCATAACGCCGAAACCGGCATTAAAGAGCTCGAAAAACATGTCGATACCCTGATTACAATACCCAACGACAGGATAAGCTACGCCGTGGACAAGAACACTTCGCTCCTTGAGTCCTTCGCCCGCGCAAACGACGTCCTCCGCCAGGCCGTGCAGGGAATATCGGACCTCATCGTGATACCGGGCCTCATAAACCTGGATTTCGCGGACGTGCGCACGATAATGGAAGAGGCGGGCTCGGCCGTCATGGGCATGGGCGTGGCCGCAGAGGCCAAGGAGGCCGCAAAGGCCGCCATAAACAATCCGCTCCTCGAAAACTCCTCTGTGGAAGGGGCGCGCGGGATACTCGTGAACATCACGGGTGGGCTCGACCTCTCTCTTAAGGACGTGGAAGAGGCCGCGGGCCTGGTTTACGACTCGGCCCACGCCGAGGCCAATATAATCTTCGGCGCCGTCATCCACCCGGACCTGAAGAACGAATGCCGTGTGACTGTTATAGCGACCGGGTTTGCGCCCAGGAAGCAGAAGCTCGAAATCCCGGTCAAGAAATGGGCTCCCCCAAAAGAGGAAATAACTCTGAAGGGCTCCTCGAAGATACTTGCAAAGTCGCTTAAGCCCGAAGGCGGCCCGCTCTCTTTCGAGGACACGTTCGACATACCGACTTTCTTGAGGAAAGAGCCCACCAAACAGCTTTAAAGGGTGTCTTACCCCCCCAAACGGGGCCTCCTTTCCCCCAGGGAGGCCCCACCCCCCTCCTTTTTTAGACCGGGGGGGCGGAGCGATTTGACAATTCTTTCGATATATGACATATTTAAATCAGGTAAATATCCTTGTTACTGCGAATGGAATAGGCTGGCTGCCCTATCTGGCAAAGGTGAATAAGCTCCGCTAACCGACCTGTCATGAATGAAACTTCTCCCGTGACCTGAGCTATGGACCCTTTCCGAAAGAGCGTGCTGTATTCAATCTGGCAACAAAACCCAAAAAGAGGAGAGACATGAGCAAGAGAATCTATGTGGGAAACCTCCCCTACTCGGCGGAGGCTGAGGACCTTACCAAGCATTTTGAAGGGATCGGACAGGTGCTTTCCGCTCGGGTCGTCAAGGACGCCGCGACCGGAAGGTCCAGGGGCTTCGGCTTCGTCGAGATGGAAGACGCGGACGCCGACCGCGCCATCGAGGAGCTTAACGGCTCGAACCTGATGAACCGCGCCATCGTGGTGAGCGAGGCGAAGGAGCGCGAAGCGGGCGCAGGGCCCAGAAGGACGGGCGGGGGCAGAGGCCCCGGCAGAGGTCCCGGCGGCGGCGGACGCGGCGGCTTCGGCGAAAGGGGCAGGGGCAGGCCCACCGGCTGGGGCAGATAAGAGCACCCTTAGGCCTTTCAAATTAAAATCCGGTTTCCCCCGAGGAGGAGCATTGCGCCTTTCGCGGGGGAAACCGGGTTATAATTGGTAATGCAATCCCCGGGAGAAAAGACCGCATGGGAGATGGCGCGGGGAATGGACCCCGCCCATCTCATGAAATGCGCGGGCGTGCCCTTTGAGAACGGCTCTTACGTGGTCCGCAGTTTCGGCGCGGACGTTTATGTAAACCCGCGTGAAGAGAGCATCTCAAGCCCCGACCCCCGGATAGACGAACTCCTTAAAAAAATGGGCTATTTCTATAACCACCTGGCCCTCTGGTGGCTCGTGAACTCAAGGGGCGTCTCATCAACCGGTAGGCTGATAAAGCCCACTGACCTTGCCGGCGGACAGATGTTCTTCAGGGGTACGCATGTTCTGCCGCTTGATAAGCTGGCAGAGCGATATGCCCGGGACAAAGAGGGTTTTTTGAAAAAAGCGGAGACGCTGGGCGCCGTTCCGGGCACCTTCGGGGACGCCTCGGCCGCCTTGTTCCCGATAAACGGCCTCCCCATGCACATAATCCTCTGGCTAAGGGACGATGAGTTCCCGGCCCGGGCCGACCTCCTCCTCGATTCCGCCTGGGAGATCGCGGTCCCGCTCGATATAATCTGGTCCGCCGCGATGCTCACAGTGCTCGCGATGTTTTAGCGTGCAAAGCAGAAAGCTCCTCCGTAAGGCCGACCTTCTCCTTAAGAAAGAAAAAGGCACGGTCTATAAAGACCCCGGAGGCAAACTGCAAATTTGCCTCGCATATCCCAATACATATCATGTGGGGATGAGCAACCTGGGGTTTCAGGGCGTATATTCGTTATTGAACTCCATGCCCGACGTCCTCTGCGAGAGGGTCTTTCTCCCCGACCCGGATGACCTCGAGGAATATGAGCGGACCGGCACCGCGCTTTTCAGCCTCGAATCGAAAAGGCCGCTCAGGGAATTTGACATTCTCGCCTTCTCCGTCTCGTTCGAGAACGATTACCCCAATGTCGCGCAGATGCTGAAACTTGCCCAAATTCCTTTTATGGCCCGTGAGCGGATCCATGGGGAGCCCCTTCTCCTCTATGGAGGGATAACCGCGTTCTCGAACCCCGAGCCCCTCGCCGATTTTTTCGATTTTGTCTTCATAGGCGAGGCAGAGCCGCTTGTCCCTCCTTTCTTGGAGGCTGTAAAGAAATCTCCCGGTAAAGAGGACCTGATAAAGAATCTTTTAAAGGTGGAGGGCATTTATATCCCGTCCCTTTATAAGGTGAGTTATTCTCCGTCCGGGCTCATTGAATCGAGAAATCCATCGAGAGATGTCCTTAACGGCGCGCCGGAGCGGATAAGAAGGGCATATGCCTCCACCTATAAGGATTTTCAGATGCGCCACGGAATCCTCACCCCCCATACCGAGTTCGCGAATATGCGCCTCGTGGAGCTTATGCGCGGGTGCCCCTGGAGCTGCGCCTTCTGCCTGACGGGGCAGGTCTATAACCCGCCGAGGAGAAAGCCAAAAGAGCTTATAAGGGACGAAATTCGCGGGGCGCTCTCCGAGGGGGCCCGGGTCGGGCTCATCGCGCCATCAATTTCAGATTTTCCCGGAATACTGGAGCTTCTCACCGAGAAAGACGTGGAGTTCTCAATCACCTCGTTAAGGAGCGGGAAAAAAAGCCTGGAGCTTATACCTTCTCTTAAAAGGCACAAGAGTCTCTCCATCGCCGCCGAGGCCGGGACGGAAAGGCTCCGGAAAGTGATAGAAAAGCGCGTCTCAGAGCAAGATATAATGGAGACCTCCCGCGCGATCCTGGAGAACGGGATAAACCTGCGCCTCTATTTCATGGTCGGGCTCCCGACTGAAACCGATGAAGATGTTGAAGGCATAATCGAGCTTGTAAAGAGAATAAGAAAAGAAACTCCTAAAGGGAAGATCACTCTTACGGTAAGCACCTTCGTGCCAAAACCCTTCACCCCGTTCGAGCGGCGCCCGATGGAGCGCCCGGAGGTCGTGAAGGAGCGGCTTAAGATGATAAAGAAAGCTTTACAGGGAGAAAAGGGAGTGGGCGTGTTCCATGACGTCCCCAAGTACGCCTACATGCAGGGGGTGTTCGCCATGGGCGACCGCCGGGTCTCAACGGCATTGGCGCGAATGGCCGGGGGGAAGGACTATAAAACGGCTTTGAAGGAATGCGGCTTAAGCGAGGAGTTTTACATTTTCAGAGAGAAAAATGCAGACGAAGTGCTCCCTTGGGATTTTATACGGAATGAAATCTGAGGGGGTGGGGTATTGCCGCGATCATGAAACGGAGGGCAAGCCCTCCTTGGGTCGTTCAGGAACCGCGCCAAGTAACCTTATTCAGTTGAGTTCTCCCCGTGCCCATTTCACCTGATGTCCTGTATGCTTTTGTGCTGCTGTCCGGCCGCTTTCTGCCCTCTCTCGCTCCCGGCAAGCACCCCACCCCCTTTCAGTGTTTGTCATTCCGGCTTGTCCGGAATCTTTCTTCGGAAGGACTCCCGACAAGCGGGAGTGACAAGAACACAAACTACAAAGAAGATGGGGGTGGATGGGGCGAAAAACGAGGTGCGGCGAGCAGATCATGCGCGGGTGAGAGCCCGCGCATGATAATGTTCTTTCTCCTTACGAGCCATTTAGCTCGTTTCTGAGCCCCGCCACCTCCATCTTCCCCACTAAGAATTTTCTTTATTAGTTTCTTTACAGACCTTCTTCAACAAATAACCCCGTGCTCAGATATCTCTCCCCTCTGTCCGGAAAAACAGTAACCACCTTTTTCCCCGGCCCCAATCTCCTGGCGACAAGAATAGCCGCCCAGAGGGCCGCGCCGGAGGAGATGCCGCAGAGTAGGCCCTCTTTGCGGGAGAGCATGCGCGCCATTTGGGCCGCGTCCTCGTCCCTTACGGGTATGACCTCATCATAGATTTTTGCGTTGAGGACGCCGGGATAGAAGCCCGCCCCTATGCCCGCTATCTTATGCCTGCCGGGCTCGCCGCCCGAAAGTACCGCCGAATACGCGGGCTCCACCGCGAAGATCTTCACGTCCGGCCTTTGCTCTTTAAATACCTCGCCCACTCCGGTGATGGTGCCCCCCGTGCCCACGCCCGCCACAAAGGCGTCGGGGACCCCGTTCAGGGCCTCGATTATCTCCGGGGCTGTCCCCCGCCTGTGCGCTTCCGGATTTGCGGGGTTCTCAAACTGCATGGGGTAGTAGAAACCCGGATTCTCGCGTGCAAGCACCTCCGCCCTCTCCATGGCTCCCATCATGCCCCGGTCGCCGGGAGTTAGAACAATTTCCGCCCCGAAGGCCTGGAGGAGTTGCCTCCTTTCCATGGACATTGTCTCGGGCATCGTGAGGAGGACCTTATATCCCTTTACCGCCCCGACCATCGCCAGGCCGATTCCGGTGTTTCCGCTTGTGGGCTCGATTATGGTATCCCCCGGCCGGATCCTGCCCTCTTTTTCGGCCGTGCTTATCATGGCGAGCGCTATCCTGTCCTTGACGGAGCCCCCCGGGTTAAAGCCCTCGAGCTTGGCCCATATCCCGGCCGCGTCATCCGGCGGGACGGCCTGGAGTCTCACAAGGGGCGTCCTGCCGATAAGGGAAAGGACTTCCGCTTTTCGCATGAAAAAATTATATCATGTTAGTTACTGAGCAGGTTCGAGAGTCCCTCGGGGATATCATAACCGGCTCTGGCCAGTATCTTTTTTATAGTCCTCTCGGCCAGCCCAAAACGCTTCGAAAGCTCCCTCACTTTTTCGCCCCGCGCGTATCCCCTGCGGATCTCCTCGTCCCTGATGAGGCGCTTCAGGCTATCGAGGGTATGTATATATAAATACGTCCCCCTGAAGGCCATTCCGATCCTGATGGCGGCCTCGAGGCCGGCCACCTCGGCTATGCGCTTTAAATCCCCCGGCAACTCCTCATGAATTGTTCCCATGATTGCTTTCCTCTCCTTTTGAAATAACTTTTAAAAAAAGGTTGCAAAATGTGATAAGAATCCTATAAACTACATACATTGAATATCACAAATTGAAATGAAAAGTCAAGGAGAAAATGTGGCCTGGCTTTCCGTGGCGGAAATAATCGGCCGGATAAAAGAGTTGAAAGGGCTTTCGACCGACTCCGAAGTGGCCCTGGCGTTGGGCTTGAAGCCCCAGACGCTTGCCACGGCAAAGATGAGGGGTTCCATCCCGTATGACGCCCTGATTTCATTCTGTGATAAGGAGCGCCTCTCGCTGGACCTCCTCCTGAGAGGCATGGAACTGAAGACGGAAGAGCCGTTGAGAATAAGGGAACCGGAGCCCGAGATCGAAACCTCTTATATCATGATACCCCTCCTGGAGGCCGAGGCCGCCGCGGGCATATCCGGGGCCATCCCGGACGATTCCGTCAAAGACCGCTACCCGTTCAAGCGCACCTGGATAAGGCGGGTAGCCGGGGGGCTCGGGAGGGACCGGCTCTCGAGGATAGTCCTCATCAGGGCGCGAGGGCACTCCATGCAGCCCACCATCAATGACGGCGAGCTTGTGCTCGTGAACCTGAGGGACCGCTCCGGGATAAAGAACGACGCCATCTACGTCATACGCGCCCCGGACGGCGGCATCCTTATAAAAAGGCTCATCACAATCCCCGGCGGGTTTATATGCCTCTCGGACAACAAGGCATTCAGGGCCTTCGAGGTGCGCCTGAAAGCTTCCGAATCCGTAGAGGACCACGTCCTCGGCCGGGCCTGCTGGCTTGGCAGAGAGCTTATTTAATAAATGTTTAAATGGGGGCGCTGCCCCCAGCCCCCGATGGGGAACATTGAATACGGGGGCAAAGCCCCCTTGGGTTCCCCAGACCCCATTATTAAAACATGGGTCAAGGGGGCTGGCCCCCTTGCGGGGTTCTAAGGGGCAGAGCCCCTTATTAAATAAATCATTTCACCGGCGAGGTCCAGATGTAATCGTTCTCTTTCTTCTGGCCGTGGCAGTCGATGCAGCCCTTGAGCTTCCCGGATTCCAGCACCTGCCCATCCGGGGCATATTTGGCCCAGAAATAATCCCCTCCCTGGGGATTATATCCGTCTATTTTGTACATCACCGTTGTCGCCATGAGTTTTTCATCGCCGGAATAATTCTCCTTTACGATAATTCCCGCATCCGGTATCCCTTTTTTATCTCTTATCCCCCGATAGGCAAGCTCGTTCGCATAGGTTGTCAGGAGGGCGCCGTGGGGTTCCCTGCCCGGATAGAGCTTCCCTTTGCCGGGCCACGTCTTATAGGAGGCATAAGGCATTGTCCGGGTGATATACTGCCATAATTTCCCCCCGTCCGGGCCAGGCGGGGGTATTACCCCCGTTTCCGCGGGAATGGTTTCGTGTATGGCCCAAGCCGTAACCACCGAGAACAACAAAATGGCCGTGATGAGCAGAAATAACTTTTTATGCATTTTGGTCTCCTTTTTTAAAGAAATTTTTTGCATAACCAAATTCTAATCCCGAATCCGGTAATGTCAACTTACACTGTTCAACTTACAGGTGTTCCGCCAAAATGATAATGTCCTATTTGGCCAAAGTAGAAATGTCCTAATGCAAAGCTATAATTTCCTCTTTCTCAAGGGAGGGGATTATGGCTGGAAAGGGCATTATCGAAATGAGCTTGCGGG